>SDBT01020895.1_pt1 | contig 10231 bp, 9 predicted proteins | sample 2277101 | NCBI WGS metagenome assembly SDBT01 (sample SAMN10404973, study PRJNA504765) | marine sediment metagenome | isolation source: marine sediment core GS10_PC15, 103 cmbsf | place: Arctic Ocean: Southern Knipovich Ridge | collected 2010
TTCGGCTATGTCCAGCTTGGCCATGATCTTCAGCCGCGAAAGAACCGCGGTTTGCATCTTCACGGGAGGGGCGGATTGCTCGAACAATATTCCGTCCATGCGATGTCGGACACGAAGACGCTTTTCCCCCGGCTCGACGTGAATGTCGCTGGCGCCCTCACGGACGGCGCTGGAGATCAAAAAGTTCACGTATCGAATCACAGGACTTTCGGCGGCGATCTGTTCCAGGTCCTCCACATTCTCAGTCTCCAGATCGACGACCTTGACGCTGTCTTCGTCAAATCCGCGGATGATCTCGTCTACACGACTGGTGGGGCCGGCGGAAATTTCCGCGATCACTTTCTGGATGTCGTCGCTCGGTACAACCACCAATTCCACAGGGATCTTCAACCGACGCCGAAAATCGTCTATCTGGAAAATATCGTCCGGATCGGAGATCGCCATGATGACCGCATTGCCATTCCGGGCTATGGGCAGGACGGATTTTGCCCGCAGGTAATCGACCGGCAGAAGGGCGAACACTTCGAGCTCCACCTCCTCGGTGGTGATATTTCGAAACGGCAAACGAAAATATTCCGCCGTCGTTCGCAGGGCGAGTATTTCGTCGATCGCGTTGGATTTCACCAAGGCATCAAGTACGCTGAGCCGGGGATCTTTCTCCTGCCGTTCCAACGCATCGTCCAACTGCTCACGCGTGATTTGTCCGCTGGCCAGCAGTGTACTGGCCGGTCCCCGATAATCGGACACGACGGCGTCCGGATGATTCAGTTCATCCATTACGACTTTGACATTGTCGTCATTGTGAAACAAGAGGGAAGACTCCTCGCATTGACTCTCGACCAAACTCAACTCTTCACCTCGATCAGCGTATCTTCAACACGTGTCTTTGATTCTGCTTCTGCAAGACAACTTCGGTGTTGTGGATTTCCACGACCGCCCATCCATCAACCGTCTGCCCCTCGTCGACTAATTGTCCGGAGATCATGGCTGAAGCGACGTCGCCTCGCAGGATCGACTGAAGTTCCAGACGTTCCACCGACTCGGCCAGCTTCTTCCCTGCCTCCTCTTCCGCCAGATTATTGGCCAGTTCGCCTTCCTTCCGCTTGGTGTCATCCAACACGCCGCCTTTCCTCGCATCGGCCAGAAGGGTCCTCATCTTGGACATAGCCTCGACCTTATGCTGAGCCATGGCGTCCCCCTGGGCCTGGATCCGGGCCAAATCCTCTATCATGGCGTTTCGGTTGACTCGGATGGCTTGGGTGACTTTGGAAGATCGGCTGTCCTGCGGATTTGCCTCAGCGAATTGTTCCTTTTCCAGCAGCGTCTCTACAACCTGACGACGAGATTCCCTCTTCTGCCCAATCTCACTTTTCGTGCTCTTCCATTGGTTTATCATTATGGGGTAGATTTCCTCAGGAAAATGAAGAAACGCGTATGGGTTTTTAGACAGTTCATCTACCGGAATCTGTTTTTGTCGAACGTCGTCAATTGCCAGCAAAAACTCCTTGCCCCGGAAATCCGAAAGATGCTTCTCAGCAGCGGCATTTTTCTTTGTCTCCATCAGCCAGCTGCTGACCAATAGCTCCTTTTCCACATTTGTTTCGTCCGGACGATAAACTCTGGTTTCCCTGCTTTTCATCATGACCCATCCGGCCCCGACCAGAAACATCACTACCATCAGCACGGTGCTGCGAGCCGACGCATTGGAACCAAGGAAGGAAAGCCAACCGGCGACGAAAGCTCCCAAATGGGATTTATCCTTTGCTTCGCCCGCCGCTCCATGACGATTATTGTCTGATGTTTGCGGGAACATGATTATTCTTTATCTCCCCAGAAAAATCTCAGTCTCAGTTTCCCTGTAACCTGCCCGTGAAGTATCGGAGACATCTGTTCGGGAAAATCCTTTATTACCACATGATTTTTTTCAATTTCGATGGTATCCATGCGAATGACGCGAGGCCAGTTCTCCAAGGCTTGCAGGAAGGAGTAGAAGTCCAGGTAGTTACCGCTCACCGTGATATTAAATATATCCTTGGAATAGGGGTTGCCCAGCAGATCGGTCTTGTTTGTAAGCTCCATGACAAACTTAAAATTGTGGATCCATATTCGATTTTGCAAAGCCCGCAACCAAAGCCCGAGCAGGATCGCATCGTGTTGATGATCCCGGGGTAGGCGGGTTCGCATAATCTTAATGGCGCTGTCCAACTCGGTGATTTCCTCCTGGAGCTTTTGAGATTGCGCACCCCAGGTTTGGTCCAATTCATCGAGCAACATGCTCTTGTTACGAATTTCCTTACGCATGGTGGCATTGGCTTCGTTTCGAGGATGAAAAACGAACAGCCACGCGCCCCCGCCGATAGCAATCAGCACACCTGCCAAAATCAATTCTCTGCTGCCGATGAGTTTCATCCGTTGGCCCTTTCCTTCGGCTTGCCTTTCTCAGCCCTTTGCCTTTCCTGATCCTCCCCTTCGATCAGGTTTTTTATGTCGATACCCCTCCTGAGCACGATCCAAATCTGGAACTTTCGATCCTTCAGTTCCAGCGTGGTGTGATCTTCGGTCATATCGATCGTGCACAACTCAAAGAGGGGATTAGCGCTCAGATCGCTGTAAAACTGCGCAAGGGCCTCGTCGTTTTTGGAGTGTCCTTCTATTCGAACCGTAACGTGAGGAAGCGTCTTATCGATGGTCCTCCCAGACCGGTTTTCCGCAAGGCGGATCATGGAACCGGCCGGGGTTTCCTGGCGTCTCGCGCGGGAAGATTTCTTTTTGACTTTGCTTCCGGATTTCTCATCGCCTTTTTTGCGGAAATCCCGCATCGGCTGCATCATCTCGATTTTTATCTTGTCCAGGGAAACCTCCAGGGGACATGCCTTGGTAATGTTGGCCAGTATGTAGCTCCGTGGAATGTGCTCTTCCTTCCAAACGACCGCGGAAATCGTTCTCGCCTCTTCCAGGAACGCTTCTTTTCGGGCCTGGAGGCGAAAAGACTTATCCAGGAGTTTCTCTTCCACTACGAATCGCTTGTTTATCGCCCCGTGAAGGGCAAGGGTTTTCGCGTATTGCTTACTGAGCATGTGCTCGGCTATTATGAGTACTCCCATTACCATCGCAAAAAGAACCACGCAAAACATATCCACGCGATATCGGAATCGCTGTTTGACGTACGACTCAGGCAATAGATTAATCGTAGTCATGTTTTCGCCTCACATTTCCTCGCCGATGAGACTCAGTCCCACACCCACCGCCAGATCGGGGTGAAGCGTGGATTGGGTCTTTCCCGACTCGTCACTCGGGTTTCCGGCCTGTATCGCCACTAGCGGGTTGCCGATCTGCGCCGGCCGATTCAGGTGCTGCGCCATATTCTGGCAAAGTTCTTTGTCTTCCGCCTGCCCCCCCGTAAAGATTATCTGTTCAACCTCGGAAGTCCGAAACGTGGATTCGTAATACCGCATGCATTGGCCGATTTCCCCGCACACGGTACTGATCCAGTGCTTCGGGGGGTTCACATCTTCCTGGCCGACCTCCGACTGCTTAGCGGACTTAGCGGACTGCTGAATATCCTCCGGGGCGTGCTGGTCTTCCTCCGATGAGATGCTTTGTTCCTGGGCAAAGACCGGGACTGTCTGGTCGGCACTATGAATAATATTCCGTGAAAAAACGATATTCGTCCCGTGAGAAATCGTCACCTGTGTGCTGGCGAATCCCAGGTCTACAAAAGCGGCTCGTAATATGGAGTTGGACAACAACTTCGTAAAGCATTTGACAAGGGCCACCGGGGCAACGCCAACGCCGACGACTTCCAAGCCCATTCGCCTGAACACATCCAGATATGCGTTAAGTACATCGAGCGGCATGGCTATCATGATGACTTCCTGCAACATTTTCCCGTTGTCGTACACCTCGCCGGCCACAATGTGACGCACGACCGCTTCACTGATCGGACAAGGAAGTTCCATCTGGGCGGCATGTCGAACGGCTGCTTCAGTGGCCTTGGGGTTCAGCCGTGGAATCTTCACGGCGCGGATGAACGTGTTCGCAGCCGGTAACGAAAGAATGCATTTCTTTCCCTTGAAAGAGTTGGCTTTCAAGGCCTGAGGGATGTCCTTCTTGAGACAATCCAGACGCTGACGTTGATCGGTCCGAAGATTCTCCGGAATCGTGATTCTTGCACAGGCAAGAAGCTCTGCTTGGTCGTAGACGTGGCTTAGTTGCACCAGTTTGATTGCACTGCCGCCAATGTCCACTCCAATCGGTAGAATCTCTTTTCGCGTCATCTGTACACCATCCATTTTTCCCATGTCTCCGGGCCTGCGTTGATGCTCTCTCTTGCATGTCATCTAAGCGATGCCTCCGTCCGACGGAGTCTGCTTACATGGCATAAGATGCTTCACTCCCGATCGGCCCATGCCCCGGAGGGCATGTCCAATCGGGAGGAAACATTATTGTTAAGGTCAAAGAAACATCACAAATACAACTTACGGACTGAGTACGCCGGTGGCGGCTACATAGCCATACGCGGCGCCGGTAACCGGATTCGTCGGGACCGTCTCAAGGTAGTCCGGCTCCAGGGCAGCCAGAGTGGCGGGGTACCCACCAGTCTTGGCCCGGTACAGTTGTATCTGGCCTCGAAGCGTGTGCATGTCGCTATCTTGCGCAGCGATCTTGGCCTCGTCGGAGGCATCGCTGAACTGCGGGATCACGATCGCCGCCAGAATGCCCAGCAAGACAACCACAATTAAAATTTCAATCAACGTAAAAGCTTTCTTCATCCTTTTCATCATTCCATCTCCTTGTCAAAAATTTCTAGTTACGACTATTTAAAGTACCTTTTCTAAAACGTTTTTCCTCGCTGCCTGAAACCTCCTTTCCCATGGCGTCCAGTAGCCACAAACCCATGACGCGGTTTTTTCCAAATAACCTACTTCTCACGGGAGTGGCTCTGTATTTAATTACCAACCATCCATTCATTTACAATCTACTCAGAACACCAAAAACCGCCGGCAGTCGGCAAGACTTGCTGCCAACAGGGCTTATGGCCCAATTGTCCGGCTATAATCGTTTCCTGTTACCTCGCAGACTTGCGTTTTATCGGCCAGTCTGACGGGCTGAATTAGTAACCGTCGTAAAAGGTTCAAAAAATTGCCTCCACATAGGGGTGCTAACTAACTCCATACACCTCTCAGTTTCACTTCCTTGTAGAAAGCCACGTGCTTAAAAAAAATAAGATATAAATTCAACTGATGTCATGGCATAATACAAAAAAAATCGCTTCTACGCTTTTCCCAGGCTGCTTCTTCGATACGAACACAAACGGGCTTGCTTCATGCCCTTTGCAAAACAGCGCCGACAACACTCTAAAGCACGGAGGCGTTGGGAATTCTAGGGAGCCGATACAGCACCGGTATTCGAATTATACGCATAGGGGTTGCGAGTGACCGGATCATTCGGTAACAACTCCACGTAATCGGGTACCAGTTCGCCAAGGTCCTGCGGAAACGAACCCGTCTTCACCCAGTAAAGTTGTACCATGGCTTGAAGCGTATGGATGTCGGACGCTCGGGCATTTATTCTCGCATCCACGGTGCTTTCGGTGAGCTGTGGCACGACGATCGCCGCTAAAATGCCAAGCAGTATAACCACAATCAGAATCTCAATCAGGGTGAAGGCTTTCCTTTTCATGAGCCTCTCTCTTAATCACTGATCGCCTGCGTATGGCTGATCTGGAATATGAAAAAGGATTCATTCCCAATCGTCTTTTGATTTCCTTTCCACAAATTTCGTTACCAATGATTCACAATCGGTAAGGTTTTTCGATCACATAGGACACTAAAGCGGCAAGCGACGATAAGCTCTGCTGTGATAGGCGATTATCGCTTAATACCTCCCTGTGCTTTTTCCACTTTTCACTTTATAGACCTAAGTTCTATCGGTAAGTGTTGGGGGGAAAGTTAGTAACTTACTTGCAAAACGAAAAACACTACACGGGATTACCGGTTACACGGTCAGCTCGCGGAATCCCGCGTCGCAATGGCGGGGAAAGCCCTTCTTTTGTAGAAAACAGGATACAGATTCAGTGGCCCCGAGACATGATCGCAGAGAATTGAACGTCTTCAACGAAAGTGGCAATCCAAAGGCGTTGAATTAAGTCACAGATTCAGCTGCTGACTGACCGTTTCTGGTACTATTCTATTGCTCCCCCGAGTCAGCCTACCGCAAAGCGAACACCTTCTGTTCTTCCGCAAATCGCTTCTGTTTCATTCCATATCTCCTTGTCAATATGAACCAAACCCTAACAAGCTCGCATTCCAAATGGATATATATCCGGGGAGCAGATCAATTCCCCTTTCAACAATATGACTACGATTTCATGTTTTTGATCCGCTGGCGTTCGGCCATGCCAGCGCTCATCTCTCTGAACGGCTGCCATGATGGATGCAGATACGGCATGTCACCTTCTGGAAAGAGGATATAGTCCGAGCGGGAGACAATATAGGCACGGATACGCGCGAGCGGCGCGTCGTCAATGCTGTAATCCACAATATATATCTCACCTGACGGGAGTTGCACCCAGCCCGAGTATCCGCAATCACCATAAACCCCGCGTTCAGGCGAGATAAATAGGGTGCGGCCTGCATAGTATGTGGTCAGGTGCTGGGAGCGAACTTCACCGGTTTCAGCGGCGATCCGGGCGGGGATGTCCTCGGGCATGGGGCGGCGTTCGATGCGGTCGCCGAGTTCTTCGAACTTCGCGTTCTCCTGGGTCATGACGTGCATGGCGAACCCTTCGTTCGGTATAGCACAACGGTAAGTGATGCAGACCTCACCTGAGGCGAGCAGTCCGGCTTTGGGTCGTCCGTTGAGACCGACGAGCCATGTCTCGAACGGGCCGCGCCAGGTCTTTCCTCCGTCATTGGAGATGACCTTGATCCCACCAGTGGGACGATTTTCGCGTTCGGTAATCCAGTTGCGGGCAATGCCGATAATAGTACCGTCATCCAGCTCAAGATAATTCGTCTCAGTCATGTGCATTTTGTCATTGCAAGGAATAAACACCGGCTCCGACCAGGTACAAGCACCGTCAGACGAACGACAGAAGAACGGATTATCTTTGGCCGGTGTATTCAGCCCCAGCAGAACATCGCCGTTGCGCAACTGGGTCAGGGACGGGACCAGCCCATCCGGGACCTTGATCAATTCAGGACCTTTCCAGGTAAGCCCGTTGTCCGTGCTGCGCCAGGCGTAGTTCTTCCAAATCACGGATCCGGCGTCATCAATTATCTTTGCCACATCAGCAACCAGAAAGATCGTCCCATCCCCCAGGCAGATCATGCGTGGACAATTGATCCCTGCTCCGATCTGCCAGTCTTCCTTGATGCGTGCGCGGGATTCTTCGTACCCGGTGATCGCATCTGAGGCCAACCAGGGGCGACTTTTCTCCACGATTTCATCCCGCCCTACGGTTTCAAGCAATATCTTCCGCTCCGACCAACGTCTCCCGTCATCGGTGCTGCGCCGCACCACCACCCGCGAAAACGGAAACGGCGCATGCATCATGCTCTCACGATAGACAACCACCATCGAACCGTCAGGTGTACGGACGATATCAGGAAAACATTCATAAATATTGTCATGCTGCGATACGTTTAATCTAATCATGATTCACCTCAAAAAATGGAATTATAGATATGACTCATCCCACAGGTGGTCGTAGAACTCCTTCGTCTGGCCTTGCATCATGGCCAATTTGTCCTTGGCCTTTCGATCTCCCGCGACATAAGCCAGCATCTGTCGCCCTTCCTCCATGCACATCTCATCGTGCTGTGGAAATACCTCCCGAATCAGAAACTGCGTGTACTTGACCAGTCGGTATGGCCCGTGTGCTCTTCTGGGCATGTCCGGAAAAGTCTCCACCGCCACCGAGTATAGATCCGTGATGCTCTCGATTATCGCCCCCAGAGAAGAAGAAATAGCAAAGACCACTGTGTGACTGAAGCTCATCCTGTTCTCGGAGGAGTGGGCGTCTGTTACACCCACGATCGGAATCTTCTTGCCCGCGGCGCGCTGCTGGTGATATCGCGCAATCTGCAATGTGTTGGAGTCATACGACAAAGATGAGGTGAGTTCATACGCCCCAAACGCCATGTCTTCCATCTGCTTTTTCAAGATGGATTCCTGCATCACGTAGTGATAGCGCCACTCCCAATGCGGATGAGCCATGATACTGAGCCCACCCGCTTCCTTTATCTTGCGGTAGGCCCAAAGGAATCCGGCATGAATCCTCCGCTCATAATCAGAGCGAAATCCGGCCAGTTGCTCCTCAATCTTTTTCATTTCAGATTCAAACTTATGAGTGTCTTTTGCAAGATCGCTCACACAGTACTTCCCGCCAAAGCTGACCACATGCACTTCCATAGTATCCACATGGACCTCTTCGCCTGGAAATATCTTCATATCGATCGGCACCTGCGTGAACAGCTCGATGAGATCCAGGGATGGTTGATACTGCAGGTGGTCGGTGACCGCCAAATAATCGATCCCCAACGAGCGAAGGCGCGACGCCATAAAGCCCGGCGATTCCGCGCCGTCGGAATTGTTACTGTGCAGGTGCATCTCTCCTTTTAGGGGACGGCGGACAAAAAGATCTTCCCGCAACGAATACAATCGGAAATTCCCCAGCATTTTGAGGTCATCTCCGTCGATTTCGCGCAACAGCAGTTGAAACTCCTGCTCGTCGCCAAAGCGGTGCTTCACTCGGAGGGCTCCGCTTTTGGGCTTCAACCGTACCTGCAGTACCGCATTCTCGCCATCCTCGGTGAAGGGAAATTCCATCGGCACCAAATCTATCTGGTAGACCTTCTCCGGATTGAAGGTGCAATGGTCGTGCAGAGCCCTGATGGTTACGGTTGCAACTTTGTCAGCCCTGACGATTCGTGGAAAGACGTCATAGTAGCGATATTGTATTTTCATATCTTGTCACCTGAATTGAACGACCAAGCTGACCAGTCTTAAATGCGTAGCATTTAAGATCTGAGTCCAGCGCCTTGTTGGGCTATTGTATTGCATTCATTTTGACTTTGTCACCAACTGTACGCTGGCCTTGCTTTCAGAACGGGTTCGACAATTTTACCGTTAACCCTAAGCTCGCCTGGTCCCATCAGCGTCCCTTCACCCTCCACGCTTCCGCTCAGTATCATCCAAAGTGACCATAAAGGCGGACCAATTCGAAAGGTGCTCTTCTCTATGCGAATCCGTCCATTGCCGATATTCTTAATCGTCGTGTTCCAACTGTTGGGGCTCCGGTGTTCGAGATAAAATCCATTTTTCCCAAGTTCGTCAGCGAAACCGGGATAACGATCCACAAGCTCCCCAGGGCTGGACACACATATCACCTGCAAGTAGTAAGGCACGATAAGCAATGAGAGCCCTATCAAGCAGTTCTCCTCTGGCACGTAAGGCAGCATGAAAGGGATGTTGCCTAAGTCCAGCCTACCATCTTTCCCGCGTCGTGGCACTGTCATCTCACTGACCCAGCGAATAGCCGTGATGTGCGTAATGACTAAATCTGTCGTTGACACTGCGGAGTACGCCTTGGCCTTCACCACACCTTCCTTATCGCAATCCACCATAACCAGAGATTTATTTGCGCAAAACGGAATCAGCCGACTGGACTCGAGCCAATATTCCTCAGTGTCATCGCACTTCTTCACCAACCCAGCCTTCTGCTTCTGACCAAAGATTGAATCAACCGGTACAAGCTTGCCGATTTGGATTTCTTCGAACGCTTCCCACGGCCCTTGGCAACCACCAACAAGCAACGCGAGGCCAACAATGCAATAGATTTTCGTATACTTACTCATCTATTTCTCTGCCCAACATATAATAGACAGTGTTTTCCCCGCCTATTTACAGGGCGGACTTCATGTTTATCAAGCTACAACATCATTCCATAGCTATAATAAAGTATTGGCTTCCAGACAAAACTAAGCGCCATATATCCCACCACGGATTTCGGGAAATTATCGCCTGTAAGCTGTATTCGGTCAAGGTATTAGCAAGCCAGCCCTCGTTTACGTTATCTCAAAGCCCAAGCCCGCTGGAATGCACTCCACTGGGGTGGTATACTCGCGACTTCCCGAAACAGGTCGGAATATCGGTGGAGCGAAACGCGTGCGGATTCACATCAAAAATCTCCGGGTGCGGACCGTTATCGGGGTCAACGATTGGGAGC
>SDBT01020896.1_pt1 | contig 10230 bp, 18 predicted proteins | sample 2277101 | NCBI WGS metagenome assembly SDBT01 (sample SAMN10404973, study PRJNA504765) | marine sediment metagenome | isolation source: marine sediment core GS10_PC15, 103 cmbsf | place: Arctic Ocean: Southern Knipovich Ridge | collected 2010
ATATAAGGCATGTACAACAGTTGGTTTGTAATGAATGACATCGGTTTGATAGAATCCGGTTTACGCAACGCACGATGTTCTAAAGACTTAGCACTAGCGTTAGTGCAGGTCACAATGATAGCATATATGAACGGAGTTAGTGACACTATGGCTAAGAACGGTAAGAAGTCCACTAGAAAGTCGGTCGCACCTACCGACGAAACCCCTACACAATGCTTTACACGGCTTGCAACAGGTCGAACAAACAAGGCCGTCAAGGCAATTAGCTTGATTGCACAGTTGACTGGCCCGGCTTATCAGTCGTCGGACGTGCAGAAACGAGCTATTGTTACAGCCTTGGAAGCTTCTGTCGAGCAGGTCAAGGAAGTTTTTGCCGGAACTGCAAAGTCGTCCGATTCCTTCAAACTTCCCGACTAAGGATAGTCCGGGAAGAAACCTTATTACCGGCAGGGATGCGATGTCTGGAGTAGGCCCATGTTCAACGCCAAAGTCACCTATGGAAGTGGTAACAGTTTTAGCATTTCCACGCCAATTATTGCCGACAGGCTACCCGAAGCCGAGCAATACGTGACGGCCATGTTGAGCAGGGTCTTTCCAGACATTACTTTTATTATGGTTCATACGGGCGACTTGGAGTATGCTGTATACCCCGTCGATGAACCTATCGCAATAGTACAGATAGAAACAGCGGGGGACGATGTATAATATATATTACAGTTTGAAAGATGAAGGATGGGTAGGCCATGATATCGTAGCTTGTGTAAACACTGAGTTAATGGCGTCCATGGTTGCGGTTAGGGAAATGCGGCGTGTGTTAAGGGCTACAACAGTGAAGCTATTACCGTTAAGTGAAATGGAGTTTGTAATATGGTCGTTTGGAAGACCGCAAGGATACCTGTCGATCAAGGAAGTTGGCCCGGTAACATAGGTACAAGATTTATGAAACGTACACGAAAAATGGACGTATCGTTTGACGGAAAGCCCGGCCAGGCTACTGAGTATTTCTGTTGTCGCTGTAGGCAACTCAGATTGTCTTGCATAACCGACAAGACCGCCTGCAAGTTCTGCGGTAACAAAGACATAATAACCGGCACTATCGGGTCTTTAGACAAAGCTGCACTTATTAGGAAGCTTGACGGATTAAAGGAGTAAGAGTCATGGAGATAAAACGTCTTAATCGAAATGGTAAGTGGGAAATAACCTTTATAACGGTCGAACAAATAACACTCAGACGATTAGCACACGCCTATGCTATAACCGATGAAGCTATGGTAGTGTGTTGTTTTAATAAGGGTCTGGACGTTATAGGTAAGCAGGTACAACAGACAGACGAACACAAGAAACACGAAGACGGTTACAACGGTACCGATTAAGGGGGTGACTTATGTGTTTGAAAAGTGTCGTTATATTGGGTATGTTCTATGCTTTGTTACTGGTAGTGGTGGCATATTTTTGCATAGTTAACGGATTGTAGTCTAATAGAAGGAAAAGGAGCAGCATTATGTCAGAGAACGAACCAAAGTTACCCGGTAATTGGGGCGGTCGTATGAAAGAGTGGGGTGGTGGTGACTTCACGTTTCTATCGTCCGACGGTGAGGCAATAACGTTTATAGTTGTTGGCTTACCGGAAAGAATGGAGTCGAATTATAAGGGTAAACCACAAACACGTATAGGATGCCCGGTTGTCACCGACACTGGTTACCAGTTATTCATTTGCGGTACACGGGTTGCTCGGAAACTATCCAAATTCGAGAAGCAATTCGACACGTCGGCCTTCATGGTTATACGTCACGGTGCCGAAGGTGATGTTAACGCCAAGTATGATGTTAAGCCGTTACCTGAGAAGGAAACATACTCGGCCCTCATGAAAATCAAGGAAAGCGACTTTAAGCCCGAAATGATTCCTGAATCTGTACTAGCAGCATCAGAAGTTATGCAGGGCTAACAAGCAACGAGTTGTTAACCGGGACCGTGTGAAGGTGCAAGCCTTATACACGGTCCCAATGCCTAAAGGATTGGGTTTATGGCAGGAAACACACGCGGTAAGTTAAAGGAACACTTTGAAGGCGTCCACAGGAACCTGGATTGGGCGTTACACCATATCGGAACGTCTGCGACACTAATCGAAGTACAGTTGAAACTTTTACCCACCTTCAAATACGTAGAAGGTGACGCTGAGAAGGAGCTAGCGTTCTTTATGCAACACCCCATGTATCAAGCAGTTACGTCGTTAGGTGAAGGGTTAAAGACGTTCGACGGTTTAGCACAGGACATATACCAACAGATTTAGCAGGTGAACGGATTACCTGCCGTTTGTGAAGGGAGTCACGATGGCTAGTATAGCATCATACCTAAAACGGCCTACTGCTATAATGAGTATGCCGCAAGCGATAGCACGGGGTTTAACACCTACCAAATTCTTGTCGCAATTAAAGGCCAAAGGTTTAGGATACAGAAAGCAGCGTTTCCTAGCTGACTGGCGAAACGTAGTCGGAATGGAGAAACGTAAGGATGCGTTAAAGTTTGTACGTCGCGACAGACGTCCCCCTATGGCGGCGATTGCCGACGTCGATTGGAATATGAGTCAAGAGTATATGTATAAAGTCCGGGCATGGGTAAGGAAGTCACCCGGCGAACCGTTAACCGAACGACTTGTCAACATACCATCCGATATACCTTTGACACCAGAAGAAGCGGAAGCCGAAACCTTTGAACGATGGGACGAAAAATGGAAGTATGAAGATGAAATATTAGAGCGTGCACAAACGTTTGAAGGTTATCATTATGTTGAAGATGATTTAGGGACACCTTCTCCGTTTCTAACTAAGGAATAACGGGATGTCGTCAATTGATAGGGCACCTCATGCCTTAAAGAAAGAGACGACGTTAACGATTCCCCGGCATTTCATCTTCTTTGATACTGAGACAACACAACATGAGTTGGAAGATGGGAATATAGAGCAAAGATTTAGGCTCGGCTGGGCCTGCTATTATCGTCGTTCGTACAAGGACCATAAAGAAGTGGTCGAATGGTTTTATATTGACCGTATAGGAGCATTTTGGGATTATGTAGTTAGCAAGGCATTACCAAAACAACGGCTTTGGATAATAGCTCGGAACGTCGTCTTTGATTTTACTATCTGTAAAGGATGGGAAAACTTACGACGTGAAAAGTTCAAGCTAAAGTTCTTCCATAACAACGGCTGTAGTGTTATTGTAACGGTCAAGAAGGGGTCCAGCACTATAGTCTTTCTGGACTCTATGAATTGGTTCACGGAGTCACTAGCCGAGACAGGGGAACGTATTGGTATACCCAAAATGGATATTGACTTTGATACATGCACCGATGAAGAGTTATCAGTATACTGCAAGAACGATGTCCTTATAGAGTTTGAAAACTTCAAGGTGTTCATAGCCTTCTTGGAAGATAATATGATAGGCCGGTTGTGTTATACCAAAGCGTCGACTGCTATGGCTGCATACCTTTTCCGTCACTACCATACACCGATATACATACACAACAATGCTGAGGCTATTAGCTTAGAGCGTGAGTCCTACAAGGGTGGTCGTTGTGAGTGTTTCGTATTGGGTGACTTGTCTGGACAACCGTTCTATGTGTTCGACGTTAACAGCTTGTATCCATACGTTATGCAATGTAACGACTTCCCCACAAAGTACGTCAAGTTGCATCATAGGTTAACACCTAAGAAGTTAGCTAAAGTGTTAAAGGAATACGCAGTAGTTGCAAAGGTAGTTATTGAGACTACCGAACCAGTATACGCTATAAAACGCGGTCGGACGATATTCCCTGTCGGCACCTTTGAGACGACACTATGTACACCTGAACTGCTTTATGCTTTGGAGCATGGTCACATTATCAAGGTGTTAGACGCAGTGACATACGATCAAGCCCCAATCTTTAAGAGCTACGTCGATACAATGTACGGCCTACGTCAAGATTTCAAGATTAGACAGAACAAAGAATACGAGCAGATTGTTAAGTATCTACTTAATAGTTTATACGGTAAGTTCGGACAGAAGGCTGAGGAGTGGGTAAAAATAGGCGACTGTCCGGGCGAGCCAGACAGGGAAGAAATGATACTCTATAAAAATCCCCGTCGTGCAATGCGTTTGCGTTATCTGTTGGGCGAACTTTTCGAGTTGAAGGGACATTCCGAAGCATACAACAGTTTCCCTGCTATAGCTTCACACGTTACAGCCTATGCCCGTCTATACTTGTGGGAACTGATGCAGGTGTGCTGTTATGGGAATTACGTATATTGTGACACCGACTCGCTTATGGTGACAGACGTAGGTCGTGACAACCTATCACCTTACTTGTCACCTACGGAACTCGGTAAGTTGAAGCTGGAAAAGACAGTAGACCGCCTTATCATTAGGGGACTGAAAGATTATTCCGCCGACGAAAAAGTAGTTATTAAAGGCGTCCGCAAGTCTGCTACGCAGGTTAGCGACGGAGTATATACTCAAGAACAATGGCCGTCTTTCAAGGGTATATTTAAGAGTACAGACGCTAATAGGTATGTTGTTAAGCACGTCACCAAACATCTCACAAGAGAATACACAAAAGGTAACGTCGATGTTAACGGAGTTATTACTCCGTTTGTTCTTTGACAGACAGGATAAGAAGGTCACGCCGTTCGTCGTTAAACCCTAACAGATGCAACTCACTTCTTGCCCTTTCTTCATCTATTAGACCCTGAGTAAACAGCTTTAGAGTTTGGGCGTTTGTGAAGGTCGCAGTTCGTTCCGCTTCGTCACTAGGTGCCCATTGCTCTAATTGAGTCCTAACAGTATCAGACGACAAGCCGACCTGTGTTAACTTACTCCTAGCGATGGCATAATCATACTTACCCTTCTTGTACAAATTACCTATGGCTGATATACGTTCGGTCTTGTACTTCCAGTCTCGTTTATATCCGGCTAAACGCATCATGTTCGGTATCTCGGCACCCTTAACACCGATGTCACGTAATATAGCCGTAGTTTGCCCGGCCTCTATAAACTGGTTTATATAAGCAGACAAAGCATCACGGGGCGTAAAACCGGCCAAACTCCGCCGATTATAACGCACCGTAAAATCGGTCATAAGACTAGCATTTCTGTCGTTATAACCTACGTCCTGATAAGCTTGTTTAACCCCGCTTTCGTCTAATGTACCGAGCAGGTGCATCCGTCGAACATCGACACGGGTAAGCGGTTTATATGATAGCTGCATCAGCTTGTCACGCCAAAACGGCATGATGTCTAATGCTCGCATCAGTAAGCCAAGATCGGACTGGTTTATGATACCACGATGAAGCATACCGAAACCCTGTTGTATGCTCGGCAACGTCCAGTGTGCTGCCCAGTATCTCTCCGCCCATTCCTTTGTTAGTCCCTTCTTAGCAGCAGCCTCTACATACTCAGGCGGTAAGCCTTCATATTGCCCGAACCGGCTTGCTATTTCGGGTGTAAATGCCTCACGTACTGCCATAGTGATAAGGTCTTGTACAGGGGGAATAGGGTGAGCAAGAGTTTTATACACGTCAAAATAGGACGGGTGTATACCTGTCTTACGTAGTTCATCATCAAGCCCTGCTAACGTTGGGTCTACTCTTAACTGCCATTCGACTAGGTCTTGTGTATTCGGCTTAGTCAAGACACCGTCGAAATACTTCTCGGCATAGCTGGGGTGTATTCCAGCCTTTGCAATGTCCTCTATCATATCAGTTTGCGATACGCCTTGCAATAAGTCACCTTGTACCAATAGCATAGCGTTTGGCAACTGGTAAGCAAGGTTTAGCAATGCTTCTCGCTCTTCTAACGGCCACCCTAACCGTGACAATTCCAAACCTGCCCGTTTTTTGTCCCACCCACCACGACGATAGACGGCTTGCACTTGATCGGTAGACAGTTTTTGGATAGACAACCAGTTCCACATTTCCCAGTCGTCGGGGTGAACGTCAAATAATTCCCATACGAAGGATTTAGGATTGTCCGCGTCGCTATTGTATCGTCCGTATCTGATAAGCTCTTGCATCGACGGATATGGTCGCATAGAATTATATAGGTGTACTGATTCGGAGTCATCATAACCGGCACTATGCATCCGATGATCGTAAAATTCTTGGGTTATCTTCTTGCGTTGGAAAAGCGTTACAGCCGTTTCAGCTTTGATTCTTTCGTTAAGAAGATTCTCGGCACTTTCATATCTAAAGTCTTTTGCAGCCTGTTCACCTATCGCAGTAGCGACCAGGTTTCCAGACGTACTCATGAAAGCTCCCTGTACATCACCCATTATACCGTCACTAGGTGTTACCAGTGTGTTAACTAAACCCGCCATCGGGGATGTCGTTGCAGCACTGGATGCAAATAGCTTTAGGTAGTCCTTTATAGACGGGCTAAATGCCTTCTCATGTTGCGAACTAAGCTCCTTCTTAGCTTCAACTTCACTACCCCAATAGTAGTCCCCAAAGGTCTTTGGATTTTCTATATCAGGTGGCATAAGTTAGGCACCCCATGTTTTGAATCCCCGAGCTAGAGCAGCGTAAAACTCTTCGTTAAATGGTGCATCCCACACGGCCACCTTATACGCTTGTGTAATACCCATAAATGACGTTAATTCTTCAAACGACGCCGATTGCATAGCAGCTAGAATTCCCGACATTGTAACCTCGGCCCCCGACGGCCAGTTATCGTTTATCCACATTAAGGCTTCTTTCCAGTCATATCGCATACCCTTATAGAAAACGTCACTCTGGTATGCGTAGCGTAGAAAGTAACCTATATCGTCACTAGCTCCGGTACATTGTACGGCGGCTTCTGCCCAATTATTCGCAGCTATTTGCGTACCTAAATTATGGATATGATTGCGTGCATTAGCTAACGCAGCTAACGCCGAGCCACCATCATTATAACCATTTGTGATAAATGTCTCTAATGCAGTAGGCATAGTAGCACGTTATTGTATGTTATACTTCACTAATACTGAACGTATAACGCTTTTCGGGTATGTCCTTGACGATAGCGTCTATCTGCTTCTTAATGACGATAGCTTCGTCGTCGGACTCACAAGGAAACATTATCTGTATACTCACGCCCTTTTTAATACCCGGTTTAGGCTCCGGCTGTTTCGGTTCTTGTTGTTCTGCCATAAGCATAATTCCCTTTTCAAACTACGTCTATGTATGCTCTACTTGATAACAAGGACAAACTTCACTATACCGACGAATATGTCGTCCCATGGGTTCGGGGTAGCCTTTGCCTGTTCTTCCAGCTTGACGACAAACTCAACCATCCCTTTTCGGATATCGGGTGACATTTGCTTGACTACTTGTTCCAATAATGTTGCAATCCATCCGGTCATAATCTTACCCCTTATGCAAATCGTTCTATCGTACAGTATTGAGCAGGGTTGAAACTCGTCAAAGCACCCGGCCCGTTATGCCAAAGGAATACTTCTATGTAGTCCCCGGCAACCAATTGCCTACTGATTGTTGTTATACAAACCAGGCTATTGTCACTTGCTGAAAGACTATGACCGGCTGGGCTTCTGTCAAGCCCCACACCGTTCTTGTATATCATCAAGATAGCACCTAAACCCTCGGTAGAACCTAAACCCTGTAGAAAAGCCAACGCTGTAATACGATAGAAACCATCAGCGGCAGCGTCCCATCGATGATTTGTCACTGTGTCTACTTCATCTAAGTTATCATATTGCACAGCAGAAAACGGTAACTTCGTCCACGTTGACGAGTTAACTGAAGTATTACCTAACATCGCCGCCTTTGCATACGACTCAAAACCGCCCGCCACTTTGACACCTGATGCCCACATAGTCAATAACCTTCCTTCCTGCTTATGCAATGGCACAGATTAGCATGTCTGCGTGTGTAACTATTAAGACTTGCAAGTCACGGTAGTTGTCCATCGAAAGAGTAATAACTTCGCCAACAGCGAGCGGCCAAGCGTTCACCGCTGTAGCCGTCTCTAATGTTCGCACCCATATAGTTCCCGTGTTGGTAGGGTCAGCCATACACATAACCTCACTACATGGTATGTCACTACCTTGTCTTTGATCGTTAGCACCCGAACCTTCAATATGTTTGATGTCCTGTATCCTCGGTGACGTGGTACGCAAAGATCCGACAGGTGACGCCTGCAATACGATACGTTCGTTCTTGCTAAACCCGGTTAGCAACGATAATACTTGTTGCATATCAGGCAAAAGTTGTATGTTACCTTCTCGCTCTGGTTGTAAGTGTAGGTCGTCACACTTTAACGATACCCCTATTGTCTGCATAATACACCCCTTCAAACGGTCCAGCAGCACCGTTAACGCTAACACTACTTCGACAATTGACACGTTTCACTGTCGCTACTTATCCTCGTATGCAATGGCTATATCCTTTGCCGTTGTCGAAACACCGTTGTTGTAGAAACCAACTTTGATGTCGTCCCCTACATCGACAGGTATGTCCATCGGTAACATCGGAGCAGCCGCCGTGCAGGCGATAGATTGCACGTCTACTATCTGCTCTCCGTTCCTGTACAGACGTAGCCAGTGATTCGCTAACGGGTCTGTCGTTAGACCTGTTATGCGATACGCCTTATTCTTCAAGCCCGACAGGATGGTTGCCAGTGTTTCGGCACCATCTACCAGGGTTGCTGTTCTAAGTCTCTTATACTTTAACATCGTAAAACCCCTTGTATTGTAAACTGTTCCGTCCTGTTCTGTATCCGATACTACCGACAGTTATGACCGAACGTCGCGGAGTATGAAAGCCACGTCTTCAATAGCGTCCCATACACCTGTGCCTGTCATAATGCCCGACAGATATACGCTCAACTCCGAACCTGACTCGAAACGCAATGCCGGGTCGAACATCAACGGGTCGCCTGCCATGACAACGTTAGTGTCAACAAGTATCTCCGTCCCCGGTCCTATGAGTGAGAAATTGCCACCGTAGCCGTCAGCCGTAGCGGCTGCGTCTTGGGCGTCAAACGGGATTCCGTTGCGGTCTGTATCAAACAAGACTTCGCGGTCCTTGACGAACTTCATAAACGTTGTTGCAAAGCCCAAAGGCCCGGATGCAGCGTTGTTGAACGGACAACCGGCAACGCCTAACATATCGACCGTGTGCCGAGCCTCTACAACCTTACCGCACGGAAAATCGGGGAACTCGGACGGGGTGATTGCTGTATCAAGTTTCCAGTCACCCGATGCGACTGGCGTGGTGCCTACCTTTGCGTATTGCAGGAAAGTGATACTGTTACTTTCCGAACCGTTAGGATCGGTTGCAAGGACGTCACCTGCCGAATAACGGTCGTAAATAATCATCACGTTGCCGGCCTCGGCATAACGTGACACGTTCAACGTCTGCCCCTCGGCAACGGGGATTGTAACGTTAACACCTGCACGCTCCAGAAACTCCATTATGTTCCGTTTCAGGTAGTCCACGTGGTTGGTGCCTAGGTGATTACCTGATTTTCCCTTGATACGATAGTAGGCCGTTGTCACGCGGTCTATACGGACGGTCAGGTAGTCGTCGCTGTCAGACGGAATAACCTCTATCCGTCTCACACGAAACGACTCACCGGCCTTTGCTTCCAGATCACCGCCGCCCGATGCGGTTATCCGCTTGACCATGTTTGCTTGAAGTAACATAGGTTTAACCCCTTATTAAAAATGTTCTCTGTTTCTGCTATTTCCCTGTATCCTCAATACGACCGACAACAGGTGACAACTACTTTGTGCGTTTCATGTTCGCCATGTGTCGCACAAAGGTACTCATGCGGGCAATGTTGTCCTCAAGAGTTATGTCCGGCATAGCCTTGAGCTTTGCCTGTCCAGCGTCGATGTGAGGAAGCAATTCCTCGGCAAAGGCTACGACCTTTGCACTTGCAGCCTGAATCCCGGCGGCAATGCGGCCAACACCCACGTCTCTGGTCTTTGTTTTCCAGTCGTCCAGACTCACACGCTTCAATCCCTTTTCCCACCTGCCGTCGTTTACAGCGGCGGTAAGATTGGCAAGCATCTTGTCCTTTTTCGCAACGGCCAACTCGCAAGGATTGACTGTCACCCGGTCAATGCCACGCCTTATATCCTCGACCGATGCGGTCAAACGTCTGGCGTGCTTCCCTTGAAACTCCTGGGGTGTTAACTTTGCCATGATTCTTGCTCCCTTACTATAGGTTAATATTGTATATGGTTACACCTGATAACAT
>SDBT01020897.1_pt1 | contig 10230 bp, 11 predicted proteins | sample 2277101 | NCBI WGS metagenome assembly SDBT01 (sample SAMN10404973, study PRJNA504765) | marine sediment metagenome | isolation source: marine sediment core GS10_PC15, 103 cmbsf | place: Arctic Ocean: Southern Knipovich Ridge | collected 2010
CGCCAGGGCCTCAGCGCAACCAACACAGGCACGGTGCCCGGGGGCAAAGTTTTCCTTTTTGGTTATTAACCGGGGAACAAAAACAGCGTACTTTTCCATTATTCCCTCACCCCAAACATTTCAAACTCCTGCTCACTTCCTTCCTTGGCAATCTTAGTTCCCCGCTCGATTATCTCTCTGAACCCGGCGGCTGAGACCACCCTGCCTCCCAGGCCACCGACAAAACCGACTACCTTGGGCTTCTTGTCCAGGTTATACAGGGCTGACCTGATTTCGGAGCAGACCGGCCCGCCGGGCCCGCCAAAGGAGAGCGCCCTATCGAATACCACAAGAACATCGGCATCCTTAATCGCCTGGCGGATTTCAGCAAAGGGGAAGGGACGCCATAGGGTGAGATTTATCAGCCCCACTGCGTTACCATCCTTGCGCATAGCGTCTACCGTGCTCATGGCGGTCTCACTGAAGCTACCCATAGCCAGTAGCAGCACCTTGGCCCCTTCACAACGGTAGCACTGAAGTGGGGAGTAGTAACGCCCGAAGATGTCGCCAAACTCCTTCCAGGCCTCAAGGATTACCTCTTTAGAGGAGGTCAGGGCCATAGCTTGTGCCATTTTTATCTCGGTGTAGATATCCGGCGGTCCGAAAGCCCCCATCGTTACCGGCTTGTCCGGGTCCAGGGGTAGGGGGTACTCATTCTGTGGCAGGAACTTTTCAACAGCACTCTGCTCCTCAAGGTATATCGGCTCAATGAAATGAGTCAGTTGAAACCCGTCCATGTGCATCATCACCGGAAGCAGTACCCTCCGGTCTTCGCCAATACGGAAGGAACAGAGTATATTATCAAAGGCCTCCTGCCCATTGGCGACAAATATCTGAATCCAGCCGGTGTCGCGAACGGACATCGCATCGGAGTGGTCCCCCCAGATGCTTATCGGCGCCGACAGGGCGCGATTGGCCACCGCCATAACGATGGGGAAGCGCATTGATGAGGCAACGTAGAGCACTTCGTGCATCAACTCCAATCCCTGACTGGAGGTAGCGGTAAATGTTCTCGCCCCAACCGCCGCTGAGCCGAGACAGCAACTCATTACCGAGTGTTCCGATTCAACCGGGATATAGGAGGCATCCAGTTCACCACTGGCCACCATCTCAGACAGGTCTTCCACAATGTGGGTCTGCGGGGTAATCGGATAGGCCGCGATAACATCGACATTGGCCAGCTTGGCAGCGATGGCGACAGCTCGTGAAACCTCTATACCTACCCTTTGTGTCATCACTCCTCCTCTACCATAGTAATAGCTTTTGTCCAGCACTCACGGGCGCAGATGCCGCACCCCTTACAGTAAAACAGGTCAGCCTCAAAATATCCCTCTTCGTCCGGCTCAATACACCCCTCAGGACAATAGATGGAGCAGAGGCCGCACTTGATGCATCGCTCGTGCTCATAGGTCGGCCGCTGTGTCCTCCAGTCACCGGTCCGATACTGGCGGGCACTCCCTGGTTCCGTGATTATTGCGCCAATCTCCGTCTCCCGCCAGGTTGGCTTACCTTCTGATTCAGTCAATTACTCTTGCCCCCTTACCGTAGTTCCCTCATACGCCCTCTGCATCGCATTGATATTCTTTTCCGCCAAACGACCGAAGCGGTGCTTTAGCGGCTCCAGCAAGGACTCCAGTTTAATAACCCCGGCAGCTTTCAGCAGGGCTCCGATCATAGTGGTATTGACAATAGGCACCCCCAGCATCTCCCGGGCAATCCTGGTCGCATCAACCGTCGCCAGTGTCCACTTAAAGCTAAACTCCTTTATTATCTCTTCCGCTGCCTTCGGAGTGTTAAGCACCAGTATGCCGCTAGCCTTAAGACCGGAGCCGACATCGACGACACGCAGCAGCTCTGCGGCCAGCACCACCACGATATCAGGTTCTTCGATTTCAGCCCTTACCCGTATCGGCTTATCATTGTCTATCCTGACAAAGGCCACCACCGGGGCACCCCTCCTCTCCGGACCAAAGGTGGGAAAGGCCTGGGCATACTTGCCCTCATTTATCGCCGCCTGTGCCAGTAGTTCAGCAGAGGTAACCGCTCCCTGACCGCCTCGACCGTGCCATATAATCTCAACAAGTCCCGCCGTATTCGTCACCGAAAAGCCTCCTAAAATTGCCATAGAAACGCCCCTGGAGCGACTCGAACGCTCGCATCCAGCTCCGGAGGCTGGCGCTCTATCCACCTGAGCTACAGGGGCTCGACTTCATATCCTGGCTTACTTCCAACTATATCGTACCAATATTTGGTGTCGATTTCAATAACCAAATTAGCCAGCTCGCCTGGCATTTATTCCCTACATCAGCATCAATAGAAGGATACAACCCTAAAGCTGAGGGGCGAAGATATACTGCGTTGTTGTTTTCAGCCGTTTCCGTACCAGGGCTAACTGCGGTCTATATAGCGTAACCCTGCCTTCCCGCACATCCAGCGGCATATCAAGGACCTTCTGTATCACCTTCTTCTCCACCTCTCCGGGGCATAGCACCGCCATTTCACCTCGACCGCCATTCACTTCGATAAGTATCGGCAGCAGTAGCGCCTTCCGTTCATCACTATCTATTAAACTGGCCAGATATCCCAGTTCCTTCCGCTTAAAGAGGTGAACGCTGCCGTCTTTACATAATACGTGAGGGTACTCTTCATCCCACAAATCGGTAAGCGATTTTTGCTTACCGGGCATATGGGCATTCAGTACCCTCAGTTCACCCGTTAAATATTCCCGAAGTATCCTGTCGTAAGGTAACTCGCCACTCATCCGCCTATTTTCGCTCAAGCAGTACCTTCACCCGTTTTAACCGTGACTTCTCCTCTCTATCCCTCTCTTCAAACTTCATATTCAGGTATTTTATCGTCGCCTGCAGGCCGGGGATTATCAAATACTCCAGTGCGTTTACTATCCTCTTCGTCCGGTTTATTTCCATACCCAACTGCGCCATACTCCTCTGCAGTTCAGCCAGCTCGACGATAGCCTCCAGGCACTTTTCCGACAGCTCAGCGGCGCGGTCTAACCAGGAAGAGGTATCAATCAGACTGTAGCCCCTGAGTGCCTGCGGGGACTTCTTCAGCTCAAAAGCGGGGATTTTCACTCCACCTATATTTCTTAAGCCAGCAGCAATCTCCAGGCCGCCCTCGCTGGCGGTGAACTCCTTCTCCAGAGCAATATAGCCATGATAGCCGGCAGCCAGCGACAGCGCCTTATACATTGCGGAGAAATCATCGAGCAGGCCCCTCTTCACCTCTACTGTCTGTCCGGCTATCTGCAGGAATTCCATGACCAGAATTGATACCCTGTCCTTGATGAGCTTCTGGATTCTGGAAGCCAGGGCAAGCCGGCGCCTTAGCTTGATCAGCTCAATCTTGGTCGGTCTGGTTACTTTAATAAGCTGTGGCATTTTTCTATCTCTAGACCTCTCCCGGGCAGCCGGGAAGACACTTCCTGGCAGCTCGATGCTATTCCGCTATCGCTAAGCCTCTCTGGCGTACTTGGGGAGGTACTTCTTAATCAGATCCTCACCAATCAGTTTCAGGTCCTCTTCAGGCAGGGCTGAGAATAGCGCCCAGCCTATATCCAGGGTGTCCTCCACCCTCCTTTTCGTCACCTCTCCCTGAGAGATAAACTCCTTCTCGAACCGGTCGGCAATGTTCAGGTATACCCTATCTCTCTCCCCCAGTGCTTCAGCACCGATGATGGTCGATATCTCTCTTAAGTTACACCCTTCAGCGTAAGCGGCATAGAGCTGCATAAAGACGTTATTATGGTCCTCCCTGGTCTTACCAGCCCCGATACCCTCTTTCATCATCCGTGACAGGGAGAGGAAAACATCAATCGGCGGGTATACCCCCTTTCTTTCCAGCTCCCGGGAAAGGACAATCTGCCCCTCCGTGATATAACCGGTCAGGTCGGGGATAGGGTGCGTGATATCATCGTCAGGCATGGTCAGAATGGGCATTACGGTCACCGACCCTTCCTTGCCTGTAATCCGGCCCGCCCTCTCATACATCGTGGCCAGGTCGGTATACATATACCCCGGATAGCCCCTCCTTGACGGTATCTCCTCACGCATTGCGGAGAGCTCGCGCAGTGCTTCACAATAGTTGGTGATGTCGGTAATGATAACCAGCACATGCATGCCCTTCTTCCAGGCGAGGTACTCAGCGGCGGTCAGGGCCAACCTCGGGGTTGATATCCGCTCGATAACCGGGTCAGAGGCGGTGTTAATGAAGGCTACCGTTTTCTCCCGGGCGCCGGTCTGCTCCAGGTTCTGCATAAAAAAGTCGGCATCATCATAGCTGATGCCAATGGCACCGAAAACAATGGCAAACTGCTCTTCCGTCTTCTTAACGGAAGCCTGCCTGATTATCTGCGCCACGATTCGGTTGTGGGGCAGCCCGGAGCCGCTGAATATGGGCAGCTTCTGCCCCCTGACCAGAGCGTTGAGGCCGTCTATCGCTGAGATGCCGGTCTCAATAAATTCGGCGGGAGGCTCACGGCCGGCCGGATTGACCAGCCCGCCGTTAACATCGAGATAGTCCTCGGGGATTATCGCCGGCCCACCGTCTATCGGGTCGCCTGAGCCGTTGAATATTCTGCCCAGAATATCCATGGCTACCGGCAGCTTCAGGGTCTCCCCTTTACACCTCACCCGGCTTGCCACCAGGTCCACCTCACTGACGCCGCCAAAGACCTGAATAATGGTTACTTCTTTGCTGATATCTATCGCCTGACCGCGCCTTATCTCACCACTGGCAAGCCGCACGTCAACCATCTCATTAAACTGCACACCCGGGATACTCTCCGCAACCAGCAGCGAACCCTTGGTACGGCTGATTGCCTTTGTCTCTTTTACATACAGTGAGTCCAGTGTCATACCACTCCTCCTCTCTGGGGGACTAAGCTCGTCTCCATCTCCGACCACAACTCCTTAATACTCTCTTTAGCTTCATCATTGGGGATATTCTTCATCCGGGATATCCTGGGGATTATCGGAGAGGTGCGGATTTCAGCAGTACTTATTCCTGAGTCCAGCATCTTCTGGGCCAGATCGTAAAACCTGTTTATCGTCTGCAGCATCAAATGCGCCTTGAACGGAACGCAGTAGGTATCGACTTCATTGTAGGCGCTCTGCATCAGGAAGTCTTCCCGTATCATTCTGGTAACCGTCAGTATCAGCTTATCACCCTCCGGCAGTGCCTCGGGACCAACCAGCCGGACAATCTCTTCAAGCTCAGCCTCCTGCTGAAGAAGCTTCAAGGCGGTAGCCCGGGTAGCTTCCCACTGCGGGCTGATTTCGGACCACCAGTCTTTCACCCCGTCGACGTAGAGGCTGTAGCTGGTCAGCCAGTTTATTGCCGGGAAATGCCTCTTGTTGGCCAGCGTAGTGTCCAGGGCAAAGAAGGCGTCCACAATTCTGAGCGTGTTCTGGGTTACCGGCTCACTGAAGTCAGCTCCCGGGGGGCTGACCGCCCCGGTCACGGTCACCGAACCGCTCCTCTCCGGGCTGCCCAGACACTCCACCAGCCCGGACCGCTCGTAGAACGAAGCGAGTCGCGAGCCCAGATAGGCAGGGAAACCCTCTTCACCGGGTATCTCTTCAAGCCGTCCGCCGATTTCCCTCATCGCCTCCGCCCACCTCGATGTCGAATCGCAGACCAGCAGCACATCATAGCCCATATCCCGGAAGTACTCCGCCATGGTAATGCCGACGAAGATACTTGCTTCACGGGCTACCACCGGCATATTGGAGGTATTGGCGATAAATATCTCCTTCTCCAGCAGTAACCTCCCTGTTTTCGGGTCCTTGAGCTTCTTGAAGCTGTGTAGCACATCAGCCATCTCGTTGCCGCGCTCGCCACAGCCGACGTAGATATTTATCTGCGTCTCGGCCCAGCGGGCAAGCTGCTGGAGGGCGACCGTCTTTCCGGTGCCAAAGCCGCCGGGTATTGCCGCCTTACCGCCAAGCGCCAGTGGGAACATATAGTCGAGGATTCTCATACCGGTAATAAGCAGCTTGGAGGGAGCAAACCTCCGTTTATACGGACGGGGCTTTCTCACCGGCCATTTCTGCATCATAATAAGCTCTTTTTCGCCGCCGCTATCCTCCTCAAGCAGCGCCACCGCCTCGACAACCGTGTAATCACCTTCAGCTATCTTCTTGATAACGCCCTTCATTCCCACCGGGACCATTATCCTGTGCTCGACAAGATGGGTCTCGGGAACGGTGCCAATCACATCACCCTCACTGACGGCATCACCGGCCTTAACCGTGGGGGTAAAGTGCCACTTCTTATCACGCGGCAGGGCAAACGCCTTGGCACCGCGCTCGATAAACGAGCTATTCTCCAGCAGGACGGTCAGGGATTTCTGCAGCCCGTCGTAGATGGAGCCCAGAAGCCCGGGGCCCAGCTCGGCAGTCAGGATTGTCCCCGTCCCCTTAACTTCCTCACCAACCTTAAGCCCCTGGGTATCTTCATGTACCTGGATTATCGCCTTGTCCTCCTCCAGACCGATGACCTCCCCGACCAGCCTGTTACTGCCTATCTCAACAACCTCATAGACCTGGGCCCCCTTCATATCCTCACCGATGACCAGAGGCCCCGAGATGCGCCATATTTTACCCATATCTTACCTCCTCCATAAAACACGCCTAGATTTCTATATCGAAGCCGATAAATTTTCTGATATAAGCCTTGTAGTACTGAGTGACGTCCTCATAGCGTGTGCCGTATTTTGAGGGGACCTCAATGACTACCGGCGGCAAGACCCTCTTTTCTTGGGCCCGGGCCACCAGGTCCCCAACATGTTTTGCGTAGTCTTCCAGTATCACTATTATGCCGACACCGGGTTCAGCCAGCTCTTCACTGATGGCCTTCCTGACCTCTTCGGCGCTGTCCTCGTCTTCTATTACGTGATATCTGCTTACCCCGGCCAGCCTCAGCCCGTTGACAAGGTCTTCGTCCCCGATTACAGCTATGTCCAGGTGCTTTATGTCTACCATTATCAGAACACCAGATACTCTTTTATTTCATCTGAGGATATACCATCGAAGGCCGCTTTTAGTATCAGCCTCAGGTTCCTTATCTCTACCTCTTTGATAGTCAAATACCAGGCAATCACCAGAGGACTCATCACCCGCGGCGACAGTGTCTCTTTGAGCAGGTGGAACTTGTGCCTGTCAATAATCTCCTCGACAGCGGTAATGCTCTTGGTCCGGTTATAGCCAGCTACTACTTCGTCCGCAATACCGCGGTATTGAGTACCCCCTAAAGCACCGGGAATATCGGCCAGCTTGCCGGATAACAAACCCTCAACCGCCTGGTTAGAGAGAAGATACCCTCCGGTGATAATGCAGCCGGAGGCCACCGCCCCTATTTCCTCGATGGCAGCGCGGCTGGCAACCTTAAGGTTGGCCAGGTCGATGATAAGGCCGAAGGTCTTGGCAAGAACAAAACCGTCTTCGACATCTTTTGCCGTATCCAGAAGGTTCTTGTACTGCTCTCCGTCCAGTCTCGCTTCCATCTGGAGCCTCAACCTCGCCTCATTCCCTGTGTCGTATTCCCTGAGGACGGAAGCGTAGGTCCCCAGACCGCATTCGACCAGCAGCCGGATAACAACGTCAACACTATCGGCGCGGGAAAGCTCATCCAGTAGCCCGCGACTATGAATAACCCCCACCGGTATCAGACCGGCCTGCTTACCGGTCGGGATACTCTGCAGGACGGCCTTGATGTTGATGACATCGTACCTCACCTTGTAGGCATTCAGTACCTTACGCATGTCAGACGGCATCAGCCTTAGCCCTTCCAACCGCTCCAGGCACTGGCCGAAGTATTGCCATAAGCACCGGTCGTAATCATCGAAGGTCTTTGCCGATGCTGTCTCAAGGTACCCGCCGACCTCGGTATCCCGGATAGCCTCCATCACGTCAGGCACGGCAGCGGTCCGGGACAGCCGATTGATATGATCAGGGGTAACCGTCTTAGCCTCAGCCCCTTTCAGGTAGGCCGACATAAAAGCATATTCCGCGTTGGACAAAGCTAACTCCGATTAATCTGAAAAGAGTTCCCTGCCTATTTCCGGCAGCAACTGGGGCAGCAGCATCTCCAGCCTGGTCTCATAGGTATCGTCTATTCGGATTTTGCCATCAATATCCTCGACGATGACCCCCCCACTGCAGTCATATTCCTTGACCTCCGCTATCCTGGCGGCCAGCTCCTTATCCTTGGCCAGGAGCTTTTTTACCTCACCGACATCTTTAGCGGAAAGATAGGCCCTGCCTTTAGCGGCACCAAGGGGGGCAGTGGCCTCTATGAGCAGGCCTCTCAGTGAGCCTTCGCTGCTCGAGGCTGTGGCAAGCTCCTTTCTCACTCTACTGATTATCTCATTGATTACATCGGCCTTGGCTCTGGACAGCTCCTGACGCGCCTGCACGGTGGCCTGAGCCGCAATCCGGGTAGCTTCCTCCCCAGCCTGCCGGAGCATCCTGCCCTTCTCCTCTTCCAACCTGACTATCTGCTGTTTCTTCGCCTGTTCTATCTCCTGTCTGGCCTTACCCTCGGCTTCCTTTACGATAGCCTTCGCCTCGGCCTTTACCTTATCCAGGATAGCTTCGCCTATTTTTTCCATTCCTGTCATCTAAGATACTCCTACATAAGCCCTAACATGCTCAGCAGCATGATAGTAAAGACCAACCCGAGGACACCCAGCAGCTCAACGAAGACAGCCAGCATCATGGCGTTGGTCAATATTTGACCTCTCGTCTTGGGCAGGAGGGAGATGCCCGACGCACACACGGAACCCTGATGAGCTGCCGAGAAAAACTGGGCCAGGGCAGCCATAATACCCAGACCAAGCACGGCAAAGCCGCCACCGCCGGTCGCCGGCAGCTTATCGGCAACATTAGAGGTAATCAGTATCATTATGATGAGTCCGTAGAAGGCCTGTGTCATCGGTAAGGATGCCAAAACGATGACATTTCTGAGCTGTCCTCTATCCTCAGAGAGGACGGCTACCCCGGCGGAGGCTGCCTTGGCTATCCCTACCGAGGCGCCGGCCAGACCACCGCCCAAGGCTAAGGCACCACCAAGAATAGCTAGGGATGATGGATCAACTAACATTTTTGCACTTCCTTTCTAAGATTTTGCTCCGACCAATACGGGTGGCCGTTTAATCAACTTAAATGGACTATATATTCTACCCCCTCCTTCATAGAACTTAAACAAGAACTCGACAAAACACAGCCGGAGTGAATGGATAAACCCGGTCAGGACGCTGAGCAACAGGTTGACGGTATGCCCAATAACCAGAATGAAAACACTTAGCGCGCCACCGGCGATGACACCGGCCATACCGGAAAAAGGTAACAGGTTGCCGAACAGGGGCCCCAGCATATTGAACACTGCAGCCAGGTAGTAGGTAGCCAGGCCCACGCCGGCGATTCTAGCGTACGACATAATATCACCCAGGATGCCGGTGATATCAAAGAGCCAGAGTATCGCCCCGAGGCCACCCCTCTCGATAAAATTGCCGGCGACTATCATACCCATCCCGGCGATGGCAAAGTACAGGGAGATATCGTAGACCTGAGGGGCAAACGGAGGCAGCTTGATAATAAGGCCAAGCACGGAGGGGAGATCCACATTCATTACGGCGCGTACGATATAGAGTGCGCCGAACTGAAGGGAAAAGAGTCCCACCTTGGCAACTATGGCACCCCGGTTTCTTTCCCTGATTGCCTTGATGAGAGCCAGTACGTGGCCGATATTAACATGGATGAAACCGATAAAAAGCGCCAGTATGACAAAGATTAGCGGATTTTGCAGCATCCGCTGGATCCCGGGGACCAGACTGGGGTCCCCAAGCCCAAACAGGGTATGAATATTACCCAGATAGCTGCCGCTGAGCAGACCCAGGACAAGACCAACCCCACCACAGATATACAGCACCCTTTGCAGCATCACCACCGCCCCGGACTTAGTGCCGCCGAGGAATCTAACGACCAGAAACCGGCTAATCAGTATCATCCCCGCCGCGTAGACCACATCGGCTACCATCAAGCCGAAGAAGGCGGCGAAAGAGTAGGCGATGATGGGTGTCGGGTCCCATTCCCTGTATCTGGGGGTAGCGAACAGGTTGACCACAACCTGAAAGGGCCTCATCGGAGCCGGGTTCTTCATCTTGGTCGGCGG
>SDBT01020898.1_pt1 | contig 10230 bp, 8 predicted proteins | sample 2277101 | NCBI WGS metagenome assembly SDBT01 (sample SAMN10404973, study PRJNA504765) | marine sediment metagenome | isolation source: marine sediment core GS10_PC15, 103 cmbsf | place: Arctic Ocean: Southern Knipovich Ridge | collected 2010
CTGCATAAGAACGCTTACAGTAGTATCCCTACGTTAAAAGACAAAGCTAATATGCGATGAGCCAGATTCATTGTGTGCATGCGATTCCTCGCTCCTTGCCGAAAACCGGTAGGCCGATCCCCCCCGAGTGTCAAATCGTCGTTGTTGCGGATTTTGCTCCCAGTTTCAAGATAAGCCATTTTCCGAGACGATGCAACCAGTCCGCACATGGCAGTCAGGCGCTTAGGGCCCGCGCAAAAATAACTTCCCATTTTGGACGTCGAGGCGCCCGTCTGACTGCGTTGCTCGTCGGTCATATATCCAGATATTATTCACTCCTCGCGCCTTGCCAGACGGGCGCCCTCACTATTGATGGGTCCAAAAAGGACCTGAGTGCCATGCCAAACCTTTCAGTCCATAATGTAGAATTGTCCCTTCCTCGGGAACTTATTTTTGCGCAGACCCTTAGAAGTGAAACTGAAGCCAAATTGACACGATTTTTGGAAAAAGAAGAAAGTTCGCCACTCCTCTCGTTCCGCGGCTGAAAGCTGATGGCTGAATGCTGACCGCTAGCGGCGGAGTCGCAACCTATTTGTTGCGGCTCCGCCGCGTCAGGGAGGCGGCCAGCGGCGCTCGGCGTAGGCCGAGTCCCAGAACATCCATTCGTACCGGCACGCCCTTCTAAAGTGCTCCTTCATCTTCTCCAGTGTCTCGGGGTCCGCCTCTTCCGCCACCTGGTTGGCGATGGCCATGAAAGTCTTTACCGTTTCGCCGTAACTTTCAGACGCATAGGTATCGATCCATTTCTGATAGTTAGGCTCTGGCGAGCCTTTATCGACAAGCTCCTTCCCTACCTCCCAATAGATCCAGTAGCAGGGGAGTAGGGCGGCGATGGATTCGGCGAACGGTCGGCTGTGAGCCGTGGCGATGAGAAAGCTCGTGTAAGCGAACGCCTCGGGCGCCGGCCCCATCTCCGATTGTCGATCCTGCGAGACACCAGAGTCTTCGAGCACCCTCTCATGGAGACGCCTTTCTTCTTCGATGCTCTCACTCGCGTCTCGCAACAGAAGCTTCTTCCAATCTTCGTTGGGGGCCTTGGCCGCCGTCACTTTTAGCGCACGCGCGAACTGGCCAAGATAAAAAGCGTCCTGGATCAAGTAAAAAGCGAACACCCTTCTCGGAAGGGTACCTTCCTGCATCTTCTTAAGGAAAGGGTGCTCCAAGATAGCCGTGGTGATGTCTTGGTTTTGCTCCCAGACCTCGTTCGTAAACTGCGTTTCAGCCGGCGATGCAAGCAACAAGCCGGCCGCGGTGATAGCGGTAACCAGTTCGTGGATCATCGATACCTCCCCCTCTATTCAAGATTCGAAGACGCGCCATCTTTCGGCAGGTCAATATACGAGGAAGCTCGAGGCTTTCCAAGTCAGTCCCGGCGTTGTGTCGATGCTTGCCACGATTCCGGCCCTCGATCTTGCTCCGACAACTCTAAGGGGTTATCTTGTCCGCTGGTGTCCAAGCTAAAGAAGAACAAAGCGATTGGTGAATCCTGTGTTTCCGTAGTCATTCGTGCGTTCAACGAAAGGGAACGTCTTCCGGCACTCCTGGCCGCACTTCATGAACAGAGACTTAGCCCAGCGGAAATCATCGTGGTGGATTCAGGTTCATTTGACGGCACTCCAGAGTTAGCTGAAAAAGCGGGTGCCCGAGTTGTCCACATCGACAGGCATGATTTCACGTTCGGGTATTCACTCAATGTAGGTGTTCGATATTGCGAACAGAGGGTCGTTGCCATCGTGTCGGCTCACACGCTCCCGCTCGACCGAAACTGGTTGACCTCTCTCATCCAGCCCTTCGAGGAGGATTCCACCGCCATGGTGTATGGCCGCCAATTGGGCAACGATGAGTCGAAATTCTCGGAATGGCTGGATTTCCTGCGAACCTATGGGGAGAACCGCAAAGTTGTCAAGCCGCCCGCTTTTTTCGCCAACAACGCCAACGCGGCGATAAGACGGAACCTCTGGGAACGATATCCTTTTGATGAAACGCTTCCCGGATTGGAAGACATTGCGTGGGCGAAGTATTGGATAGAACAAGGATATCGAGTCGCCTACGAACCGGAGGCAGCGGTCATACATATTCATCGAGAAACCTGGCGCCAGGTAAGAAGACGCTACTACCGAGAGGGGGTGGCGGCGAAACGTATCGATGTAAAGCGTCGCCGGGGCATCCCGTTTGTCGTTGCCGGAGAGACGTGGTGGGCAATGAGCGATCTGTGGAATGCCATCCGCCAGAGACGACTGAGAGAGGTGGCGGCAGAGATTATTCTGTTTCGGTTCTACAAGACTCTGGGGACCTTGACAGGGCTGCGGGATGGTGCCCTCATGAAGGACCCCAAGCGCCGTGAGGCGGCCTTTTTCGATACGAACTACAAGGCGGTCGTGATCCACGGTGTTAGAAATGTGTCGCTCGACGAGGTGCCTGTGCCGTCCGTCAAACCCGGTGATGTCCTCATCAAGGTGGCCTTCGAGGGTGTGAGCGCCGTCGACATCGAGATCTATGAGGGGAGATTGGGCACCTATCGGAACGGATCAGGTAAGTATCCCATTGTTCCCGGCCACGAGCTCTCGGGAAAGGTGATGCAAGCGGGGGCCAATGTAGATCGTTTTGAGATCGGGGATCCGGTGGTAGTCGAATGCATTCAATGTTGCGGCGAATGCAGGGCCTGCAAGACGGGTAAGTGGATCAGATGCAACGAGCGTCGAGAATTGGGAGTCATTGGGTGTGATGGGGGCTATTCCGAGTTCGTAGTCGTGCCAGGTCGTTTCGTTCATCGACTTCCCGATGGGTGCGATCTCAAGAAGGCCGCCCTTTGTGAGGCGATTGCCGTCGCCTTGAAAGGAATCGGGCGTCTCTCCCTGTCCTGGGAACGGGACGAGACGAAGAGGTGTGCCGTCGTCGGAGTCGGTCCCATAGGACACCTCTGTGCGCGATTGCTTGATCTACGCGGCCATGTGGTCACTGTCTTCGACAGAAATCCTGTTCGCCGGAGCTACTTCGACGACACCAAGGTCTCCTCGGGTGAGGACCTGGCACAGCTCGGCGAGCATGACGTGATCGTCGATGCCACCGGCGATCCGGAGGCTTTGGAGGCCATACTCCATCATTCCCCGCCGGGGGCGTCCATCTTGTTGCATGGGATCCCATATGCGAAACGCGAGTACAGCTTCGAGGATCTCGTTGCTTATGATAAGACCATCATCGGCTCAGTGGGCAGCAGCAAAGTAGATTTCGACATGGCCATTTCTCTCCTGGACAGGATCGATCTAGATGTGCTGACCAGCGCCGTATTACCGCTCGATCAGTACCGTGAGGCCTGGGAGCGAATTAGGAAGGGGCAGGCCCTCAAAGTACTCCTCGAGGTAGACAAGAGCCTGTGAACGTCGCTCGGCTTCCAGCCATTGCCAACTCATCGGATGACTTTTTCCTCTTTCCGTTTCAGTAAAGGATTTCGCCATTCGCCAACGAGATCGTGTATCTGCATTCTTGTAGATTTTCGGCGGACCATGATCTGTTGTTCTATGACGGCGATCTCGACGGGCTCTCTGACGGGGATGCCCAGGGATTGTGCGAAATATCGAGGATACGAGAGATAGTAAAGCTTGGCAACCAGCGACATCTCACCCATCGCATCCTCCGGTATTTCAAATGTGAAGGATTCCTTCCTAATTTCGGCAGCGTCTAGTCGATTGTCAAAAGCAATTTCTACGGCATCGTAAGAGGAGAAAGTCCGTCTCCCGTACTTATCAATGAAGATTGCCCCGTAAAACCGACTTCCCTGAGGGACATCATCTTTCAGAATCGTCCCGTCACACAGGCCATTACATGTTGCATCACGCATATCCTGTTGTTCATCCGGCGTGACTGAGATGGAAATCGTCTTCTGCATATAATGGGCCTTGACTTCCAGCCACATCAGCCTGAGATCAGCACTTCCGGAAGGCATGGAATGTCCAGTTCTTGAATTATCGACAAGCACCTGAATTTCTGTTTCATCCCCAGGAGAAACGATTGATTTATCAGTCCTTATATCCAGGTTCAACGCTCCAATGATCTGGCTCCTTGAATGAGCGCCTGGGAAACGATGTGTGTAAAGCTTTTCACGATAGGGTGCACTGCCTAGGGTCATGTCGGCAGCCTTGCCAGATTCGAAGAAAGGCTGACCTGCGGTCAGAAAGCCCATGACATTCATGTGGCAGTCCTGGCACTGAATGCCGTCCTCAGCATATCGGCTGGCTTTCCACTCCGAATACGTAGACTTGATTTCGAGACCATGATGGTTGACGACATTGTGGCATACTGCACAGAATTCGCTTTTTGTAATGAATTCGGAATACACGTGATGCCAGTCAGTCTCATGCTTGAAAGGTCCTAACTTGCGAACCCCGGGCTCTGAAATATAGTTGCCATTCTCAGGTCTTTCCCCCACGTAATTGGGAATGGTGTGACAAAAATCGCATGTTACACCGGACATTAGAGGTTCAAGCTGCGCCCTTAGTACAATGTGCCCCTTGTTCGCTACAAAGGCAATCGGAGAATGGCAGGCAACACATTTTTCTGCTTCCCAGAGTAAAACCGGATCTCGAAAGGTTTGGGGAAGAAGTTCATCAAAGTACTGCGCCTGAAAAACGGGATTCGTGAAAGATTTCGCATGCATGGATTCCGATTGCTGGTCAAAGATCCTCTCATGGCAGCCGCGACATAAGGATGACGGCCAATATGCAGAGGCGGACGGAGTCTGTTCGGGCTGGTTCGTCAATTGGGGCAGGCATCCAGCCAGAAGAAATGGAATCGTCACGACTGAGAGCACGCTCATCTGCTCACCTCCTATGGGGACCGCTGAAACGAAAGCCTGTTTTTCATGGCCGTACATCGCTGCACATGACACTCCAGTCGTTTCTCGAGGGGGCCTTCTTCAAACCCACGACCGACAGGGTGGGAACGCGTAGTTTTCGGCGCGTTGCGGATTGGACGGCGGCTCGCGCCCGATCCCACTCCGAAGCTCCTTCGTACCCACGCCCGATCGGCTAGCCTTCCTTTGCCGGCCCTTCTATGATGCAGTCGCTTGCTCAGGATCTCCTGTGCGTCAAGGTCCAGTTATTGAGAGTCTTTCAAGGATTATGCCAGGATCAACAAAGACTCATCGTTTTTTGGATAGTTATGATTTTAAAGGAGTTTTGCCACATTGTGTCAGTGTTTCTCACGACCGGATTGCGGCACGATTGTTATCTTTCACCCAGCACCCAAAAAAACGGCGCTATTAGACGAGGGGCTCGAAGGAAGCTCGGCTCCGTCAGCGTGTGAGCTGAAACGGCTGTTTCATGTACCGCTGGGCTTGGCGGCGTGAAGCCTTGTCCACGCTGAGGCTGATGGTCAGGTTGTACGCAGCACGGGCTTCGGCCCTCTCGTTGAGCCCGTCGTAAGCTTGTCCCCGCCGGAGGTGCAGCATCGCTCGAATCGCCTCAGGGGGATCGTGGTGCGCCAAGGCGTCATCGAAGCGAGCCAGGCCTTCTCGAAAGCGGCCATCGAATAGCATACTTTCGCCCAACCTCAGAAGAGCCAGAGAGGACTCGACACGATGATAGTGACTCACCCCCAGCTCTTTTTTAGCCAGGACTTTTTCGAAAACCGTCCGCGCCTGCGCCCATTCCTTCCTCAGCAGGTATACCCAGCCCTGCTCGAACAAAAAAAATGGATTCCTGGGAAATGCGGCTTCGAGCTCTCCCAAGGAATGTAGGGCCGATTCGTATCGTTTCTCTCTCGTATCGACCACCGTCAGCAGGAGCCGCGCTTTCCAGAAGGATCGTTCTCCCTCCTCCGCTGCTCGACGAAGGAACCGGATTCCCTTTTCCTTGGAGCCCCGCAGGCCGATCAGGAAAGCCAAAAACTTCGTTCGTCGGGGAAGCGTTGCCAAGGTGTACTCGAAAATACCAGGCACAAGGTAGGCATCGGCGAATTCAGGATCGAGCTTTATCAATCTGTTGTGTCTAGATCGCGCCCTGCGCCCGGCTCGGTAGGCGGCAAAATACCGGCGGCGAATGGTCACTTCGAAAGCGGAGACTACGCTCTCCGTGGCCCCCGAGAAATAGAGGGCCTCCCGATCTTCGGGATTCGCTTCCAGAAGAGCCTCTGCCCGTCGAATGGCTTTCCTCGTCGTGGCTTCGAAGCGGGTCACCAGCTCCGGCGAAACGGGTTGGTTGCGTGTGCGCGTCCAGTATCTGGAGCTTTGGAAGGTTTCTCCCGCCATGGCGCCGCGACGGGTGAGCTCCTCCATCCACAATGTAGCAGCTAGACCGTGAGGCCCGGCAGGTGAGGCAGGCTCGACCTGAGTAAGCTTCTCGAAGCTTCTGGCGGCATCTCGAAACTCCAAGTTATAGAGCTGGTCGACACCTTTTTGCTCCAGGGGGTGAAGAGTCAGAATAAGAGCCAGAGCCAGCATCTTCACTTCAACTTGTGTTGCATGATTAGTGATCAGACCATTTTAGCATTCTATTGCCCTGTCGCGTAACTTCCGGAGGATTTGTGATGTCAATCATGCTAGGATCGCGCCATGAGTGAGAAGGGCAAGATCCAGCTCCTTGAACACAAAGTCGTGTATCGTGGCCGTGTCCTTTCATTGGAGCTCGACAGGCTAAGGGAGCCCGGAGGAGCGGAGGTCGAGCGCGAGGTCGTCCGCCATTCGGGCGCGGCGGTCATTCTGGCGCTGACGGATGAGCGCCGTCTTGTGCTCGTTCGGCAATACCGTTACGCGGTGGACGAATTTCTCTGGGAAGCACCTGCCGGCCACATCAATCCCGGCGAAGTCCCCGAGCAGACGGCGCGGCGTGAGCTCGTGGAGGAGACCGGTTATTATCCACGCCATCTGGAGAAGCTTGCTGCTTTCTATCCCTCGCCCGGCTTCTCCGATGAGATAATGTATCTGTTCCTGGCTACCGGGCTGGAAGAGCGCACGGCCTGTCCCGATGACGATGAAGCGATCGAAGTGAGGCTCTTCTCTCTCGAGCAAGCTACGGCGATGGCGTCTCAGGAGCAGGTACTCGACGGCAAGACTCTTCTGGGCCTGATGCTTGTCACCGACCGCCTGTCTGACCGGTAGGACTAATCCTCGACGACGTATTTATCGAACTGGGATCGGTAGTCCCGCCATCGTGTTTTGTCGAATACGCCCGACTCATCCAAGCAGTCCACCGCTGCGTAGGCCATCGCCAGAGCGTGATGCACATTGTCGTGAGTAAATAGACCTTGACGTCCGAATGTGAGGAGATGGTCGAGACCGGTGATCCATTCATCAATGGAGCGGAAGTAGCGCTCGTAGTTGTGGTGATAGATGGGGTAGGCGTGGGATAGCCGCCTTGTGGTGACATGATGGAGTGGTGCTCGGATGGGAAGCCCACAACGTTCCAGTGAATCCATGACGAGCTCGGCGAGCCGGCTGTCGGAGGAGAGCCAGGTCTCGTCATCCACCGTGCAAGGCACCTCACCGCAGAGGACGGTGAGATCCGAGGGCTCGGCGAGACCGCTGTAGTTCTTGGGCTCTGACAGTCGAGTCAAGCTGACGTCTGCCTCCGGGAAATAGTGAGCGTCGTAGATTGTGAATTGCGGCGGGCCAAGGACCAGGTACACCAGTACCATGGCCCGGTAGTCGATGCATCGGCCTGCTTCCAATACCTCTGATGCTGGACTCGGGTGGAGAAGCCTGACGAGGTTCGTCACGGGAATCGTTGACCAGATGGTGTCGACTTCCATTGTGCGAATGTCGCCTGCATGTTCCACTTCAATCCGATGAGGAGGTCCGAGATGGACCCCGCGGACGGTTGTCCCAAGGTGGATTTCCGCCCCGTTATCTCGTGCCGCTGCTGCGATCGCTCGGCTGATTTGGCCGAATCCGCGGCGTGGATAATAAAATCTGCCGACCTCCGACGGTCCCGACACGAGTCCAGCCAACTTCTTCACTACCTCGCCCAGCGACCGGGTGGACACCCGGCGATGGGCTTGAATTGCAGATAGCTCATTCGGTTGAACCCCCCATATTTTTCTGGCATAGGGAAAGTAAAAGTCACGGCAAATCGTTCTGCCCAGACCACGTTCCAGCACACTGGCGAATGTGTCGGCTCCACCGCTGCTCCTTCCGCGTGAGCGCCTTAGAAGCGCATCCCTCGCCACCTCCAATCCAAACGACCACGGTAAGTGCATCACCAGATCCGCCGGCCGGAGCGGGAAGTGAATCCAATGACCGCGCAGGCGGATTCGTCCGTTTCGATACCGCGTGAGCAAATCGTTTTTCAGAAGCGTCCTGATGTCTTCGAGGATAAAGGGTTGACAGGCAGGATGAAGACGATGACTACCGTAATCGACATCGATCCCATGGAGCTCGAAGCTGCCGGCGATCCCACCGACAGCGTCATGCCGCTCCAGAAGGATCGCTTCGGCCTTACCGCGGCGGACCAGTTGCCATGCTGCTCCCAGGCCGGCCATGCCGCCACCCAGTATCGCTATTCGTGCGGTCGTCATCAGTCAATAAATGAACGGGATAAATCTTTTTGTGCTCCCACTGTAGACATCATAACCTGGCAGCGTGCGGACCAGCATTTCTTCTTCAGCGAGTGCTTGGGCAAGGACGACAGGCACCAGAAATAGGACTACCCCGAAAAGCCACGAGTTCAGAGCCAGTTCCAGTCCGAGAAGCAAAAGCAGATCACCTACGTAGATAGGGTGCTTGATATAACGATAGAGGCCTTTCGATACCACTAGTTGTTCTCGTAAAACCTGTGCTGCCTCGATGTCGGACCAGTTGCCGCCAAGCTGGATACGGCCAAAGACGGCCGTTAGGGCCCCGACAGAATAAATCACGGCCCCTACGATGCGTAAGATGAGCGTATCGCTCGTCATCGGGAGCACGTCAGGTATCATGGTCTGTAGCGCGACACCGGCGAGTGCCCCGATCTTGGCCGTTTTGACGAATGCAAGAGGAAGGGTCATCGCCGGCCGATGTGGTGTGTCCGCTCCGCCCTGCCTCTTTTTTAGCACCTCCCATATCACTTTGTGGGCAATCATTCCCGCCAAGAGGTAGATGCGCAATAAGATCATTTCATTCCCATGTCGCCTAACAGGCCGTCATAGAATGTACATTTTCAGCGACCCGTTTTCAAATTGTTTCCCAGGCAGCAATCCACGCAATGTGAGCGGTGGCAACATTGCAGCTTCGGGGTAACTCCAGATAGTATTCCTCGGTCCATGCATCTCGGAGAACGGGAAGCCTGTCCGTGCAGGGTCTTGCTCAATTCTAGGCGGAAACCACAAGGAGCGAATCGCACATTGAAATCGAGCTTGTTGAACGCCTTGGCTGGCGCATCGACGACAACGGCTTTTGTCCTTCGGAATGCGCTCCGGGCCTCCATCTCTGACGAGCTGGCGAGTCCTGTCCTTATCGCTTCTTCCCCTTCGCTGGTCTCACTGATTCTCGCAGTTTCCGCCGGAGCTTTGATGGGTGTCGTTGCGGGACGATGGCTCGAGCATCGCGGCGCTCCCGAAGTTTTTCGACCACTCCTTTGGCCGGGCCTCACCGCGCTGGCTTACATACCTGGAGCCCTTAAAGTGGCACCACTACTCGCGGCGCTGTCGGGGCCCTTCCTCGATCTGCTCCTGATCGGCTGCGTGGCCGCGGCACTGTGGAGGACGGCGGACAAATTCGGCGTCAACCTTTCTCCCAATGCCAATCATGTCGCGGTTGTCGCGTTGTGCGCATATCTCGTCGTGGGATACAGGATGCAGGACAAAGTCGGGCTCTCTGGGGATGAGCCCCACTACCTGCTCATGGCATATAGCCTGCTCCACGACGGGGACCTGGCCGTTGCCAACAACTATGCGGCCGGCGATTTCCGTGAGTTCTACCTCGGCAAGATCAGGCCGCATTTGGCGTGGGGATTTCCTTATTCCGTTCATGGGGCTGGTTTACCGCTGATACTGCTTCCGGGTTTTGCGTTCCTCGGCCTGTGGGGTGTGCTTGTTACGGAGGCGCTGATGGGATCACTGCTTGTTCGGGAGGTCTTTCGGGCCGCGGAGATTCTCACCGGGGATCGGCAGAGTGCTCTGGTGGCTGCCGCCGGCTTTGGCGCGACGGCGCCCGCGCTCTTCCAGTGCGTTTCCGCTTATCCTGAGCTTCCGGTCGCCCTTGTTATCACGGCAGGATTCCGC
>SDBT01020899.1_pt1 | contig 10229 bp, 12 predicted proteins | sample 2277101 | NCBI WGS metagenome assembly SDBT01 (sample SAMN10404973, study PRJNA504765) | marine sediment metagenome | isolation source: marine sediment core GS10_PC15, 103 cmbsf | place: Arctic Ocean: Southern Knipovich Ridge | collected 2010
TTTGTACTACTATGCCAATGCAATCGCACATCACCTAAGCTCTGATAAATAGATATCGCACAGAAAGCAGGGGGCCATCTCAACATTTAACATTCTTATAAGAATTTAAAAAAATTTTAATGGTAAAGATAACTGGTTGCTATGTTAAGGACAAAGGTTTTGGGGAATAGTTGCAGCGACCATTGAAGAAAGGCTCAGGCTATATGGTTCAAAAACACGTTGCTTTTGCCCCAGCGTGTCAAAAGCAACTCGGATCAAGGCTTCGCTCTCCTCTCCGTCGGAGAGGAACCTTGCCCGCTCAGCCTTTCTCCCCAGATTTGTTAACAAATTTCACAGGTACAGACATTAATTTTCTCCTTAATTAAATTTTTTCAGCATTAAGAGATAGCTACTCCCACACTAACAAACTCTAATATTGATTTCTTTTTCTCCATCGGAAACTGGTTTTCAAACCACTCATTTGCCCACGCCCTTAACGTGGCTTCCAGTTGGACGGAGGGTGGCCCGCCAATGTATCCACCCTTAAAAGGGTTCTCGTCCGATTTGGCATCTATCACCAAAGTTATCGTTGCTGTTCTCCGAGTTACTCTACTCATTTTATTTCTCCTTCTTGTTTAATTACTAGTGTAAGCTGGTTATTTCCAACCCCACCTTTTAAAATCTTTTTTGCTCCAGCGGTAATTGTAATAACCTCTTCCTTTACGGGAGCTTGTACGTCAATTACTTTTGATTCACCGGGCTTCAAGTGATGAGGCCGATTAAATTGATCATAAAAGACCTGTAGGATGTTTGTGTTATTTACAATCGTTTTGTTCATTTTCCAAACTCTTTAATCCAATCTGATTTTGAGCCCGTGAACCCAGCCAGGCAGGCTTCCGTATATAATCTACTTATTGTTAATGAATCATATCGACTTCCAGATATAGCCTCGTTGATGTCGTTCTGTCTTTTTTCCAATCGTCTCTTATCGTTCCCAATCGCCAGCCGTTTTTCATTTCTAACATTTGACTGCCTGCTTAAAATGTCGTTTCGCTCCACTTGACAGATGGAGTTTTGCACCCCAAGTTTTTTTTGTTGGGCAATAAACCATTCATCAAACGGAAGTATATTAGGATTACTTTTGTGGTGTTTTATCCAAATGACCAGCGCTTTAATTCTTGATTCTGTCATCACAATCCCTTCCGATTTTTCCAACTTCTCCTGCACCATTTTTATTGTTGCATCACTCAGGCCGTCCATCGCACTAGATAAGTCTTGTATGTTCTCTTCACTCCATTCATCCTCAATTGCGTTCGCGTTTTCAGGAACATAACTCTCAAAAACGGAGGATTGGTCTACAGTAGCCGAGGCTCCAAAGGATGGTGAATGAACAAAATCAATAGCACTAATCTTTAAACCAGCCTTCACTTTTCCATCCTTATCTGTTTCTCCAAACCCTCTCAAAGATGCGCCAATAGTCGTTCCTGTTTTTAGGACTGTCATTAAATCTTTTCCTTTTGAGGTGTTTAAAATTTTGCAATCAGCCCACCAAACTTTATTTTTATCTTTCCACACTCCAGAAACTAGATGAGAGGCATTTGATAGTAAGGTTCCTCCCGATGTGGGGTGGTCCAACTGTCCCACAACACCCACATTTTTTTTAGAGGCCTTATCAAAATCTTCTATTGCAGAACCAGCAACAAGATCCGGATAGTACCGTTTATTTTTATTCCACTCATCACTCTTTCCCCACTTGATCTTCATGGTGGCTAGAAAATTTGTATTAGGAGTCTCTTTTATTTCAGCAACCAATCCTTCAAAAACATCTTTATATTTATTCATCTTTTTTCCCTTGTATTTCTTTTTCAGGATCGAAACCTTTTTAGCATCGCTCCCACATTTTATTCTTCTATAACTTTTACATTTATTGCCGTTTTTCCCTTCTCGTTTTCGCCCTCATCAAATGAAACGCGCTGGTCGGGAGAAAGAGTTTTAAATCCCTTCTCAGAAATAGATGAAAAGTGAACGAAAAAATCCTCTCCACTATCTGCCCTAATAAATCCCCAGCCCTTATTTTCGTTAAAAAATTTTACTATTCCTTCCATATATATCTCCTAATATTAAAGGAAGGGAGAAGGCCGAGGAAAAGGAGTCAGCTCGAGCCCCCAGCCTCCCCCAAAATGAAAAAATTAAAACCAGAAGAATCCGATGCTGAATATCCTGAATTCCTCATCGGACGTATCTCCCACTTTTATTCATTTCTAAAATTGCGCGTTTAGGCAATCTATATGTTTTTGATAATTGCTTAACCCTTTTTTTAAACTCCTCAGAATCCGCCTTCTCTACCACAAATAGATATCGCCTAATCGTCATCGGCATTACCGCTCTCCTTAGCGCGTTTTGTGTCGGAAATGAAATTATCTTACCCCGAAAAAGATCCAGCATCTTAATAGCAATATCCATTCCTATTTCGTTATTGATTTTTGCCAGCGCACAAGTTGGATGGCCTTCACAATAATCAAAAATTATGTCCTGCTCTATCTTTTGTTTTTCTTCCTTCTCTTTTTCAGAAACCATTTACACACTCCTTTTTAAATATCACCACAATTGTATTGTGACTTAAAAGTTATTCTCAACACCTAATGACATATATTTTAAAATCCCCATGTAGGAATGAATAATGGATTTTCTAACTTTTGTTCTGGAAAGTGAGGTTTTATAAAAGACCGCTTTATTCTCACAAAATCAGTATCATGAAATAGATGGTTCCTTCTTTCCGCTCAGTGAGAAAAGACCGCTGTACTATACGTCAATCATTGTGAAGCGATCCTTCGCTTAACTGTCTTTTTCAGAATCGGTAGGCCAGAGGCTTCAGGGGATTTTCAGTCTCTCAGACTTTTCTTATTAACAGGAGTAATTAAGAAACATCCCCCCGTGCTGTGTCCAGTTTAATGTCCAGGAAATCTTCAAAATAATTATGATTATCGATGGTAGTTTTATCTTTCAGGGGGACTTCACGGCGTTTGGACACTATTATGATTTAACATATCAATTTCATGGAAGACCATTAAATTTTAACCAGAATTAATGTCTTCTATTTCGAAATTCGATCTTTTTTATTAAAGCATATTTATAATTTATATTTTTTCTAGCTACTTGTCGAGAGTGGTAAGTTCCTTCAAAAGTTGATTCATTCCTTGTACGTCCAGGCATAATTTTTTTAAAATTTTCAAACATATTTTCTAAGACAAATGTTTTTTTTCCTCTTGCAGATAATAGAAAATATCTATATTTATAAAAATTACTTCTAAGTAAATTACAATAATCCATTACTGGAAGATTACCTATAAATAAGATTCCACATTCTCTACGACAAACTTCTATTATAATTTTCATTAATTTAGCCTTTATACTTTCTTTTTCTGCAAATGACATTTTCCCAATATTTTTATTTTGATCGAGTGCTAAAGGCAATATTATATCCTGCAGAAGAGGCTTTTTTTTGGGTGGAATATTAATAACCACTTCATCTTCATAATCTGGATTATCTAGTTTAGTGATATATTCCCGAAAGAGACAAGATTCGAATTCTTTTCTTAATAGTAATTTAACACGTTCATTTATACTTCTTTTGTCATGTGCATATTTATATGCAAAATAATTAATCATAGCTTCAAGAAATTTCATATCTAATATTTCTATTCTATTCCATTCATCTGCAATTAATCGATATATTAAAGTTGCTTCTTTTTCTTCAAAGGTATCTTTATGAAAAATGTAAATAACTTGAAGTTTTTTAATTCCTTTTATACGAAAAAAAGCTTTTTTTACAAATGTCCTTATTTTTTCATATTTCCCTTCCGTTTCTATAATGACTAAAAGTTTCTTTTTATTTTCATATGGAAAAAATTCCTGTGATAGTCTTAAATCTTTATAAAACTTAGAAAAACGTTTTTCTAGTTTAGAGTTGTCTTTCCAATTTCTTGAAAATAAATAAAAGCCGAAAAGAATAGCCAGAAAGGCTAAAAGAGGCATAATTATTTTAGGTATGATGCTGACCATAAATAAATTCTTTTTAGAAAAAGAATTTATAACTTAATTAGTGAGCCTATTAAATTTTAAACAATGTGATTTCTTACAGACATAAAATTTTTTACCATCTCTTTCAGTTAACATACCAATATTATTACGTCTTATCAGGGCTCCACAGACTGAACAGTAGGTACTTTTTTCTATTTTGATATTTTCTTTCGAAAAAAATTTGTCCATTTGGTTGCTATCTATAAATTTTATGTGGTATGCCTTTTTTTTTCTTTTGTATGCGGTTCCCAGCGTAGCGCCAATAAAGAAACCAATAGGAATAATAGCTAAATAAATCATTTTCCCTTCCCTGCTAATTTACATTTTATTAAGAATTAATTTTTCTTTAAATCTTATTTTAACATTTTTTTTGCTATTGCTCAATAATAAATTCAATTAATTTTTTAGGTGATATTTAGCATAATTAAAATAATTTAAATTGTCAAACCTCTTTATTGATGATTTTTAAGATGATTTTTTTAGTCTTTAATATCATCCCTATAGGTAATACGAACTCCCCCTCAGTTTGGCTGCAGATAAAATAAATGACTAGTGTTAATTAAGGATCAGTGTAATTTTCTTTCTTATATGCATATACCATATCTGCATCTTCATCTCCACCCCCAGGCCCCCCAGCTGTGCCAAGTGTATCAACAAAATAATCCTCTATTTCTCTTGCAATTTGAGTAGAACTAGCTTGCTTATAAATCCACCAAGCACCCTCTTCTTTCACTTTGTGATCGCTGAAAAGTCTATCACGTGCGTCTTTACTTATTCCAACATACCAAGAGCTATACGAATATTCACTTTTTTTGATGTGTGCCTTGATGTCATCAATTATTTCTCCTTTACTTTTTGCCATAATTTCACCTCCTTTTAAATTAATAAATCAACTGCAAAATAATTATTATCCATACCTTCTGCCACAATCATTACATTTATATTTTGGCCCTTTTAGTCTTGATCCTGGCAATGGCTTTCCTTCTGCCCTTCCTCCAACTTTTTGTTCAACATGTAAGTCAGTAAAATTGGTACTCTGACATTTACGATTAGGACATTTTATCTCTTCAGGCATCTTTCCCTCCTTTTGAGAAAATTATTTAGTTAAATCGTCTCTCTTATGAGGCGATTATCTTTCTAAATCGTCTTTATTAACGTCCTCTGATTGCATCCACATTTTTTTCATACCATACTCCCCACTTATCATCTAACATTTGACCTGCAAGGCGCTTTAATGTATCGTTTTTTTCAAATCCTTCAATATATAGCTCAAGTCCATTTATGAATTCATCTCTATAATGATTTCCAAAATCAGGATAATGACGATTTAGGTCTTTAATATCAACCAATTTCGCCTCTGTTAAAGCTTTTTTCTTTAATTCAACGACAGCTTCCATATCATCTGGATTTATGAGTTCATAAGATTCTCCAGAATTTAGAATTTGAGTTGCTTGATTGACATATTTGATTGATTGGTCAAAATGCTGAACGTTAGATTTATTGCTGAATATCAAAGAAACGATCACAAAAGTGATTAAAAAATACCCAAAAGTCAAAAGAATATTCCTTTTGCATTTGCCCATTTTATTTCCCTTTCCCCAACCGTCTCTTTTATGAGGCGTTATTTCGTGGCCAACACGTCATTTTAACAATCGGGAGGCCAGGGTTGCCTGGCTTCCACTCGCCTCAACCGATTTTCTTTACTGTATCAAGAAGTTTACGTTTTGGCAGAGCCTTAAGCTTTTCTAGGCCATCCCTTAGCTGCCGGATTTCTATGAAATTCTTAAAGAGTTTTTTAACTTCTGGCTCTTTTGAGGCCAGTTTCCCGCGGATATTTATTTCTCCTCCCTTATCAATAAAAGTATGAATATCTTTTAGTGCCATATTTAAATGGTTTCTTACCTCGCCTTTATCTGCTTTTTGATATTTATGCTCCTTTATCAAATAATCTGAAATTTTAGGTATATTATCTCCTACAAGTTTATTTGCTTCTTCTGCAATTTCATCAAGTGCTTTTATTTTTTTTAGTCCCACAAGTTCAATTTCTCGTTTTAGTTTTATTATTTCATACCGTTTTTTCTGGACTTCCATTAATTTCAACGTGGCATTTGTTAATGCGGTAATCACTGCTGATACAGCTAATAGAAAAATTATTAAAGAGCCGTGTTCAACAAAAAAAATTTTAGGATCTTCTATGGGCATACTTGTTAGCCTAGAAAAAGCAGTAAATATATTACGCCATGTCTTGGCCCTTTCTTCCATATCTTTTAGTGTATTAATAGAGGTCAAGTTTTGAAACGATAACTCAAGAACAATATTTTCTTGTTCAATTCTTGCTTTAGGGGATAATTTTGATAACTTTGAATATAACTTGTCTGCTTGTAATATCGCATTTGTTACTAAAATAGAAGCGGGATATATAAGTCTTTCAACCTCAGCTCTGTTAAAGGTTATAAAATCATAACCAAATACCTTTTTATTCAGAAACGTATCAAATATTTCGTAATGTATTTTGTCCCAATTCCTAGGTAAGCCTATACCGTAAAGAGATTTTATCACCTTAGTCATATTAGCTTTTGTTTGCTCCATATATCTACCTGTTATTAGTTCTTGAGTTGCTCTACGATACGTCTCGGTAATAGGAAATCTCTCTTTCATTTTTGAAAGAAATTCTAATACTTTGAGGATGTCTTCTAAATTCACTATTCTGGTTTCTTCTTTTTCTTCTGTTTTCTTTTGTTTCGAATTATTTTTTTCAATTCTTTTTTTAGATGCCTTCTTATCAACCATTTTTTCTTCTCCCCTTAAAATTTTTTTTAATTTTCCTTTGATGAATTCTATTAATAAAGGCCGTCTCTCCTATGAGCCACTAATCCGCTCTGCTGTCTTTTTCAACCCCAGGAAGCCAAGGCTTTAGGGTCTTTGGCTTCTGCTTGGCTCAAATAAAAACATAGTCATTCCCATAATTTTTAAACAAGGCCGTATATCTCCATTCTTTTCTCAAATGCTTGTTTTCCACCTTCTAAAATATTACAGGTAATTTTTTTTGTATGATCATTATCAATCGAACCTCTTTTAACTATAAACGCTCTTTCACTTGTGCTTTTAAGCGGAATAATTAATTCCGAATCTCCCAATACCGCAATATTTGCATTGTGCGTTACTATGATCACTTGTCTATTTTCTTTAATTCGTTTTAGATTTCTAACTATAGTTTTATAAATAAACTCGCTATCTAAATTGTCTTCAGGTTGATCAATAATCAAAGGATAAGTGCTCTTTGAATATAATAATATAGCTAGAATTATAGACTGTCGTTGACCTAATGAGAGTCTTATAAAATTTCTTACATGATGTGTCTTTGTTCCATCTGGTTTTACAACAAATCTTGTAACCATTATTTCTGGAAAATCTTCGAATTTGATGTTTTCTAGCCTGGAAATATTTGCTGGTGAATCTAACGTGATAAGAATGTTCTGAACATCAGTTTGTGTAAATAGTTTTCTTCCTTCCATGTCTTTTAATGACTTAAGAATGGATAAATCCTTGGAACAAACTCCATCTAGAAGTTGCATGGGAGAGACATTTTCAGCAATTATTCTAGCTTTAGGGACTTGGGAAGTTCGCCATGCCATTGCGTCTTTTATAAATTCTTGTAAATCTTGTGAGAGAAGTCCTTCTTTAAATTTAACCTTAATCAAGTAATCAACCACAGTTCCTTTTAATACATTATTTATATTTATTGACCATTCCAGTCTCTTTTGGAAGATCTTATGCTTAATTTTTCTCCTTCCCGCAACCAATTCCTTTCTATCTTTTAAAGCAACTTTTAATTGCTGTCGTTTTCTATAAAATTTATTTAATCTAGTTTTGAAGCTTTCAGCATCTTGAGTTACCTTTCTAATAAATACCATATCAAAATGAATACCTTTTTTCTCCAATTCTTTCTTTTTTTGGTCTATTTTATTTGTAATCTCGACCTCTTTATTTCTCCATTCCTGTATATAAGTTCTTAATTCTTTTACCAAGGCATTTGCCTGTTCATTTAATTTAATTGACGTTTCTTCAATATCCTTAAAGAACGCAATTAGCCTTTCTTTTATCTTCTTAAATTGCTCCTTGCCAATGATTAGAACTGAATCATCTAAATCAATAACTTCTTCATAAAGAGTTTTATCTGCAAAACTTTCTTTAATTGTTTTTATTAATGTATTTAAATCTTCTATTAAGCTACTTCTAAATTCCCTCCCTTTTACTAAATTCTCTTCGTATTTAACAAGTTCTCCTACTTTTTGATCTTTAAGAATTCTTATTTTTGAATCAGTGTCTTTCTTTAATTTTTCGAGCTCAGGAATACCCTTGATATCAATCGATAATTGTTCAATCTGCGATTGATTATCAAATAATTTCTGACGTAATTCACTCTCTTGAAATTTTAAATCCTCTAACTCAATAAACTCATCAAAGAAGAATAATAATATGCCCGGATCTTTATCGCAATTTTGTATTTTAGATGCAGTTTCGCCTTGACCATAACTTTCAATAGGTATATTTAGTATACCGTCCATAGGGTCTGTTACATTTCTTACTTCATTAGATACCTCCCTGATAAATACATGCTCTTTGCCAGTTTCATCTTGATATATCAAGCTTATTTTCTCTGGCCACACTTCACTATCAACAAGGCCTGATTCAGATGGGTTTCCTGATGCAACTCGTATGGACTCAAGCAAAGTTGATTTTCCTGCTCCTCTACCTCCAATAATACAAGTTAAATTTTTACTGAGTCTTATTATGTGATCTTTTAAGAACCCACCTTCAATTTTCACCCCAGTAAAATGGGGAATATTACTTGGAATAAGTTCTTCAATTCTTATTCTTGAGATAGGATCAAATAATGCGATCTTAAGAGAGGCGAAAGAAAATTCATCTACTTTTATTCTGGTCAGCTTTTTATTTCCCGCTGCGTTGGTCCCTAATTGTTTTAGTGAGTGAGCATCAGAAAACATTACTTTAGCTAATTCATAGTCTTCTTCTTTTTCCAAAGTCTTTTTTCTTAATTCAAAAAGCTTCCTTCTATTCACATTGTTATCATCACAAGAAAACCAACTAATATTCTTATGATCAGAAATTTCTATCCCTAGAAGATTTTTGTGCTTTAAAATTTCCTCTTTAAATGGATTATATTTAGGTATGGTTTTTTCAAAACCTGAATCTTTTTCAATATGTGCTGCAATGCCAAATCCTGAATATTTTGCAGTTATATCCAAACATTCCTTAGCTCCCTTATTACAAATCTTCATATTAGACGAGAAGTCTAATTTTCCAAAAAAATTGTTTAAATCTTTGAATGTGGGAAAATAGAATAAAAAATGACCTTGAATAGTAGCAATTTCAACACCAGGAATTACTTCAATTTGTTTCCCTTTCGCATAATTGATAGCGTCTTCTACATTCTTAATCGAATTGTGATCAGTAATACATATAATATCTAAATTTTCCTTTATGGCAGTTTCAATTATATTGTGTATTGTCATATTTATATCTGTTACATCTTTCGATCCATTTTGACCATATGAATGAATATGCAAATCACATCTTTTAAAAGTTGCACCGGGACTAACTTTATTCATTTCTTCTTTTAATATCATAACTTACCTCCTTCGCTGACCATTTCTTTGCCATCCTAATCTATACTTCCTAATCAGTAAAATCAATTCTTTGATTTTTAGATAAAAAAAGGGGATAATCTATCGACTGCCCCCTTGAGGTTTGTCTTCTATTCTGAACTACTTCTTATTTTTGCATGTTTTAATATCTCTGCACACGAAATCTTTTGAGGTCAATTTTTCAGTTCCTTTTCTCTTCATCCGACCTCCAACACAGACTGTGGCAACTGTTTGAGTTTACGGAATTCTTTTAATAGAATGCTCTGGCTGAGAATCTTAGTAAGATGAAAATAAATCTCTCACGGTTTTTCACCATACAGCCATCGCCAAGCAGGGAACCCGACGGAGTAGGGAGAATAAATGGAGCTTGGCCCCATTTTTCCCAAAACCTTCTCCAATCAGGGATTTAGAGATGCTTCCAGATGCTACCCCCTTCTTTCCCTTTGGCGACTGGTCGAAACATTAAATTTGACTATTGACTCATTGCTTATTATTTTATAA
>SDBT01020900.1_pt1 | contig 10229 bp, 11 predicted proteins | sample 2277101 | NCBI WGS metagenome assembly SDBT01 (sample SAMN10404973, study PRJNA504765) | marine sediment metagenome | isolation source: marine sediment core GS10_PC15, 103 cmbsf | place: Arctic Ocean: Southern Knipovich Ridge | collected 2010
GCGGTAATTCTCGGCCCTCTGTTTGGCGTGGTCCCAGCGCTTCAGGCCGCGGCCAACGGGGCGATTATCGGGGTGGTGATACGTGAGGCCGCCTCACGCTCCAGCGCGCTTATGTTGCTGCTGGGGCTCATGCCCCACGGGATATTCGAGATACCCGCAATGCTCATATCCTGGGGGCTTGGGCTGCGGCTCGGGCTCTGGCCCTTCAAATCCATAAGAAGGGACGGGCTCGGGTTTATAGGAAGGTCTAAAATGGCACTAGGGGTCATGCTGCGCATTGTGCTCCCGCTTCTTGCCATAGCCGCCCTTATAGAGGGCGCTCTTATCTCTCTGTTAATTTCATAATAACTGGCGGCTAACTGGCGGATAAATCCTTATACAGCACATCTTTAAATAACAAGTAGGGGTATAATTGAATTCATGAAAAGCACCTTCACAAATGACCTGGCGCGCCTTAACCGCATTCGGCCGGGCCTCTGGCTCCTTGGCCCAGGCATGGCGTTTGGAGACAAGAACACCTGGTGGGGAGACAACTCCCCCCGCCCTGTCCCCCATAACGGCGTAGACCTGGCCTTTCTAAAGACCCATGACGGCGTACAGCACAATCTCGGCGCGGGCACCGTGGTCCCAACCCCCTTTGACGGCCGGATTGCTCGTGTGATATCCGACCATCTGGGCATGAGCGTCTTTCTTCTCCACGATATAGAAGTGGACGGCGGCCTCCTTGTAAGCGCCCTTGGCCATCTCGCGCCGCATATGCTCCTTAAGGTCGGCGCTGGCATAAAAAGCGGCGCGCCCGTGGGGAACATTGCAAAGCCAAAGGACAAATCCGTGCCCCCGCACCTGCACCTCACCCTTGCGCGAGTGCCAAAAGATATTAAGACCTCTTCGCTCACCTGGGAGTTGATGGATTCCGCAGGTGGCTCAAACGGTGTCTTACTCATCGACCCCCGCAAATATTTTTGAACTGGTTGCTTTCGCACCGAGGCCGCCTAAAGCGAAGTTTCCTTTTTAAAGAGTTTCTTTTCTGCGATGATTTTCTTGTATTGAATCTAATAACTTGAAGAGGATGCTATACGGGTCGACTCGACCTTAGTCGGGGTGCCCGTTGGCACCTTAAAAGAAGTTTTAATTTCCAGCGCTGGTTTTCCTGTATTGACTCTGATTACATAAGGCGGGCGCGGTTCGGGTCGTCGCGACCGGTAAAGTCCAGCCCGTGGCTGGTGGTGCGAGAGGGGGGACTCGAACCCCCATAGGTTGCCCCACTGGGTCCTAAACCCAGCGTGTCTACCAATTCCACCACTCTCGCTCCTATGAGTCAAGCGGATGCAGGGCAGTGATAAACCCTTAATTTACTTGTATTATCCAGCATCTGCTATGTCTAGATTTTAATGTATTTGAGGGGCGTTTGCCAAGTCGAGCAGCTTATTGCGAGATTCGTACCGAATGCGACGGGGGCGGGTTTTGTCAATTCTGCAGCCGAATGGGCGAGATAGTGCGGGTAAATTAAATAGAGGCGCGACTGACGGGTGTCGCGCCTCTATTTAATTGCGTGTTCGACCTTTATTCGAGTGGATTATTCTCGCCCCGCGTTTGCCTGTGAAGTAATAGTACACCCAGTTGATAAAGACCGCTATCCTGTTCTTGAAGCATATGAGATAAAGGATATGCACGAAGGACCACAGGACCCATGCCAGAAACCCGCTGAACTCGAACTTCCCGATGCGTGCTATGGCGAGCTTCTTGCCGATGGTGGCAAGCATCCCCTTATCGAGGTAGCTGAAATCCCTGCGCCTACTGCTTTCCATGTGGTTTTTGATAATGCCGCAGACGTGCGCAGCCTCCTGGATGGCCACGGGCGCTGTGCCGGGCAGGGGGCCTTCCTCGCCCTCCACCGATGAGGCATCGCCGATCACAAATATCCGCTCGTCCTCATGGATGCTCAGATCCGGCCTCACCATGACCCTGCCGGATGCATGGAGTCTCGTATCAAGGCTCTTTAGTGTCTCCGGCGCTTTCATGCCCGCGGCCCAGATGACGTTGGAGGCCTCGATGCGCCCGCCCTTGAAAGCGACCCCGTTTTCGTCAATGTCTGTGACACTGACGCCCTTGATAACGGTAACGCCCAGTTTCTTTAAACCTTCCTCAGCCTTCTTCGCAAGTTTGTCCGAGAACTCACCTGCAATCCTCTCGTGCGACTCTAACAGGCAAACCCTGGTCCTTGAGGAGTGTATCCGCCTGAAGTTCTTAAGCAGTGTCTTGTTGGCTATCTCGGCTATGGCGCCCGCTATCTCGATGCCTGCCGAACCGCCACCTATCACCACGTATGTAAGAAGCTTTTCCACCTCCGCAGGGTCTTCTGACATCTCTGCCTTCTCGTAGCTTAAAAGCAGCCGGTCGCGTATCTTTATGGCATCGTCAAGGGTCTTTAAGGGCAGGGCGTACCGGGCCCAATCCGGTTTATCAAAGAAGTTCACTTCTACGCCCACCGCGACCACGAGGTAATCAAAGGTGTATCTTGAACCGTCGGCAAGCAGGACTCTTCTGGCGTGCCTGTCAATACTTACGGCCTCTGCCATAAGCACGCTAATGTTTTCGTGTTTCTTGAGGAGTTCCCTGATGGGGTAGGCTATGTCCGTGGCCCCAATGCCCGCCGTTGCCACCTGGTATAGAAGTGGTTGGAACAGGTGGTGGTTTGTCCTGTCAATAAGGACAACGTCCCTGCCTGTGGAGCCAAGGCACTTTGCCACGTTAAATCCCGCAAAGCCCCCGCCAAGGATGAGCACTTCAGCGTAAGGGTCTTTCACAGTCTTATCTTCCCCCGGACCACTGAAGCGCTTACCCTCCCTCGACCAGCTGCTGTAGCGCCTCGTAGGTCTGTGCGCCCACTATGGCCCTGCCTCCATAAATAAAGGTAGGCACAGCGGTCACGCCCAGCTTCCGGCAGTACTCCCAGTCCCTGTCCACGGCCTCCCCAAAGCTCTCATCAGTCAGCACCCTGTCAGCCTCTTCCTTGTCAAGCCCGATGGAGCCTGCAAGCTCAAGAAGCACCTCGTCCTGGCCGATGTTCCTGTCATGGGCGAAGACAGCTCTGAAGGCCGCGTCGTGGAAGGCCTCACCCTTGCCCAGGCCCTCGGCCCACTTGGCAAGTTCCTGGGCGTTCCTGCTGTTGTAGGTCATATTGTGGTTGTCCAGAAAGGGCAGGCCCTCTTCCCTGGCAATCTCAACGAGGCGGGCCTGCACGCCCGAGATGTCGTAGTTGCTGCCCTGAAAGAGTTCGTCCAGGGTCATGCCCTTAAATGGCACGTCAGGGTGCAGGGGGAACCCTATCCACCTGACTTCCAGGCCGAACTCTTTTTGGAGCCTCTCAATACGCCCGGTACTGAGGTAGCACCAGGGTCATATATAGTCGGAGAAGACCTCCAATACACGTGGTTCGTCCATATCGCCCTCCATGTACATATATTATAGGCCGATATTGTGAGGGGAATAAGAAGGCCAGACCCTTCCCATATAAGACAGGATACGACAGGATACGACAGGGATAAAGGCGGTTCCTCCGCCGTCCGCCATCCGCAGTTCTGATAATCCGTTTTGTCAGACAGAACCCTCTGCTACCTGATTATGCCGCCTGAGAAGATGATGACCTCAAAGGTCCTGCCGAGAGACTTGCTCTTAAAATTCTGCATCACGGGGCCGGGCTGGAACGCCACCTGCTCGCCTACCTTGACGCTTGTGGCGGGCACTGCGAACCAGGCCTTCTGCCCGCCCCTTTCTATCTGCACGTAGGTGTAGCCGCTGCTGTCCATGGTCTTGGTGACCTTGCCTGCAAGCGCGTTGGGGTTGGCCTCCGCAAAAGGCGCGGCAACTGCGGTAACCATAATGACCATCATCGCCAGAACAAACACCACGGCCAGGACTGTTTTCGCTCGCTTCATAAAGAACTCCTTTTAATTATGTAATAAATCTCCCTGCGGCAGAGGGCCAATGGACCCACGACCGCAGGCTGTCTTTGAAAAGCCAAGGAGAAGATAACCCCGTGGCAAGTCGGTACGGCTCGTTCCCGAGACCACTTGGAATGCACTGGTGCATTCAATGCCAATTATATCACAGGCCCGGGATATGATACCTCCCGCGCAAAACGAACTCGCCCAGTATGATAAAATGTCTGGGCAGCCAAATTTCAGGGGAAACAGGGGAGACAGGGGACAAACATGAGACTTGTAACGCGCGGCGACCTCGACGGACTTGTGTCCGCGATGCTCATATCTGAGATGGAGCAGGTGGACGGCTTAGCCCTCATCCACCCCCAGGACATTACGGACAAGAAGTTCGCTGTCACCCCAAACGACATACTGGCAAACCTGCCCTATGACCCTGCCTGCGGCATCTGGTTCGACCACCACGAGCACACCATACTGCCCGGGAGCAAATCCTACAGGGGCAGGCACGCCATTGAGCCGAGCGTTGCGAGGGTCATCTTCGACCACTACGCCTCGCAAATGTTGCAGAAATACAGCGCGCTCGTAAGCGAGACAGACCGCTTTGACTCGGCCGACCTCTCGCGCGAGGACATCCTCGACCCGCGCGGGGCCATACTCCTGGGGTTTCTCATCGACCCGCGCACCGGCATGGGGCGCGACTTCAAGAGTTTCTTCATGAGCCTCATGGAACGCGTAAAGAAGATGGACATAGACTCGCTGATGGCCGAGCCGGACATTCTTGACCGCGTGGCTATCTACAGGGAGAACCTGGCCGCCTTTCAGGAGATACTGCTTGCCAACTCCAAGGTTGACGGGAACGTGGTCATCACCGACATCCGCAACCTGGAGAGCCCTCCCATAGGCAACCGGTTCCTGGTCTACACCATGTTCCCGCATTGTAATGTGTCGGTGCGCGTGCAGTGGGGGCCGGGCAGGAAGTTCGTAGCCATCAACATCGGCCACAGCATACTGGACCGCTCATGCCAGGTGGACGCGGGCCAGCTCTGCCGGGAATTCGGAGGCGGCGGGCACAAGGGCGCCGGAGCGTGCGTGCTTGAGCCGGAGACCGCGGACCTGGAACTACTGGAGATTATCGAACGCCTCATAGACCACGATTCCTGATTCAGCGCATCTACGGCAGAATAAGCCGCTCGAAGTACGAAGAAGTACTCCTTCATACTTTCTTCTTTGCATCTACAGCAAATCAGAACCAGTTAAGATTTTATTGTATCGAAGCAACGACAAGAAACAAAACTACTTCTTGTAAAAAGGGCCTGTGGCCCCTTCATGTCGCGCACCTTGTATCTGCATCAAATCAGAAACCTTGGCTTCAAGTGGTGTTTCGTCTTCGACGAGAGACCGAACTACTTCCCTTTAAAAAGAAAATTTCTTTAATCTTCCCTTGTTTTGTTTTTTCAGCGAAAGTTCACTTGTCTGACGGAGAGATTCGATCGATAAAAATATAATTGTCGATCGGTCGAACCATATAATACTGAACCGGCCGGGGTTGAGGAGCTGTTGAGGCTCGTGCTCGAGTCTAAGGACTTTAAAATAGAGCGCGTCCAGCCAAGGGCTGGACTTTCTTTTGCCTTACAATGCATGTAACCCAAATAAAAGGGGGCCATGCCCCCCCTCAGCCCCGAAGATCGTTTACTGCTCTGTCTCTTCCCGTGCTACCTTGTCCTCGCCTTCGTCCTCGCCCTTGTCCTCGCCAAAAGCGAATGCCTTCTTGAGCGGGAGCTTTGAAAGCGCTCTCGGGCTGATGTTCGTAGCTGCGATCTTAACCGTATAGTGCAGGTGCGGGCCGGTGGAGCGCCCGGTGGAGCCCACAAGACCTATGACCTCGCCCTTGTCAACCATCTCGCCTTCCGATACCTTTGTTTCCTGCAGGTGCATGTACACGGTATAGATGCCCATGCCGTGGTCTATGACCACCGAGTTGCCGCCAAAGAAGAGGTCGTCGTCTATGACCACACGGCCCATGTTTGCCGCGTACACCGGGGTGCCGAAGGCCCCTCTGATGTCCAGGCCGCTGTGGATGCTCTCCTTTACCTTGTTCATTATCCGCACCACGCCGAAGTCAGTGGAGATGCCGCCCTCAAGGGGCATGATGAAGTCGCCCTCCCACATGCGCGGGTTGATGATGGCCCAGTTGGCCCTCAGGCGCTCTGCCTCTTCGTTAGCGCGGGCCTCGTCCTCGGGGCTCAGCGTCACCTTGTCCTCTGGCAGGGTCAACTCCTGCCTCTCGAACTCCCCGGCCAGTACATTTATGGCAAGCGATATGCTCAGGGAACCGTGCGAGACCTTGATGGGATGCTTGCCGGCCTTTGTGCCAAGGGGCGAGCCGCCTATGGCGATAAAACATCCCTCCCCACACGGCGTGAGGGGCAGCCACCCATTGCCGAACTCGGCAGTCGGGATCTCCTCCGCCCCGGTCACCAGAACGAAAAAAGGGTCCCCTCGGGTGATCTCGACCGGGTGAACGACCGTTGTGAATGCCCGAGCCTGCGGGACTTCTAAAAAAGATCCGGCAAGCGGGACCAGCAGGGCGAAAATTATAAAAATGTAGTTCCTTTTCATAGAGTTACCAGTATACTTTTTTCGCCCCTTATTACGCAATCAATAGGAGCCTAAGGGGTGCATGGGGAGTTTCCTTATATACATATGAACCCCATTTCCAGAACAATCAGGAGTTGTTTAAACCGCCAGAGAGAGATATAGACATTCTAAATATTAAAATATAAGGTGTCCTATTTTTTATGCTTGACAGAGTGCATTATGACGTGTATTATTATATTTAAGTATCGTTACCTCCCCTAAGCCGCTGTCCATGCCCCAATGGACAGCGGCTACCCCTTTTTGGGGGGACAGTGTTTCAGAGTCATAATCCTTATAAAATCAGCCGGTTAGCTCTACGAGTTCGTAGTTTTGCGTGCCAAGCCCGAGCCTCTCGCACTCCTGGACCTGTATATGGCCGGGCTTGTGGTTGAGGGCTTCAAAAACATCGTGGCCGGGCTTTATCTCGCAGTCGCTGGCGGCTGAACCCGGCAGCGGTGCGGCCTTTGAGATCATGTCCATTGAGGCCTTTTCTATGGCCACCAGGTCGTCCGAGAGCATTAGCCCCAAGTCCTGCACAACGGGCACGTCAGCGCCGGGCATGCAGTCGCATTCAGGCTGTATATCGAGCAGGAAATTCACATATAACACCTTGCCCGGGGCAAAGGTGGAGAGCACGGCTTTGGCGGCAGTTGAGAGCCCCTTCATGAAGGTCTCGTCATCAGCCCCCTCATGCTCTATGGCATCAGCCGGGCAGACCCTGACGCACCGTCCGCACCGCCAGCATTTCTCATCGTCAAATTCGAACTTCTCGTCGGGGAAGCTGATGCAGTCAAGGGGGCATACCTCCTGGCACTGGTAGCACAGCTCGCACTTCTGCTCGAGCCAGGCGAACTCGCCCATGCCTATCGTGTGCATGGAGCCCCTCCCGCACTTCCACCCGCATGTGCGGTGCGAGCCGCTAATGCCGCCCATTGCGAGGTTCTTTATGGCGCCGGCATACCCTGCGTTGATATGCCCCTTTATGTGGCTCACCACCACCATGGCCGGAACGTCATGTATGGCGGAGGCTATGGCCACCTGCCCAAGGGGCTCGCCAGCGTCTAAAAGCACGTTGTCGCTGCCGAATATGCCGTCAGCCAGCACCACGGGCGCGCCCACCGAAAGGTGGTTTATCCCGTTTGCGTTTGCCACCTCCAGGTACTCAAGGCCCTTGATGCGCACGGTGTCCGTGACAAAGGGCACTCCGCCCGCAGCGCGCACGGCCTCGACGACCTTCCTCAGGAATATCGGCCTTACTATCCTGTGCGCCCCGTGGGAACCAAAGTGGGTCTTTACCGCAACGGCCTCGTCACGCTCCAGCCGGTCTTCAAGCCCAGCCTCTTTAAGCAGGCGCTCTAGCTTTCCCGGGAGGCTCTCGTTGTAGGTCCATTTAAGCACCCTGGCTGACGCGTAATATACCTTTGCCTTGACAATTTCCTTGCCTGGCATCACTCACCTCCAGTGCCTGAAGGTATTTTATTACTTCTGGTTAAATACACAAGTGTGCTCACCGCCACAGCCGCCCCCAGGGTGTTTGCCGCCGAGTCCGCTAAAGAGAAGCTTCTGGTTGGCAAGTAGAACTGGGCCACCTCCATGCCAAAGCCGTAGAGCGCTGCAAGGCCCACTGCAAGGAGGGCCGGGGATTTGCTTAGAAACCCAAAGCGGCTCTCTTTGAACACCACGTAAAAGAGCGAGCCCGTGACCGCGTAGAGTATGAAATGGGCCAGCAAGTCCGAGAACCTTATATGGATGGCAGGAATAAAGGCGCTGGGGTAGGTGGAGATCACAAGCACGGTGACGAGCCATACATAGAGGGCACGGGATGTGCTGCGTCTAATTTTGGAAATACCTCGTTGCTGCTGCGCCATCACTCTTCCTCTTTCTGTTCAAGGCTCCGCGCGTAAAGGTCCTTCTTGCTGATCCCGTACTGGGAGGCCACGGTCTTAACCGCCGCATTTCGCCCGAGCCCGCGCTTCATGAGGGTAGCAACTTCGGCAAGGGCCTCCTCCCCGGACGACTCCTGCCGCGTATGGCCCTCCACCACAACGACATACTCCCCGGCGATGGTGTCCTCCTCTAGCCGGTCGAGGATCTCGCTCACAGTGCCTCGGTATATGGTCTCGTACATCTTTGTGAGTTCCTTGAAAAGAACCACCCTGCGCTCCTTGCCAAAAGCGTTTTCAAGGTCGATGAGCATATCGATTATCCGGTGCGGGCTCTCATAGAACACAAGCGTGCGCGGCTCCAGTGAGAGTTTCTTTAATTCCCTCTGCCTTGGGCCGCTCTTTGAGTGTATGAACCCCACGAAGGTGAACTCCTCGGTGGGCAGGCCCGATACGCTCAGGGCCGCGGTGACTGCCGACGGACCGGGAATGCCCTCAACCAAGTAGCCCTCTTCAAGGGCCCGCCTCACCACCACGGCCCCGGGGTCTGAGATGCCGGGGGTGCCCGCGTCCGTGACAAGGGCCACGTTCTCCCCTATTGCCAGCCGTTTGAGCACGTCCTCGGCCCTGGCCTTTTCCTTCTCGCCCCAGTAGCTCATAAGGGGGGTACTGATCTCAAAGTGCGTAAGGAGCTTTCGCGTATGGCGCATGTCCTCGGCCGCTACCACGTCGGTCTCGCCCAGAACTCGCAGGGCGCGGGCGGTAATGTCTTCGAGGTTACCTATTGGTGTCGCTACTATGTATAGTTTGCCCTTCAGGACTCAAGAGACTCCCTGAACTTGGTAAGTATGGCTATGTGGCGCATCTCTTCAACTATTATCTCTTCCACAAGCGGCCTGTCGGATTCCGAGACCGCGGCCTTCATGCCAGTAAAGAAAAGCGTGGTCTCCTTCTCAAAGCCAATTGCGAAGTCGATCGCTTCCACCACTGTCTTGATGCGGTCGAGGTTTGGCAGACTCTTTTCTTTGCCAAGGAAGAACTGGCTTTCCATCATGGCGCGCAGGTAGTTCAGGGCCTCGTCCCACTGGACTGGATCAATGGGCTCGTTGCCGGATATCTTCCCGAGTATCCCGGTAAATATCCGCTCGTGTTTCAGCTCCATGGTGGCAAGCAGGGTGAACAGGTCTTTGAGTCCCTGTTCACTGCTGAACTTCTCTGCCATCGAGGTATAGAACTCATGGCCGAGCTTCTCCGTCCTCAAGGCCATCTCCACCACTTCCCTTATGCTGTAGCTCTGCATGCGTCCTCCCTTAGCTGAAAATGACGGCCCGCTCGTCACTTCATTTTCAGGCCGTTTTCCTTGATGTATTTCCTGAGCGCCGCGTCCGCCTCTATTATGCGCTGGACATTGACGCCTGATATCTCCCAGGTGTACGTGCCGTCAGCGAGCTTTTTAAGCTTCACCCTCACCGGGGCCTTCGGCATCACCTCGCTTACTTCCCTGTTTTGAGAGAGGCGAAACCCCTCATTTTTCTCGCCAGCCCGGGCCTCGCCGCTTGACAGGGCGATGGCCGCTATCATAACGGCTGCAAGCACCAGAGGAATAGTTATGGACGGTGTCCTCATTGATCTTCCTTCATAAATTATATTTGGCCTGTAAGAACATTATATCACAGGGGGCCACGGGCCCCCTTTTAACTGGCTGCTTCCGCGCCGGAGCCACCTAAAGAGAAGTATGGTTGTTTAAGACTTTAATTTCCTGTAT
>SDBT01020901.1_pt1 | contig 10229 bp, 11 predicted proteins | sample 2277101 | NCBI WGS metagenome assembly SDBT01 (sample SAMN10404973, study PRJNA504765) | marine sediment metagenome | isolation source: marine sediment core GS10_PC15, 103 cmbsf | place: Arctic Ocean: Southern Knipovich Ridge | collected 2010
CTTTTGTGACGTGTGATCTGGTATGGGCAATTTCCTGTTTTCAACAGATAATTGCACAGAATCAGTTATTTGCCGCTACTGCTCGGGCCAATGTAACCGCCCAGCCGGCGGCTATGATTATTATCAGGGCCAAAATCATGTATCTGAGCTTGACTTCCGCGAAAAAACGCTCGATAAAGCGAAAATATACTCCGAAAACAGCGATAATAAACGCCAGAATCGCGGCGATAACCATGATAGAGCACAAAAGGCCGCAGGCCGGCTGGATATAGAAAGCTTCGAAAATTCTGCCCTGAGCGAAGGCAAGTGTCGCCGTAGTCATTCCGCAGCCCAGGCACGGCAGGCCGGTCCGCTGCTTGAAGCCGCAATAACCGAGCCATCGGCCCATATCGATCTGGTAATATCCCGCCAGTGCAAATGCGGCGAAGAAAACGATTATCCCCAGGCAAACAATCGCCGCGACCATCCGCCGGACGGACGAGGCCCGGTAAAAAAATTTCGGCTTATTTAGCTGTTGGCTTGCCTGCATAATTACGTTAGAATAGGATAACTTTACAGTTATGTCAAGATTTGAGGTGGATTACAAGATATGGCATTAGAGCAGAGAGACCTGAGCAGCATGTTAGAGACGGCCATCGTGGCGGCTCGCCTGGCGGGCCAGCACGCGATGGAAGAAATTAATTATATCAAGATTTCGGTGAAAAACTCCACCGAACTCGTAACACAGGCCGATGCCCAATGTCAGAAGATTATCATCGACCGAATCAAAGAGAATTATCCCGATCACGGCTTTATCGCCGAAGAAGGTGATGAAGGCAAACTATTCAAGCAGCCGCCGCGAGGTAAGGATAAGCTCTGGTGGGTGATAGACCCAATCGACGGGACGAATAATTTCGCGCATCGTATGCTTTTCTTTACCGTGAGTATCGCAGTAATGTACGAAGGTGAGCCGATTGTCGGCGTGATTTTCGAGCCGGCGACGGATTCCATGTTCACCGCCGTCAAGGGCGAGGAGGCACAGTTGAACGGAAGGCGAATAACCGCAAGCGAAGAAGCTATCGACGAATTTGCCAGTGTGGGTCTGGAAAGTCATTTCGATGACGGCGCGCCGGGCTGGGCCTGCGAACTTATGAAGCAAACGAGATTCCGAAATTTAGGCTCAACCGCCCTGCAGTTGGCGTACGTAGCAAAGGGCAGCATGGTCGCAACAATCGCCAATACGCCGAAGCTTTGGGACATTGTCGGCGGGGCGGCAATCGCCGAGGCGGCAGGAGCCCTCTTTACCAATTGGCAGGGGCAGAAAATCTTCCCCGTCGATCTGGACAGCTACGAAGGGAATAAATTTCAGATCATCGCAGCCAACAAAAAAGTCCACCCCGAAATCGTCGAACGACTAAATCATTGACGATTGACGATTTTCGATTGCCGATTTTAGTATACTCATTTTAGTTCTTCTGTTTGGCGGTTTTGCGGGATTTGGCCATAATCGCAGTCAACTCGTCAGCTTCAGCGTGTAATTGTGCCACCGAATCCGGCTTCAGGATTTTAGCTTCAACAAGCATCTCAATCCAATAGGCCGACTCGTCGGCTTCCTCCTCAACTATACCCAATTTTGCAATGAATTCTGCTTTCGACCTGCCTCTGCATGCAGCGCGGTAATTTGCGCCTACTGAAGTCCCGGAGCGTAGTAGTTGGTGACCTATAGTGGATGCGGTTTTGGTTTCAGGGAGACTCTCTACAAGTCGGATCACACGAAGACCAAATTGCTTGGTTCTTTTCTTTAACTCATCGGGAGTCATAATTACCGATTTTACAATCCGGATATGAGGTTTTCAATCAATAATACAAAAATGAAAATCAGCAAACTTAATTCGACAATCGGCAATCGAAAATCGGAAATCACTTACCTTGGGTCCGGGACGGGGTGCAGGGCGAGGACTCTCACTTTGCCGCCGGGGGATGTCACCCGGCTTCTGTCGAGTATGGCCAGGACTCTTTTCTGCGGGCCGTCGGCGCCGATTCGCACGAGGATATAAGCAGTGAAAACATCGCTTCGCACAGTAACAATATTGCTGATCCTTGAGAAGATCACATCCCGCTCTTCAAAATCGCTGACCGCTCCATCGCTGTACGTCAGATCGGGATAGTCGTCCAAATCCACGGAAACATAATTTGGATCGTATGCATAATAGCCCATAGTGGGAACCTGCATAAGCGCCCCGGTGCTTTCAAAAGCTCCCGCCATCGTATCTCTATGCCAAACTATTGCCCGGGCAATTGCATCCCGCATCCACGGCAATTGGGCAATCACGAACGCTGGGGCGGTATTGATATTGATCCGGCCTTTAATTCTCGTCTCGTTTAAAAATGATTGGTAATCAGAATAATCATTCGGATAGATATGTTCCGTCGGATCGATAACGGTCAGATATTGAAAAATGTTCGCAAAGGCGGGATTCCGCAAATCAAGCCTGACAACATTCTCGTCAGGCTCGGCCTCCAGACGCATGCCAATCATATCATTCGGATCAGTACCTGGTCCCAAAATAAGTGCCCTTGCTATATCGCCCACTGATGCAAAACGCTCAAAAGCACTTGCAAAATTGTTAAAATTGTAGTTCTTTCGTCGTCTCCCAATCGATCCGTTAGAACTACCCAATGTATTACTCGCGGGTTCTAAATTCTGATACACCACATTCCAATCATTGTCAGCACGGGAGTAATACTTCGGGACATCCTTAACAGTTTCCCAGTCAAACCACCCATCCTGAGTTTGCTGTTTGTCAAGATAGATCTCCGAAGCCGATATCGTTCTTATAAGATAAACGTCATATCTCTCTTTTAACGCATAATTTGGATCTTCCGGAGGATTTGATCCTTCTTCGTATTCGGCCAGCACTAAAGCAGGGTCTTCCATACTACCGCCGGTTGACCTCATACCCGTAACACCAAAGGTGTTCGAAGCAGCAGAGTTGTTGGTCACTACAAACCCGCTACCGTCAGATATGGCACCTGTCAGGTTTATTGTGTCGACAACACTACCATCCTGCCGGCGAACCTCCAGCTTGAAGCTGCTCAGAGGAATATCTGTATCGAACGGATTATAAAGCTCGATTGCAAAATGATTGTTCGCCGAAATATCCGCATCCGTACCGCTGATCTTAAACGCAATGTCACTTATAAAAGGCTGTACCTCAAAGCCGTAGTAAGTCGAGCCATCCGGCAAACGCAAAACAGTGACCTCCGCAGAAGGATCGCTGCGGTCGGCATCACGAAGGTCAACGATATTAACCGCCAGTTGAGCAGCCAATTGATTAGGATCATAACCGACCATGACGGGAACAATATCCGGTAGTCCTGCTCTTATCGCTTCAAACAGTAGATACTGATCGGCCTTATTGACATTCACCATCTTACCAGCATTAAAGCCAAGTCCGGCGGGATTAATAATCCGGTCCATATTATAAGTCGTAACAAGGTGACGATACGCATAATTCGGATCAAGACCACCATTACCTTCGGCCCTTTCGAACCACCTGTCAAGTAATTGCCCCCCAGATGAGAGGGGTGTAGACAACGTATTGAGCCTGAATTGTCCTCCCCATTGTTCAAGGCGAGTGTCAATATCGCTATGGTTTAACAGGAACCTGTAACGCAGCTCCAGTTCATCGGAAATATCAAAAGGCGTGTAAGGTCCGTTTGGATCGCCGTAACTCCAAATGACATTTTTTCTATATGAGACCAAATCCGACGAAATAAGACCATAAATGGAATTCGCTCTTGCTGTGAGTAAATCCCTTTCTTCCGACAAAGTAGGAAGGTCTCCCGGCCGGCCGGCCAGAGCCATAAGATCTATCTGCAGTTGGTCTGGTCCGCCGATATCGAGCACGGTCGCTTCAGGATCATTAGGATCAACAATTGGATTAAATTTGAAGCCCGTATTGGCATTTAACATTGCCCCGTTATCGATAATTCTGACGGCCGCGTAAATAGACTTGCCTTTTCCGCTGCTCATTTCCGGTATAATCACCCATAGCGAATCTGCCACACCGTCGCCATCAGCATCAGCAATAACCGCCTCACCCATAGCGGCGGCATCCTGATAGTCCGGAACAAACTCAGCCTGCAATTGCAGATTTGGGTCCAGCTTGTTATAGACATCGCTTATCTGCCGCCATTTATAAACGGTTCCGTCTCTGTAAGGCTCAAGGCTTGCCAGCCAGGTGTCATTGACATCAGGATAGTCGTAGTATTCCTGGCCCGCCACGCCGGGGACGTCCAGGATCAATTCCTGCGATATCTTTGCAACGATTGATTCGACTGCTAAGTTTAGTTCCTTATTCTCCGAGATGGATGATGTCGCCATTTTGTCCACGCGCGAAATCAAAACAAACAACACGCCAATGATAGCCAACAGGCTGGTCAGAACTACCGCCAGGATCAGAGCAGAGCCCGCCGGAAGCGCTTTTCTCGACCATTTTTTTTTCGCTTTTTTCATTTTTAGCTACTTAATCGTCTAAATAAACAATGTGGGTGAAGGTTCTGCCTTCCTTAATAATTCCCTTGGAATCGAACAGCGTAAATGTAAACTTAAACGCCCGCCCAAGACCCGGAATCGCGCCAAAATGCTCCTCATCGACCTGTCCCTGCGAATAACTAATGTTATTGATCATCACACGTCCATAAGTAGGATAAGGATACAGCACGCCCGGAACATTCTCGGAACCATCCATGTAGAAATGAGTATCCACCAAGTCTCCGTCACCATCGGGATCTACCTCCGGCAGCCATTGTTGCAGGGCATCGTTCCAACCCTGAATCTTGAACTCGCCCACGCCCTGACATAAAAGCATGTGAATTGAATTCGGATCAGCCGGATCAACTGCAGCGCCTCTGATTTGTTCGTTGACATTACTATTCTGAATCTTGACATCGCAAATCACTGAAAGCATATCGGCCTTGTTTGCCCAGGGAATCATTTTCCATTCATCCAGTGACATCTTGCCGTACTCATATCGGTTGTTCCACTCGTACCACTGCAGATCAGTGAAGTTGTCGGGATCCAAAAAATCTGCAAGAGCCGGATCAGATGTTAAGATGTGCTGGGTCCGCGCAAGAATTCGATCTTCCCTGGCTTGGTCCTCGGCTCTGAGAATGCCTTTCCGAGCGACCATATAAGAGATTCTGGCAACGTTACCGCGAATCATCGGATTAATTGAATAAGACTGAAAATCTCCATCCGCGAAAAACATTATCCGATCGAATCTCTCATACCCGTCAAGGTCGTTATCTTTATAACCGGCGGCAGGCACGGGTTTGGCCACCCATGCCACGTAAATTTCTCCGTCCTTGCGAAGACCTTTGAAATCGGTGTTAAGCTGGCCGGTAATGGCCCGCAGTTTCTGCATAATTTCCGCGTTTGCTATGGCGGTGCGATAGGCATCGATGCTGACTCGGAAAATCACGCTCGCAAAGGACATAACTATAGCTAAAATCCCAATAGCTACAAGAAGCTCAATTAGAGTAAAAGCCTTATTATTTCTTAGTTTGTAGTTCATTGTTTATCGATTGATAGATATCTTCAAACCGCTCATAAGCGTTGATGCATCTATAAAACTCCATCGCTAAAATCTGATTACTTTTTGATAGACACCTATGCAGGGATATCTGCCGCCGCCGATCGGAGGTGGAATCACCCAAACTGAATCACCGCCCTGCCATGGCAACTTGTCCCGGGCGAGAGTGATCTGCTCAGGAAGAGCGGGATCTGCACCTCGTTCTACTACTCGATAAATGCTGCCTGTTCCGTTTTCAACTATCGTATAACCGTCATTAATTAATTGTATATCGCCGGTGATAGTAATTACCCTGTCACCAACAGCTCCGGAGACATCAACCTGAACCGGAACGGGTCTGCCCGCTCCGCCCTGGTACGTAGTGCTACTGCCCATTTTCCTGCTAATGAAAACTGTTACCTGCACAAGCCGATTGGCCGGATCAGAAGAAACAGGTCTGCATAAGGCAGACCAGTAGTAGTGCTTCTCGGCAGACGTCCTTGTTGAGGGATATGCAAATTCAACGCCGGGGATAAAACTTAGCGATTCGAAACGGGTTTGCTGGCTTACTGTTAAATTCGGATCCGTCAAATCGATACCGTACACCCTGACCTTTGCAAATGCCTCATCGGCAACTACCGCCGCAATGGTCCGCTCTGTGGCGATTGTCGAAAAATGAATACCCGTGAGGAACGTGCCGCTTATAAAAACCATCCCAACAGCCAGCGTGCCGACAGCCAGCAAAACCTCGGTAAGAGAAAAACCTCTATATTGACGTCTATTTCTCATAAACTTGTCAATCCGTCAAAATCATCGTTCCCGTGTAAGGATTTATATAAATCCTATCCAGAGCCATCTGCGCCAAATAATCCGACCACGCCCTGCCCCCTCCGCGGGCCTGTTCGAATTCATCCTTTTCATAAATAATGACGAAGCTGTTTCGGCTCAATTCCGCCCACAAACCCATTGCAGGATAGTCATCCTGGACAAACATACCCACGCCATAATTGTTTATATTCCCGGGAGAATTAAAGATATCATCCATCGAGACTTTATTAGAAGTTCCGTTATCCGGCTGGTAAATTCCATCTCGATTTCTCACCCGGACATCGTGAATGACCAATTTGCCGGCTGGCGAGAAAATGATCGAAAAAGTCATCGTATCGGTGAGGACATTGATATCATTCATCTCAATATCATTATCAACAACGCCGTCTCCCTGAGAAAGCAAACCGGGATTATATATCAGATCCACAACGCCGACCTTCTCAGACAATTTGATCGGTTTAACGCCTTCGACTGCTCGAAAACCCGGTGCTAAGCCAGTTTTCCCAAAGTCGTGCACTATAAAGACCATATATTGATTGCCTGCCGAATTCTGCTGGAAACGTACGCCGGCATAGTGCTGTTCTTTTGCGGCGATAGCACGAGCCGAAGCAAGAGCGGTGCTTATCAAGGTCTTTGCGCCGCTTTGGGTCTCGAACGAGTTCAGAAGTGCGCGTAGAGCCGGTAAGCCAAAACCGACAAGCAGCGCTATGGTTGCGATAACAACCACCATCTCAGGCAATGTAAGACCGGATTGTTTTGATCTCGTTCTCATTTTTATCTGTTCTTTATATCATCGGCATTGCCGAAGGTTTTGTCCGGCCCGGCGGATATTAGTTCCGGGAAATTGTCGCCGGGAACATACCTGTAGTCCAACGACGTTCCCCACGGGTCGTATATCTCAGGTACCGGGGGTACAATCCCCGTATCGAAATCGTGCTTTATTAACGAATCGCTGACTTTTTCCAATATCTTCCGAGAACTCGGTATAGAGTAAAGCTCTCCATACAGATATTCCGAATGTGCCGCCACATTCGTAAAATCCTTCACAAGCTGTGCAGGGAAAACGCCCTGGAATTCTTTATACTCCTCCAATGCACCTTCCAGCAGGGCGAAGGTACTCTCGGCGCCCTTCTCTTTGGCCTGATTATCAATACGGCCGGCGATGCCGATGACCATTGTCGCCAGCAGCGCAATAATGCCGACTACAATCAGCATCTCGACAAGACTTAAGCCATGCTTGTATCTGCGAGTATTCATAATTTTAGCTCGCTTAATAGGGGCAGTGGATGGGAGTTTAGTTTCCAAAATTCGTAATGTCGTCGGGTGTCCCGTAAAGACCATCGGCCCCCGCTGAAATCAATATGTAAGAATCGGGCCTGTAAGGCCAGTCTCTGGCTGTTATCTTCGGATTTTTGATATAGTCATAGAAGAAGAGAGGCTGAATTAATGGATGCTCTCCGCCATCGGTTATCTGCTTGGCAAAGATAAGCCGAACGTTGTCAGATCCATTATAAATTGTTCTTGTCGTTTTCCCGGAAGTGTCTGCCCGGTAATAAAGAATTGGTGCCCCGGCCCGAACAATCTTTCCATTAGCCATGCTTATTTTCTTTGCACCAAATACATCGCAAATCACAAATGTATTAGGATTAGGATCTGGTATAAGTCCAGCGACCATCCAAGGCAGGTCGAGAAGTCTGAACGCACCGACATTCGCAAGTTCGAGGTAAGGACCTTTCCTCTCGTCGAAAGTGTCCGGAACACCATCGCCGTTAATATCTCTTGTTTGAGCCGGATCGTATGTCCCGGGTCCCATCTGCTCATCAAGGCCATCCGATCTCCAGGCTGAATTCGGATGAAATCCCAGCAAATCCCATCCAAGAAGCGCTTCGGCGAGTGCTTGCGATCCAGAAGTATAATCGACTCCCGGTCGGCCAGACGGTGGATAATCGCCGTAGTCGTTCTTGAAAGCTTCCAGAGCCAGCCCTATAGTGGCAAACTGGGCTTTTTGCTTTGTCTCTTTTGCCATTTTTCTCACTGCACCTACAGCCGGGAGAAGCAAACCAACCAACAGGGCTATGATTCCCAGAACGATCAACAACTCAATAATCGTTAGACCCGTTTTTTTACGTTCCACAGCTACTCCTTTTAATATCCGTTACCGTCAGCGGTATATAATTTACTGTTCTTCCTTAAAGCTGCTACCCAGCCAGTTATCGGCAAGAATCGCCAGGTCAAAGAAATTTATAGTGCCAAAGCCGGCCAAGTCATCATCGCGAAACAGATTATGCTCGTCACCAGAGTCCACTTCAAGCAGCCATACATCCACTGCCTGTTTCAGGTCGTTCACATCGACATAGCAATCACGGTTAAAATCCCCGGCCAAAAGACCGCCGCCGTCACAATATATCACGCAATCGATAGAATCCCACCAAACACGGTAGAACTCGGAAAATCCTCCTGCCGCATCTATATTGATTTTTAGACCAAACGACAATTTGTGTGGGTTTTCATCCCTGTATTTGTCCTCAACGGCATAACTTTGGCCGGTATATACTCCTCTTATATCCGAGTTTGCGATGTTCGGCTCCCAAACCACCTCGTCATCGATCATCACAACCGCAATGGCGTTATTCGGGTCCCAAAGCCCGATATAGGTATCCAGTTTTAAGTCAAACGTGATCTCATTTACATCATCCAGAAAAACGTCCTGAGAAACTACCGCTGCATCATTAGCGTCAAAGGCCGTATACCACTGCGAAGACAAAGACAAGCTGAATCTGCCGTCCGTTGACCACGATGTCTCTGTTTTTCCCGTGAACTTACCCGAAGGCACATTGACATCCCAGCCGTTCGGCTCCTGTATCGTGATATCATCTATCGGACCGTCGTCTTCGAAACTCCCGTTGACAATCTCACAAACGCCAGGTTGTGCCCAACCGGCAGCGGACAGCATCAACATCATTACCCCAATAACTATTAAGTTTCTCATCATAATTTTCTCCTTCTCCACCTCACCACGTATTTTCGGTCAAAAGAACTTCCGGTAGTGCAGTTCCGAACGCATATATCAATTGCCGATCAAGTGGCCTGTTACTGTTGTTGTTCTCGATATCTCCAATCAAAATTACATATATCGTCAGGCGTGCCATACTCGCCATCGCTGCCGGCTGAAATAAGGATATAAGTATCTGCCCGATAAGGTCTTACTGCCGCCGTGGACAACGTTAACACTTTATCGTTTGTTGTGTTCATATAGAACCTGTAGCCCGCTCTAAAGTGGCCGCGCTCTAGAAAAAGCCTGTGTGGTTCGCTATGCGACTTTTCCTGCTCCCATGGCTTACCAAGCTTGACTAATGAATTATTGTCTTTGTAATCGTAAATATTCTGAGAATTATCCGGATCATCGACATCATGCTGAATGTTGGCTGTATTTGCCTTATAATAAAGGATAGGCATACCAACCCTCTTGCCTGACTGACGGTGTGTAACACGCCTGAATACATCGCATAAAACAAAGTTCTCGCCTGCGAAAAGACGTAGTTCTTCATACAGATCCATTAACTGGTAAGCATTAGCGTTTTCGAGTGGCAGATACGGGCCTTTCCTGGCGCTCAAACTATTTGTGTATGCGATACCTGCTGATTGCGGAGGATATAGATCGGTGCCCAAGCCGTCCAAACCATCTCTTCTGAATATCGAATCCGGATGAAAGCCCATCAAATCCCGACCCATCATAGCCTCGCAAAGCATCATCGCGCCGCAGTATAGCACCTCACTCAGACCCCCATCATCTCAATCAGGATATCCATCGCACTCACAGTCAAAAAACTCAATCTCCAAGTCGAT
>SDBT01020902.1_pt1 | contig 10229 bp, 3 predicted proteins | sample 2277101 | NCBI WGS metagenome assembly SDBT01 (sample SAMN10404973, study PRJNA504765) | marine sediment metagenome | isolation source: marine sediment core GS10_PC15, 103 cmbsf | place: Arctic Ocean: Southern Knipovich Ridge | collected 2010
AAACACAACGAAATGATCGCCAGGGTTTCGCTGACGCTGGGCGATGACGACAAAAGCGATATCCCTACTGATGAGAGGATGGCACAATTTGCCGCAGGCCAGCCGGATCCGGGCTTGATGGCACTTTATTTTCAGTACGGAAGGTATCTTCTGATGAGCGGTTCGAAGAAAGGCGGGGCACCGCTGAACCTGCAGGGGATTTGGAACGAAAGTTTGAGCCCGCCCTGGCACGCCGATCTGCACCACGATTGCAATCTGCAGATGAATTACTGGATCGCCGAAAATACGAACCTCAGCGAATGTGCCGAACCGCTTTTCGATTATATTGAAGACACACTGCCTTATGCAAGAGAGGCTGCACAAAACTATTACGGCTGTCGAGGCGCCTGGTTTGGTTTGACAGGTGACCCGTCGGGCAAATGTCTTAAGTCCTCCGGCGCATGGTCAGAATGGACAGGTGCCGGCCCCTGGCTGGCGCAGCATTTCTGGTGGCATTGGGAATACACCGGCGACAAAAAATTTCTGCGAAAGCGTGCCTATCCGCTGTATAAGGAGATAGGACTTTTCTACCAGGATTATCTGGTCAAGGACCCGCGCAAAGACAGCAAGCATTATGGCAAACTCGTAACGGTCCCGTCACAGTCGCCGGAGAATTATTTTGTCGGCGGTGTTACGCCGGTTTCGCTTTGTGTTGGAGCGACAAAAGATTTTCAGTTGATCCACGAAGTCTTTACCAACCTGATAGAAGCAAGCGAGATTCTCAATGTCGATGCCGATAAACGAAAAGAGTGGCAGTATATTCTCGATAATATCCCGGCCCATCAGATAGGAAAGCACGGACAACTGCAGGAATGGCTCGAAGATTACGAAGAAGCCGAAGTCAATCACCGCCATATCTCACACCTCTACGCCGTTTTTCCCGGCGACCAGATCACCATCGAGGACACGCCTGAACTGGCAAAAGCCGCACGTGTATCGCTCGATCGAAGGCTCAATCCTGTAGAGAATATCTCTGCCTGGCCCGCTGCACGCGCCTGGTATGGTGCGGTATATGCCCGCATGAAAGAAGCAGAGCTTGCGTATGATCTGATACGCGGCAATCTCACCAACAACGGCATAGTCAGGAATAATTTACTCAGCGTTCTTTGGGGCACTACGTTCCAGATTGACGGAAATTTCGCCAGCTCTGCGCTTATCACCGAGATGCTGATGCAAAGCCACAACGGCCAGATCAGACTTCTTCCGGCACTACCGAAAGCCTGGTCCACTGGTTCGGTCAAGGGCCTTGTCGCACGCGGCGGATTTGAAGTCGATATCACCTGGAAAGACGGCGAACTCACTGAGGCTGTTATTAAATCCAGGCTCGGTAATACCTGCAGGATTCGAAACGACATGCCTTTAAACATTACCACCAAAGGCAGAAAGGTTAAAACAACGAACGTCAAAGAATCAGTTATAGAGTTCAAAACCCGCCGCGGCGGTGTTTATGTTATTACAAAATAAGGAAAACTTCAATATGAATGTATTCCGGATCATTGTTATGCTTGCTGTAGCGGCAAGCTGTATGGGCAAGGATGTGGTAATCATTTCACCTAATCTTTATGTTGCGCCGGATGGCAGCGATAGTAATCCTGGGACCATTGATAAACCTTTTGCTACACTTGGGCGGGCAAGGGATGCCGTTCGAGAATTTAAAAAAGGTGTCCCCAAACCGGTAACTGTGTTGGTTCGCGGGGGGACTTATTATCTTTCTGAGTCGGTGGTGTTTGGGGCTGAGGATTCGGGTACGGATTTGCAGCCGATAACTTATGCGGCTTATCCGGGGGAAAAGTCTGTTTTCAATGGTGGTGTAAAACTCAAGGCCAAATGGCAGGAGCATAAAAACGGGATAATGAAGTGCTCGGTGCCGAAGGGTATGGAATTTAACCAGCTTTTTATTGACGGCAAACGCAGGATGCGGGCGAGGTTTCCGAACTTTGACCCTGATAAGCCGCTCGTTGGTGAGGGTGGTTACTTAAATACTGCCAGCGCAAGCGGAGGGGATGCTTTTAGTGATTACGATGTTGTTGCCAAGTCAGTTGACAGGAAAAAAGACCGTGGGCAGTATTTTTTCTGGGATCCGGATACGTTTACTAAAAAGAAATGGGCCGAACCGACCGAGGCAGTTGTTCATATCTTTCCCGGGTCGTACTGGAATAATTTTCAGTTCAGGGTCAAGTCAGTCGATTGGGAGCGCAAACTTGTGGTTCTCGGTGAAGGTGGGTGGCAGACCTGCTTGCTTGATAATCCGGACGATTTTTTTGGGACGGCTTTGAGTACAGGGTCGCATTATTTTATTGATAATGTTTTTGAAGAGCTTGATGCGGCCGGGGAATGGTACCTGGATAAGAAGGAAAGCGTTCTTTATTATATGCCGCATGAAAATACAGATATTAAAAATGCTGTCGCTGAGGTGGGTTTGTTGAAAAGACTTATTGAAGTTAAAGGCTCAAGGGAAAAGCCGGTGAGGCATATTAATTTCGAGGGGATCAGGTTTACCAATACTTCGGCGACATTCCTCGATGAATATATCGATCCTTCGACGGGTGACTGGGGGATACATCGGGGCGGGACCGTATATTTCGAAGGAGCGGAAGATTGCTCTGTTAAGGACTGTTTCTTCGATGCTGTCGGGGGCAATGCCGTATATATAAGCGACCATGCTCGGCGGATAAAAGTTTACGGTAACACTTTTTCTCATACCGGCGACAGCGCGGTTTGCCTTGTCGGTAAAAGCCATGTGATCGAAAACGGCAAAATGCCTTGTCCGATCTGCGGAGCCGAGAGTTACTGGAGTTTTGGGGATGAGCCGAAAGATTTCCCTGCCTATTGTGATATCTCCAATAACCATATGCACCATATCGGCCAGTACGGCAAACAGACCGCCGGCGTGTTTATGGCGATAACTCTGAAAAATACTGTCAGCCATAACTACATTCACGATATGCCCAGGGCGGCGATCTGTATTAATGACCCGGTTTTCGGTGGACATATTATCGAATACAATCTTATGCGTGTCAATGTGCAGGAAACCAAGGACCACGGCACATTCAATGCGTGGGGGAGAGGGCACTGGTGGTGTGTCAGCCAGCAGCACGCAAGAATTCATCATGAACCGGGTGATATTCATCAGGACGCCAAGTTCACTACGCATATCCGGTACAATCACATTCGCGAAAGCGTATCTGAAAAACACAAGTTAGCTTACGGCAGTACGAATATGGGTATTACTATGGACGATGGGTCCGCGAATTTTCATGTTTATAAAAACCTGGTTATCGGCGGCAGTGTGCAGAACCGTAACGGGTCGTATCGTGTGGTCGAGAATAATATTTTTATCAATCCGCACAGGGGGCCTGGTTATCACGTCAGCCATACTTACAGCGGCGATAAGTTTGTCAGAAATATCGTTACTAAGGAAAACGGAAAGGTGTTCTTCTGGAGTGTATTGCAACCCGACAGCGAGCCGTGGATTGATGAAATGGATTATAATGTATATTACGGCACAGGGCCTTTATCCGATTCTGCGGGCAATCTTGAGCAATGGCAGGAGCAGGGTTTTGATAAGCATTCGGTCAATGCAGACCCGATGTTCGTTGACCCGGCTAATGGTGATTACCGAGTTAAGCCTGAATCGCCGGCGCTTAAATTGGGTTTTGAAAATTTTGACGTAAGCAGTTGCGGCCTTTTGCCTGATTTTCCGGAAAAATGGGAGCAATAAGTTATTGAAATTGTTTGTTAGCAAAGTTAATTATGGAGAAAAATGTAATGAGAGCATTTAGAATTTTTGTTATGCTTTCTGTTGCGGCAAGTTGTATGGCTAAGGATGTTGAGATCATTTCTCCCAACCTGTATGTTGCGCCCGACGGCAGCGATAGTAATCCCGGTACAATTGACAAACCTTTTGCCACACTTACCCGCGCAAGGGACGCTGTTCGGGAATTTAAAAAAGGTGTCCCTAAACCTGTAACGGTTTTTGTAAGAGAAGGGACTTATTATCTGGGCGAGACATTGGTTTTCGGTATTAAAGATTGCGGTACGGATCTGCAGCCGATAACTTACGCGGCTTACAAAGAAGAAAAACCGGTCATAAGCGGCGGGGCAAAACTCGATGTCAAGTGGAAGCCTTACCGCAACGGGATCATGAAATGCTCGGTTCCCAAGGGTATGGATTTCGACCAGCTTTTCATCAATGGAAAACGGCAGAGAAGGGCGCGGTATCCGAACTTCGATCCGACCAAGCCTCTCGTGACCGAGGGGGGCAGCTATATTTCGGGTTCGGTAAGCAGAGACGGAGACAAAGTCTGGTTAAATTACGACCCTAAGAGTTTTACCAAGAAGAAATGGGCCGATCCACAAACAGGGATCGTTCATTATTTCCCGGGCAGCTATTATTTTAATCTGCAGTTTGAGCTTAAAGACCTTGATTACAGCACGAACACCATATTTTTCGGCAAGGGCGGCTGGCAGAGAAGTCTTATGCAGGCAAGGTGGGGCCCCAATGATACGATTGTCGATTGTTTTAAGATTGTCAGTAATATAGGCGACGGCTATGTCATCCAGTGTCCTTTCTTTGTGGATAATATTTTTGAAGAGCTTGATATTGCAAGCGAATGGTTTTTAGATAAAAAAACCGACACACTTTATTATATGCCCGAGGCTGGGGGCGATCTGAAAAATGCCAAAGTGGAAGTTTCGCAGCTCAAGCACCTGGTGGAAATAAAAGGCAGCAGAGCCAAGCCCGTTAGTAATATTCATTTCGACGGATTTCAATTTGCTCACAGCAGCAAGACTTTCCTTGAGCCGTACATAACTCCCTCAAGCGGAGATTTCGGTGTTTACTGGGGTGGTGCCGTTTTTATCGAAGGCGCCGAGTACTGTTCGGTTAAAAACAGCTTGTTCCACGAGATCGGCGGCAACGGTGTTTTCATCGGCGGTTATAACAGGCATATCAAGGTTTACGGTAATACCTTTACGTATTGCGGTGACAACGCGGTTTGTGTGATCGGAAAAAGTCACGAGATATTTGGTACCGCCTGGACGTGTCCACAGTGCGGCGACACAAGACGCATGTGGGACTTCGGTAAAGAAAGCAAGGACATCCCTGCCTATTGCGATGTCTCCAACAATCATATTCACCACATAGGTACATACGGCAAACAGGTCACAGGTGTATTGCAGGCGATGACCATAAAGAACACCATCAGTCATAATCATATACATCACGTACCGCGTTCGGCGATCTGCACGCTCGGTCCGTTCTGGGGAGGGCATGTTGTCGAGTATAACGATCTGCACGATACTACCCAGGAAACGACCGAGCACGGCACGCTCAGTTCCTGGGGCAGGAGTAATTACTGGTGCCTTGGGCATTGGGCGCCAAGCCCGGACAGGCTTATGCATACGCCCGGCGATATAAAAAGGCACGCCAAATTCACCACGCATTACCGCTACAACCGTATCCGTGAAAAGTTAACAGGTTATGTTCGCGGAAGGGACGTTAATATGGGTATAAACTTCGACGACGGTTCTGCCAATTATCACGTTTACAACAATCTTTGTCTTGGCACCGGTATGCAGAACCGCGAAGGTTCGTACCGTATCGTTGAGAACAATATTTTCATCGAGCCTCAAACCGATATTCGGTATGAAGTAGGCTTCAGGGAAAATCACGACCGTTTCGCCAGGAACATCGTGGTTATCAGGGAAGATAAGGTTGGTTATTACCTGCGTTTTTTCTATGATAAAGGACCGTACACGGACCAGATGGATTACAATCTGTTCTATCGCGAAAATCCTTCCACAGGTCCTTTTAGTTACTCGGTTGGTAAAAATATTCCAATAGGCGATACAAATTCATGGATAGTTACAAAGGCCCAGTCAGGAGCCGTTTATGCCATGAAAAGCGGCTGGGTTGGTATGAACGCTACTGACGGCGATTATTTCCTTCATCTTGGCGACAGTTTGCTTGAAAGTGAGATTTCGCAAACTTTTGCGACCAAACCGGGCAAAAAGTATAAGCTCAGTTTCGATGCATGGCAAATTGCCGACCACGCTAACGACGGCTCGCTTGATGTAAAAGCCGGCGACCTGGCGGTCAACGATCTGGCGGTTGCTTGTTACGCAAAATCAGGTGCCAGTCACTTCGAATATACTTTCAAGGCCAAAGGTGCCGATACTACGCTTAGTTTTCACAACAACGGCGATGTTAGAAGCGCGATTAACATTGACAATGTTTCAGTGGTTTCAGGCTCGGATGAGCTGATCGTTAACGGCAGCTTCGAGCAAAACGTTGGTCAGGATGGTGAACGCAGCTTTGAATGGTCCGATGCAAACGGTAATCGTTATGATACGCATTCGCTGTTGGCCGACCCGATGTTTGTTGATCCTGAAAATGGCGACTATCGTGTTAGGCCGGAATCGCCGGCGCTTAAGCTTGGTTTTAAAAACTTTGATATGGACAGCTTCGGCCTTTTGCCGGACTTTCCAACTAAATGGGAACAGTAAAAATTATTGTTTTTATAAGTGTTTTAATTAAGGCTTACAAACTATTCAGAAAGGATGGAATTATATTACACAAAACCCGTCTTGTAGTATGTTTGATAATGTTGATTGCCGGTTGTTTGAATACGGTTGAAAACAAGCAAATCAATGCAAACCAGCTGAAAAATGATATGAGACTGTGGTATAAACAGCCTGCCGATGACTGGAACCATGGTCTTGCTGTCGGTAACGGTCAGATCGGGGCGATGGTTATCGGCAGCGTGCCGGAAGAACGCCTTGCTCTTAATCATAATCGTCTCTGGCGTGAAAAGAAAAATCGCGGACGTAAAAATCCCAAAGTAGCCGACAGACTCGAAGATGTACGAAAATTGTATTTTGAAGGCAAATTCAGCCAGGCCCACAGTGTTTTTGAAAACTATCCGCGTCCCGATCCTTATCAGCCCTTTGGCGATCTGTATATAAACTTTCCCGGTCATGATCTGGAAAATATCAGTGACTATTACAGCGAACTTGATATGGCTACAGGCATTGCCAAAGTAAGTTATGTTAATAACGGTATAACGTATGTCCGCGAAACCTTTGCTTCGAGAGCCGATGATGTTATCGTGGTGCGTCTGTCAGCCAGTACAAAAGGTTCTTTAACAGGCGGTATTGGGCTTTGGAGAGTATATGACACCGAGTGTACTTTAACCGGCTGGGCCGATGGGAATCGAATCGGTTTTCAGGGTGAATTTGTCGAAGGAGTTCGGTTTGCAGGTGCGGCGCAGGTTTTCAATAAAGACGGACAATTAGCTATACCCGATAAGAACGCGTCGAAGATCAACTTTGAAAAATGCGATGAAGTACTGATACTCGTAGCTCTTGCTACTGAGAAAGAAACGGATGATAGTGCAAAATGGTGCTCGCAGCATCTTGATAAATTCAACAAAAAGACAAAGTTCTCTAAGTTAGCAAAAAAGCATATAGCCAAACACGGCGAAATGTTTAACCGGATGGACATTTCTTTTGGCGGTGACCCGAAGAGTAATCTGCCTACGGATGAACGGCTGGCGCGTTTTACCGCCGGCGAGGCTGACCCTGGACTGATACCATTGCAGTTTCAGTTCGGCAGATATATTTTGATTAGTACATCCCGGCCCGGCTCTTTGCCGGCTAATCTTCAGTTCTGGAACCAGGATCTTGGGCCGGTGTGGAATTCCACTTATACCACCGACTGCAATCTCCAGATGAATTACTGGGCGGCGGAGGTTACAAATCTCAGTGAATGTCATGAAGCGTATTTCGGTTTAATTGAAGATTGGCTTGACGATGCTCGTCAGGCGGCGCGTGATTTGTATGGTTGTCAGGGTATTTTCTTTGCTATGCACATGGACCCACAGTCGAGATGCTATAGTCCGTTCTGGGAGTGGACCGGAGCGGCAGCGTGGTTAGGGCAGCATTTCTGGTGGCGTTGGGAATATACGCAGGACAAGGATTTTCTGCGAAACCGGGCGTATCCTGTTTACAAGGAGCTGGGGATGTTCTATGAGGACTATCTTGTTGAAGACCCGCGCCCTGAAAGCCGGCACTTTGGCAGACTGGTTACCGTTCCATCCCAGTCACCGGAAGCTGCTTTTGTTTACGATGGCGGCTCAAGCCATTATGGCATTGGTGCTACGATGGACTATGAACTGATCAATGAGGTATTCAGTAATCTGATCGAAGCGAGTAAGATTTTGAAAGTCGATGCGGATAAGCATCAAGGGTGGCAGGACATCCTCGACAATATTCCGCCGCTGCAGGTTGGTAAGTACGGTCAGCTTCAGGAATGGCAGGATGATTATGAAGAAGCGGATGTTCATCACAGGCATATTTCGCATCTTTACGGACTGTTTCCCGGCGACCAGATCACGCCGCAGGATACTCCCGAGTTTGCCCGGGCAGCTTATGTATCGCTGGAGAGGAAAATGAATCCGAGAGAGTCGATATGCGCCTGGCCGGCTGTTCGGTCCTGGTATGGGGCATGTTTTGCCAGACTTGGCGAGCCTGAACTGGCTCATGAAATGGTTGCCGGCAATCTCACCGATGCACGGCTTCGCTATCGGAATCTGTTCAGCAGTTGTCTCGAAGGCTGTTATGGTACAAACAGGATATGGCAGATCGACGGTAATGGTGCAAGTACCGCCGCCGTTGCCGAGATGCTTATGCAAAGCCATAACGGCGAGATAAAGCTGCTTCCTGCACTGCCGAAAGCCTGGCCGGTGGGATATATCAAGGGATTGGTTGCCCGCGGAGCGTTTGAAGTTGATATAGAATGGAAAGACGGCCAATTATTCAAAGCTGTTATTAAATCCAGAATTGGTAATAGCTGCAAAGTCAGGAGTGATACGCTGGTTACTGTTAAATCAAAAGGCAAAACAATAAAAGTCAAAACTATCGGTGAATCCGGCATCGAGTTCAAAACCCGCCGCGGTGAAACATTCAAGTTAACGCCTTCTGCTCGATAGTACTACAGGGCAATGTAGTATTGAAACTTGAGCTTATTAGCGTTTGGGAAGGCGGATGCGAATGCCCTGGTCTTGTAAATTCTTTTTGCCGGGCTGAGGTATTATATCGCCGCCATCGTCGCGGCGATCAATGCCGGTGCTGTATATTACATAAGTTTGGTCGTCATGTCGGTAGAGCAGATTTTTACCTGTGAACGGGTCGAGCGGAATCGAATCGATGTAATTGCCGGCGAGGTCATCTAAAGAAGGTGGCAATCGGCCTTGTGAGCGGCGGTAGCGTTCGACAGCGACGGCGAGAGTGGTACAGCGCAGGAGAGTGAAGTTTCGAGCGGTGACGTGAGCAAATTTTTCACTGCTTGAAATCAGCTTTCCGGGCTTTTCGGTTGATTCGGCTGCATTGGCAGTTATTGCATCCAAAGGCTGAGGCCACGGTCGGCGTGCAACGGTTATTAACCAAGCCATATTGCGCAAATAGCGTGCTGCGTTTCGCTGTATCCTCAGCCTGGCCAGGCGTGAAGCGGGCATAGATAAACGTTCCGGCAAGTTGGGGACCTGGGCGGGGAGAAACTGCGAAGTGATGTTTTTTGGTATCAGGTTCCTTGCGATTTCCAACTGGCGCACTCGTTCAGCGAGAAACATTGCTTCAAAAGCATTTGCAGGAAAAGTTTGCGATAATACTTTCTGGAGATTAGCCAGCGATTTATCCGATGGGTGTGCACGTTCCAGCAGCAGAAGGACATCTTCGCACGAACGACCTACAAATGCCAGCCTGGTCACATAGGGGACCATGGTTGGGTGGGATTGAAATATGCGTGTCATTTTCAGCAAGCTTATTACCGAGTTGACCGCGGCATCATCGCGGCCTGACAGGAGCAAATGCAATGTTCGCAAAGATAACAAAAAGGCAGCTGTTTGGGCGCGGTCAATGCGAGCCTTACAGGCTTGAATTCCCTGTTCGATTCCGGAATCGAAGTGAGAGAGGGGCAGGTCGGCCCCCCGGTCGAATTTTTGCAGCACCGGCTGTGAGTTAGTCAGATTCCGAGCGATTTTATCGTGTACATCGCTGGGAAATTGACTTGGCGGAAGCGAGATTATGTTTTTGCGATAAAAAATGTAAGCACTCTTCAAATTTTCCAAGTCGGCTGGAGATATGCCTGCAATTGCCTCGGTGTAGTAAGGGGCAGCGTCTTCGCCGGTGAC
>SDBT01020903.1_pt1 | contig 10229 bp, 8 predicted proteins | sample 2277101 | NCBI WGS metagenome assembly SDBT01 (sample SAMN10404973, study PRJNA504765) | marine sediment metagenome | isolation source: marine sediment core GS10_PC15, 103 cmbsf | place: Arctic Ocean: Southern Knipovich Ridge | collected 2010
AAGAATAAATAACGTTGACTTTTTTGCCGGCAACTTCCAAAGGAAAACGGCACTTCATAATTAACGAAGCCAAAGAGTTGTTGAAACAATGGGAATACCTGTCTCGATGAAAGAGAAACCACGAGTAACTGTTCTAATGTCGGTTTACAACGGTGAGAAATATCTTCGCGAGGCGATTGACAGCATCTTAGGCCAAACCTTCAAGGATTTTGAATTCCTGATTCTTGACGATGGCTCAACCGACAGCTCGACTGAAATTATCCGCTCCTACGCCGACCCTCGTATCCGGCTCATCCGGAATGAAAAAAACATCGGGCTAACCCGCTCCTTAAACAAAGGCCTCAAGTTAGCCAAAGGCCAATACATCGCCCGTATGGACGCTGACGACATATCCTTGCCGGGTCGTTTCGAAAGACAGACTGAGTTTCTTCAAAGCCATCTGGAGCACGTGGCTGTGGGATGTTGGATTCTGAGGATAGATCCAGACGGCGATCCAATTCAAATCGACCATCAAGCGGACTCACACGAGAACATAGAGAAGGTCTTTTTGCGAGGCCGTTCAGGCTTGCCGCATCCAACGGCAATGTTCAGAAGAGAGGCAGCACGTGCGGTTGGAGATTACAGTAGAGAGTATGAATGTGCCCAGGATGTTGATTTGTTCCTGCGTCTCGGCGAGAGAGGCAGACTCGGCAACGTACAGGAGGTCCTCTTGAAGTACCGGCAGCACTTGGATTCAGTCTGCTTAACCAAACATTCACTCCAGAAGAAGTGGGCCTATGAGGCAGTGAAAAACGCCTATGTTCGTCGGGATATGGATCTGTCCGAGCTCGTGACCTTCTTTCCAAAGAGACGGACAGAGGTGCAGATCCATCGTTACTGGAGCTTTCTGGCGGCAAAGGCGGGTTTCAGTCGCACGGCACGGAAACATGCCCAAATCGCCGTCTCCAAGGCACCATGGTCGGTTCTGTCTTGGCGAAGGTTCCTGAAGTCTTGGGCTCTTACGGTTACAAAACCGAAAACTGCAGATGTTTCTCTGAAGGGATGACTAATGCCAAGAGTCAGCATAATAATACCCACTTACAACCGGGCCGAGTATGTAACTCAGGCCATAGACAGTGTTTTGGCTCAGACGTACACGGACTACGAGATAATCGTAGTAGATGATGGCTCGACAGACAAGACAAGAGAAGTCTTAGAACCGTATATGGACAAGATAACATACATATACCAGGAAAACACAGGTGTCAGTGCTGCTCGAAATAGAGGAATAAAAGCTGCAAAAGGAGACTGGCTTGCATTGTTGGATTCTGACGACGAATGGCTGCCCGGAAAACTTGCGGTCCAGATTCGTGCTGTTGAGCGCCATCCCCAGCTTGTCGCGCATATGGTCAATGTTAATCTTACCAACTACAATGATTCGGATCAAAATTCTTTTTTACATTGCAAGTTTCCATTTAAAGGAAACGAGGGGATAATTGATGACCCATTTATACCACACTTTACGTATAGAACTTTAGCAATGCCAGTGGCGGTTATGTGCCGTAAAGAATGTGCCATTAAAGCCGGGTTATTTGATGAGTCATTTGTATGTGGCGAGGATTATGATTTTATATGCCGTCTTGCTCTTCAGGGTAGCTGGGGCTACTGCTGGGATGAACTGGCCATGATGTATCGTCGATGTGAAAAGACGGTAAGTCTCTCAGCCTTAAAAGAAGACTATACCGTGATGCTGAGGAACCGAATAAAGACGCACAAAAAGCTTTTGGAGTATGAATTGACTGAGTTAGAAAGGAAAGTTGTTCTCTCTAATTTGGTCGGATACCTCAAAGGATTAGGGTTAGAATTTTTGCTACGGGGTCAGGGTGGCGAAGCTCGTAAGGTTTATGAAGAAGCTTGTAGTGTAAGGCCGGAATTAAAGTGCCGTATAGGATGGCTTCTCGCCAGTACCCCTGTTTGGTTTGGAAGCCGTGTAGCCAACAGTTGGGTGTGTATAAAGCGGGCGATTGCCACGAGTTATCTCGCCAGAAGATTTTAAACATTCAATAGATTTCTTCAATTCCTGGGTTATTTTGTGCAGTCTTCGCCAAGGTTACGAAATATCATCCGGAAGATAAGGGTTATGACATCAGCTATTTGTTGACGGCTTCTGCGTCCGTTAAGAAACGACCATTAATCAATACCTATGATAACTCATCGCGCTTTTTCAATCACTGGTCTAACCGACACGTGTGCCTGCTCGAAGCACATTTGCAATTATGAGTAAGGACTGCTTATATGAGAATTGCTTTCATTATAGGTTTATTCCCTTGTATACCAGAAACTTTTATCTTGCACCAGATAGCAGGGCTTATCGCTTGCGGCCATGAGGTGGATATCTTTGCACAGGATAAGGGTGAAACTTCAAAGGTGCATCCGGAGGTGGAGAAGTACAACCTTATTAACAGAACCTCTTACAGGCTATCGGTTCCGGACAATTATTTTTTACGCGTGATAAGAGGCCTCAAACTTATATTCACCAATTTTCACAAGAACTGTGCTGTTTTGTTGCGCTCGTTGAACATTTTCAAATATGGCAGGCAAGCAGCGTCATTACGATTACTATATCTGGCTATACCATTCATACAGAAAAAATACAATTATGACATTATCCACTGCCATTTTGGGCCAAACGGCCTTTTGGGGGCGAGATTGCGTGACATCGGGGCCATCCGTGGAAAATTGATCACGACCTTTCACGGATACGACGTAAATTTATTGCCCACTACACATGGAACTGATTTGTACAAAAGTCTTTTTGCAAAGTGCGATTTGTACACAGTCAACACCACATTTACTGCCGGCAGAGCAATTATGCTGGGATGTCCTAAAGACAAAATTGTGAGGTTGCCCGTTGGCCTCAAAGTATCTGAATATTGTTTCAAAGCTAAAAAGATTCGGCCCAACGATACGATCAGGATTTTAACGGTTGCAAGACTTGTGGAAAAGAAAGGTATTCAGTTTTCGGTAAGGGCGGTCGCCAAAATAATCAAGGATTATCCGCATTTACAATATCATATTGTTGGTGACGGGCCTCTTCGCAAATCAATAGAAATGCTAATCAAGCAACTTAGCATACAAGATAAAGTTAACTTGCTTGGTTGGCGAACTCAGGATGAGATTCGGCAGCTTTATTCAGATGCTCATATCTTTGTTCTTTCAAGCGTGACCACATCGGATGGAGACAAGGAGGGACAAGGACTAGTAATTCAGGAGGCTCAAGCCAGTGGCTTACCTGTTATTTCAACTTTACATAATGGCATTCCTGAAGGAATCTTGGATGGCAAGTCTGGATTTCTGGTTCCTGAGAGAGACGTTGACGCCTTAGCTGAAAAGCTCATTTATTTAATTGAACACCCCGAAATATGGCCTGAGATGGGCCGGGCCGGCCGTGCCTATGTCGAAGCGAATTATGATATTAACAAATTAAACGACCGACTGGTTGAGATTTATCGAGAGTTGTTAGATGGCAGTATATGTTCATGCAAGTAAAGCGGAGATTATTAGTGGCCAAGAGCAAAAACAATCTTGATATTTCAGTACTAATTGCAACTTATAACCGAGCCGAGATTCTTCGGAAGACTTTGGAGAGTATGACAGGCCTTGAACGGGATGAATTATTGGTTGAATTTGTCGTGGTGGACAACAACAGTTCAGACGATACGAAAGAGGTGATAGAATCCTTTACTGATAGATTACCGATTCGCTATCTTTTTGAGTCTCGTCCTGGAAAAAATTGCGCACTAAACAAAGCCCTGAATGAAGTGCCGCTCGGCAAGCTGGTCGCGTTTACTGATGACGATGTTGAACCCAAGAAAGATTGGCTTAAAGCAATAATTGCCATTACTAATCGTTGGCCTGATTATAGTGTTTTCGGCGGAAGAATACATAATATTTGGCCATTTAAGGACATTCCCAGTTGGGCACAGAAACTGGGAAATTTAGAGTGGACTGAAGCGGCATTATCTATATACCGCCATTTCCTTCTCGACCATGGTGAATCTGAAAAGCTGTTTCCTCTTTGTAGATTTCCTGCGGGGGCCAATTTTTGGGTCCAACGCCAAATTCTGACAGGAAATTGCCGTTTTGATGAATTTTTCGGCCCCCGTCCTAAGAACCGAATAATGGGTAGTGAATCGTCATTTATCAAAAAGCTTTCCGAAGAGGGCTATAAGATTTTATATTCTCCACATGCTGTTGTTGGTCATTATATTCAGCCTGAAATGTTAAAGGTAAGTAGCATCAGGAAAAGATTATACCGTGCAGGAAGGACAAGTCCTCATCTCTGGGGTCTGAGACCAAGAATACTATATGAAAAACATCGGTTTCTTTGGTGGTTGTGGCGTGTACTTGCACTAACAAAGAACTTGTTTGCATATATCATAGCCAAGCTTTCCTTCTATCGAGACAAGCGGATTATTAGAAGCCTAAAAGCCCTAAGTGGAATAGCATATAATATTGAATCACTTAAAATTGCGTATAAGAATTCAAGTCTAAAAAGGTAAAAATGAAAATTCTCGTAGTAATAGCAAACTATGGATTGAAAAATCAAGTCTATTTGAGAAGACTTATCGACGAATATAAGTCGATGAGCTATGGTATCGACATTGTTATTCTTTCCAACATTCCCAAAGAGCTGGGTTCTGGTATCGAAGTCAGAGTCGGACTACCAGCAAAGGATCCCTGGTCTCTTCCATTCGGGCATAAAGAACTGTTTGCTGAAAGAATTGATGAATATGACCTCTTTATTTACTCTGAAGACGACACGCTGATTAAACAGGAAAATATTGAGGCCTTTCTGAAAGTTACAAAAGTCCTGCCTGAAAATGAAATTGCCGGCTTTTTGCGATACGAAGAGGATGCAGAGGGTAAAAAATATTGCTCATCAGCACATTCACATTTTCATTGGGTACCAGGCTCGGTTAAGTCAATTGGCGAATATACTTTTGCCCACTTTACCAATGCGCATTCAGCATGTTATATCCTTACGCAGGAACAGTTGAAGAAAGCAATTGCCTCAGGTGGCTATCTGGTTGGCCCTCACGAGGGATGCTATGATTTGCTTTGTACTGCTGCAACTGACCCCTACACACAATGCGGTTTCAGGAAAATGATGTGCATATCGCACATTGGTGATTTTCTGCTGCATCATCTACCTAATCAATACATAGGCAGAATGGGCCTTGAGTTATATGAAATGCAGGCGCAAATAAATGCTCTGCTGGCAATCAATGGCAACAAAAAAGCTCAAGTTGAACTGTTTCCGACCAGAACCATGTTAAGTAAAAGCACGTGGGATAAGCTTTATTATGAGCAATGTAGAGATGATATTCTGGCAGTAGTTCCCCACCATTCCAGGAACGTTCTTTCGGTTGGATGTGGATGGGGTGCCACAGAGGCAAAGCTTGTCCAAAGAGGTGTGCGCGTTGTGGGGATTCCTCTTGATTCGGTCATTGCCGAATCGGCGAAAAGCAGAGGCATCGAAATATTGTCTCCTAATTTTAACAGGGCAAAAGAATCCTTAACAAATGAAAAATTTGATTGCATCTTGCTTACCGATGTACTGCAGCATTTGCAAAATCCAGGGAAAATCCTGACCGAATATGCAAAACAGGTGGACGAACAAGGATATGTAATAATAACCGTCCCCAATTTTAATTACATAAAGCATTTTTATGGAATCGCAACGAATGGGAAAGCATTTAAGGACGGAAAAATATTTGATAAGACTCAAATACATTTCACGACACTAAAAATAGTCGCTGGATGGCTTAATCAAAGTGAGCTCAAAATTGTTGAGGTCAAATACAGAATAAACGACCGCTTCAGACGGCTTGCAAGAATATCATTCGGGCTACTGAATGGGTATCTCGCCCCCGAGATTCTGTTTGTGACAAAGAAAGCTTAAGGACCGCCCATGGAAAGACAAAAAACGAGCAGATTACCCGAAAAAGATGTTTCTTGTTGTTCATCAATAGAAACAAGTCAACAAGAAAAACGTTTAAGAATAGGTTTACTTGGTGCTTCATTTGATACAGGCAACTTGGGAGTCAGCGCATTAGCTGAGTCAAGCATAACGATTATCCTCAATAAATGGCCCAACGCCGAGGTCATTCTTCTGGGCAGTGGATATAAACCTCAGCAGCACCGCCTGTTTGTCTCAAGCAAAGAAATATGTGCCGAAACACTTCCAGTAAGGTTTTGTAAAAACATCTTCTTGCCGTATCATTTTTTGTGGTTTGTGTTTTATGGTTTGCTTGTGAAAGTTCTACCTACGTCGCAATTGAAAAATACACTGGTTAATCGTAATCCATATTTCAGGTTATTGTATGAAATGGACCTTGTGGCAGACATCACCGGCGGTGACAGCTTTAGCGACATCTATGGTTTCAGAAGGTTCTTTTTGGGATTTCTGCGCAAGTGGCTTGTTATCTTTCTGGGAAAGAAGTTGATTCTGTTGCCACAGACATACGGGCCATTCAAACAGAACATAACCAGAGCTATGGCCAGATACATCTTAAGATGTTCCAATGCAATATACTCGAGGGACCGGGACAGTTTGGAATATGTCAAGAACCTGTTAGGCAACAATACAGAGAATGGAAAAGTGCAATTTGCTCCAGATGTTGCTTTTGTTCTGGATAGTCGTAAACCGACCGATTTCGATGCATCGCCGCTATCAAAGATACCTGAGAATACTACCGTGGTGGGGCTTAATATCAGTGGCTTGCTTTTCAACGGGGGCTACACTCAGGATAACATGTTCGGCCTGAAAACGGATTACCGCACATTAATACCCGCCGTTGTTCGCATGCTCTTGGAAGATAAGGATGTGGTGGTTTTGCTGGTTCCCCACGTATTCCCACCGAGAGATTATGATGTGGAAAGCGACCCTAATGCGTGCCTTAAGGTATATGAGCAGCTAAAGCAAATATATCCCGGCAGAATATTCCTTGTGGAAGGCCATTACGACCAAGGAGAAATAAAGTACATAATAGGTTTGTGTGATTTCTTTATTGGCTCACGAATGCACTCCTGCATTGCGGCGCTATCGCAGTGTATTCCGGCCATGGGACTGGCCTATAGCAAAAAGTTCGAAGGGGTCTTTCGTAGTGTGGGTGCTGAGCATTCTGTGATTGATATGCGCAGCCGCAACCATGATGAGATACTTGAAAACATTGCAGAGGCGTATAAGCGCCGGCAGGCTACTGCTAAACATCTTGCCGAGATAATTCCTGCGATTCGTGAGGAAGTTCTGGAACTGTTTGCGGATATAGTATGACAGACAAAAGACTCAATAATGTACAAGAGATAGCCGGGTGGCGTCTGTGTATGGGATGTGGTGCGTGTGTCTCTGCCTGTCCAGAGAACAATATCCAATTGATAGATGTCCCTGATCAGGGGATACGACCGATAGCCAATTCAGCAAAATGCCAGAAGTGTGGTGAGTGCGTTAAGGTTTGCCCTGGCATCGAACTTTCACATCAATCTTTCAATAGCCAAACAATACCTCAATTGCGCCTGGCGTGGGGGCCGGTGCTGGAAGTATGGGAAGGTTATGCAACTGATGCTGAAATTCGTTTTGAGGCTTCTTCCGGAGGAGCAGCCACAGCGCTGGCGTTATTCTGCCTGGAGAAAGAAAACTTCTCCGGGGTGCTGCATATTGGCGCCAAAGCGGAGGCTCCTTTGCAGAATGTTGCCGTTTTTAGCAAGAGTAGAAAGGAACTTTTGTCCTGTGCCGGTTCACGATATTCCCCTGCAGCACCCTGCGAGAAGCTAAACTGGATTGAAGAAGCCGATTCTCCCTGCGTATTTATCGGTAAGCCCTGTGATATTGTTGCATTGCGTAAATCCCAAGCAGTAAAGCCCGTGCTTGATAACAAGATTGGTTTAGCTATCAGTATTTTTTGTGCGGGAACCCCGCCCACTAAAGGAACTTACGAACTTCTTGATGCACTTGGTGCTCTACCCGAGGACGTTGAGCAAATCAGATATCGCGGCTGTGGTTGGCCCGGTGAGACTGTGGTAAACATTAAGGGCGGTAATGACCAACACCGCATGCCCTACGAGGAATCTTGGGGCAGTATACTGAGCAACTACGGCCAATTGAGGTGCCGGCTATGCCCTGATTCGACCGGCGAATTTGCCGACATTTCCTGCGGAGATCCATGGTATTGCAAGATTGAACCTGATGAGCAGGGGCGTTCATTGGTGTTAGTGAGGACTGATCGCGGACGAAGAATACTGAACAATGCGATGGATGCAGGATACGTCGAACTGGAACCGGTGATGCCGGCAGTACTTCCGGCGTCACAAAAAACATTGCTTAACAAGAGACAAAACCTCTTTGGGCGATTGCTGGCGATGCGGATTATGCGCATCCCTATTCCAGTTTATGTGGGTTTCTCCCTGTTTAGGAACTGGCTTAGACTATCCACAATAAAAAAAATACGTTCGTTTGGAGGAACCTTAAAACGCATTGTAATGCGTAGATGGATGAGACCTTTGAGACCTATCATCTCATGCAACAAATTCCCTTCGAAATATAGGTCTCAGAATAATGTTTCGGAGAACTTACAGCGCGAGTTTTAATAGCGATGATTAGCCAGGCAACAATCATAATTGCCGTTTTTCTCGGAATCCTGACTTTCATTGTTCCGAGGAAATATTTTCTGCTGCCGTTTATTTTGGCCGCCTGTTTTGTTCCGGCTGACCAGCGTGTAATAATTTTTGATCTGGATTTTACGCCCCTGAGGATACTTGTTCTTGTAGGATTTTTGCGAACTATAGTGCGGGAGGAACGGTTGACGTTCAAATGGAACCGTTTCGATAAACTGGTGTTAGCATGGGCGATTTGTGGAGCACTCATATACCTAATACGGTGGGCAGATATGAGGGCGTTGATTTACAAGTGTGGGGTGCTATTTGATGTCATAGGTTTGTACTGGCTTTTTCGCGTAAACATACGTTCCTGGGGTGATATAAAGTTAGCAACTAAGATTTTCGCTGTTTGCTCTGTCGTATTGGCAGTTTTCGTAGGGCTGGAATGGGTAACAGGAACGAATCCTTTTGCACTTCTGGGTAGGGTAGGAACTGCCGTTCGTGAAGGCCGCTATCGATGTCAGGCATCCTTCCCACATTCCATCATGTTGGGGTTGTTTTGGGCCGCATTGGTTCCGTTGTTTATAGGTTTTGCACGACAGGACAAATCTAAATTGCTGCTCTGGTCGGCAGTGGGGGCGAGTATTTTTATTGTTGCAGCTACGGCATCGAGTACGCCGGTCTTAACATTGCTGATAGTGCTTGTTCTACTCCGTGGGTACAAGTGGCGAGAATATACAGCTTCTGCCGGGTGGGGTATTCTTGCCTCGCTGGTCGCCCTTCATATTGTTATGAAAGCGCCCGTTTGGCACTTGATCTCCAGGATAGGCGTTGTGGGAGGTTCGACAGGCTGGCACCGTTTTGTTCTTATTGACCGGGCAATTAGCCACTTTGGCGAGTGGATATTTTTGGGCTGTCGCAGTACGGCGCACTGGGGCCGGGGACTGACAGATATTACCAACCAATATATTCTTGAAGGAGTGCGAGGAGGATTTGTAACTCTTGCTCTGTTCTTAGTAATGATATATGTGGCCTTGAGGACCCTTTTACGTTTGGCTCTACAACATCAACAACCTAAACAGCGGTTCTTAGCCTGGTGTCTTTTTGTGGCAATTTTAGGGCATTGCATTGCTTTTTTCGGGGTATCCTACTTTGGTCAAATAACGATGTTGTGGTATATGACACTGGCGGCGGTCAGCTTTCTTTACGATGGCAAAGAACACAACCAATATGCGATAACATATCAAACTACTCTTCCAAGAAGGCAAAAGAACAAAATATGAATATTACTGAGGTTTCAGTCGTTGTAGTCAACTGGAATACGCAGGATATTCTCCGCGACTGCCTTATGTCGATATATGAGCAGAGCGGTGAAATAGACCTCTCATAGAACGGAGAGTATTTATGAAAGAGTTGTTGGAAACAATAGCAAAGTACAGAAGAAACGTAAACAGACTTGCTGTATTTTATTTGCTGGTGATTGTGCTGCTCTGTCAGTTTACTTATGCTGAACGGAAGATCAAGATCAGCCAATTCGGTATCACATGGACATTCAACAGGGATTATACTGTCGGCCAATTTGCGAACGGCGA
>SDBT01020904.1_pt1 | contig 10228 bp, 2 predicted proteins | sample 2277101 | NCBI WGS metagenome assembly SDBT01 (sample SAMN10404973, study PRJNA504765) | marine sediment metagenome | isolation source: marine sediment core GS10_PC15, 103 cmbsf | place: Arctic Ocean: Southern Knipovich Ridge | collected 2010
CCCCCAAAGGATCAGGGGGGATTATTCTACTCAAAGGAGTAACAACATTATTGGTAGCAGCCATGCTGCGAAATCCACTTTTATCTACAGAAAACAATTGATAATCATGTGTAGCATCTTCAACTAATGTTTCTGTGAAACTGGTACTGGTAGTTGTTTCAATTAGAGTGAAAGATGTAGCAGGGCTTGTTTTTCTTTCTAGTTCAAAATGATCAAAATCTAAATCTGTAGCGAGGTTCCAGGCGAGCGTAATAGTGTAATCTACCGTACCTCTTATTTCTTTGAATACATTGACAGTAAATCCTGCTGGCGTATCAGGGGCCCCTGCGTCGACATAAGTAATGCTAGCTACGTCTGAGCGTGGTCCTATGGTGCCTATTATGCCTACCTGTCGCTGTGCGTATATTTCTACTTCATCATTTGCGATTAATGTAAGAGTTTGATCATCAAAAGTACAGACATAAAATCTATCAATAAAACCACTGCCTTTGCTGACCGTGATATCAAATCCTCCCGCATCGCTTATTACCCATCCATCAATAACACCATCACCAATAAATTCAGACATGATGTTCAATTGATTGTCAACGGTACTGAATCTTCGCAGGTCGGCGATTGCCGAATATGAATCGCCGTCTAAAAAAGCTTCCAGCAAAAAATGTTCTGTTGTTATTGGGATGATAATGACCCTTATTCTATCTGAATTCTTATTTTTCTAAAATTATTCCACATATCTTTAATTTGTTTTCAATAAAATTATGCAATCTTTTTATCGGCTTGACTACAGTGTAAGGGACATCAATCTTGACAATTTTAAGACATTGGCATAATTTAGTTTTTCGATTATCTCTCACCTGTTGGTAATCTAAATCTTTTTTATCCTTATTCCAATACCCATCAATATAATAATGTTGTGGTCCTTGATATTCAAAGGCTACATTTAATTCTTTGCAGTATCCATCCAGTTGCTGTCCATTCCCAAGGGTATGCCAATCAGAAGGAAATTCCTGTTGGGTCAGCTGTTCAAAAATCAATCTAACTCTTTTTTCAGTGATATGATTATATCGTTGTGCTTTTAATCTAGAGCATGTAGGGCATTTGTTGCCTCGGCGAATATTTTGAATTGTCGCTTCCCAAATATGCCCTTCTTTGCACTGCCATTGATGTTTTTTTTTCATGCCTTTGTGCTCTTTTGACATCAACTCAAATCCACACTTTTTGGCTATTATTCGGGCGTCTTCTATGGTAGTTCTCAATTGGGCAGCAGCGCATCTTTTGCAACCATTGCCAGTTTTTATGCCATTGGGCGTTGCCCTCCACTTATGCCCTTTTGAGCACATCCATTCGTGCTTCTGTAAAATTCCAGTATACCCTTCAGACAAAAACACAAACCCTCGCGACTTGGCTAGGTCATGCATATTTTCAGTTGTATATTTTAGTTTTCTCATATAGTTTTAACTCGTCCAATAAACTATCTATCACCTCTTCTGATAAATCAAATGTTTTGATGATATATCGCAAGCAATTCATTTCGTTAGATTGTATTTCTCTCTTGCCCCTGCGATTAAAATAAGATTCTGAAATCTCTGCATGGGGGGTGTGAGATGAAGGCTCACCATAAGTAGAAAGTTTGTACGTAAATCCATAACCTACCACGTTTTCTGAAAAGACATACAATTTAGCTGTAAGTTCTTTTGTGTTTGTCCGTTTTGAAAATTCACCCTGGCTACTTATTTTTTGAACCCATTGTGTTATTCGATGCACTAAGACAGGATCAGAATTATATTGTTCTATAAAACTCTCATAGTTAAAATCTCTCAAATAGTACATATCAAAAATATCCAGCCTGTTATATCGCCTGTGATTTCCTCTGGATCTTTCCGGTTGTATTATTCCGTCTTTTTCCCATCCTCGCAATGTGTCTGGATGGACAGAAAACAACTCTGCTGCTTCCTTTATAGAAGCGGGATTAGGATTTTTTAAAAAATTGATAATACTAGTCATTTACATCTCCTTTTATCGAGCCATAGTATTATACTCAAATTTTCATGGATTTCCTTTATAATATTCTTAGATTTTGAAAAATATCATGGTGTTAAGTTTAATTTCACAGTTTCGCCACCTTCTAATTCGAATAATACTGCGAAATTAAATATCTTGGGCGAATCTGTGTCGTCACAGTATTCGTTGGCAACCGCGTGGAAGAGACTCTGAGCTGGAACTAAAACGGCAGTTGATTCACCTGGAGTGGTCCATCTTAATTCTATTCCAGCAGAAAGAGTGCCATTAAAGAATTGGACTTCTATATCATGTAATCCTGCGTCTAAGGTGACTGTGCCTTGCTTTGCTGTGAATCCATGTTCTCCGTCATGGTCGATAATTTCTTCTGCGTTAATGAAAAGACGCGAGCCGTCATTGGAGGTCAGTTCAAAGGTGTAGACCCCATCTGCACCTGCTTGTATTTTGCCTCTAAACCGTATAGCAAAATTATCATCAAAGCCTGTAAGAGTCTGATTTTTAGAAGTTATCCAATCTGCGTTGGTTTCACCAAAGGCTATGTCGATATCCAGTAAAGTAAAATCTGGTGTGAAGCTACCGAATGAAGGAATTTGCGTCATAGAAGCGGGAAGTCCAGTCTTATAGTATTCAGACACTAGTGCAGCTTCGTTGCTGATATTACAAACAGCGCAGATATAAGACTGATTATCTGAAACTGTTTCAAAAAATGTTCCATCATATGCTTCTATAGTCACATACCATTTTTGGTCAGTATCTACCCGATCCCCAGGCTCAAACACTACATTTTGAGTATCCATGGAACCGATCGTTATTCCAGTGGCGGCAAAGACATTGTCTCCTGATCCAAATGACCAGCCTGTTTGGTCATTGCCGCTGAAGAAATTATGGGCTAACTGTGTCCTGAAGGGATCATTGAAGAACTTTATTCTAAAATGAAAATTCTTGTATATCGCATCCAGATTTTGATAATCGAAATCAACAAAACACACAAATGAGCTGGCGTCATATGGATCGCCAGGGTCATTTGTGGAAGTTAATTGTGGAACCGCAGGAGAAATTAATTTTGCTCCTATTCTTAAATCTGTTCCAAATTGATTTTGAGAAGTAGTAAATAGTCTATTGTTTTCAATGATTTGATAATCTCCGAAATCAACACTATTTTTAGTGCTTATGCCAAACACAATATCTGCTGTCACTGGTATGAAAGTATTCGAAGTTATAATTCCCTTGATCGGTCTGCTCGGCATCACAAAATTAGTGGTGAAGAAATGTGATGCTTGAGTGGTTAGATTTCTAATGGTGACAGATGTCAATGTCGGAGATATATCTCTTGTCCTACTTTGCAATATAGCTCTAAATTGTATATATTGATCAGTAATATGTTCAATAGACACTGTGCCGCCACTTCCTTTAACCAAATCCGAACTCCAATCTTGATCGGTAACAGTGCTTTCTGATGATGAACTTCTAATCTGTAAATTAACTGTGGTTCCAGAAGGTTCAGTAGAAACCCAAGTTATTGTTTTCCATGCTACGATATCATTAGATCCATCGAATATCTCAGAAACATAAATGCCTATTTCTTGATCTATTTCATCTGCTGAGTAAAAAGATTTATCACTATTAGGGACGTCAAACGTGAATAATATTTTTCCATATTCATCAATATCAACAATTCTAGACTCATTGACAAAATTAACCAGATCTGCAATGGTCAACGAATATGCGAATTTGCAGCAGAAAACCTCTTCTTCAGTAATGGGATTATTATCTGCGTCAAAACCTACCGTAACACTACCTTCTGTAGGACATCCATCTTTAGTGGGCAATTCACTTATGTTCCCAGCTTTATCTTTAAGCCTAAGATAGACAGTTTTTGTCGCAAACACGCTGGTCCATTTGGTTACTTTAGAGTTGGATATTACATATATGCCAGGAGAACTTTCAGTACCATGTTCTAAAAAGTCCTTTATTTCTTCATCGTGCTTGAAAAAGAACTCCCAGGAAGGTATTCTATGCTTAAATAAGCTATCGCCAATGGCTGCAACGGTTCTGGTAGTTTCTTGATCACCATCATTTTCTTCATTGAATGTTCTGACTTTTTCTACTGAGCGAATTCGATTAATATCTTTATTGAATGAACTAAAAGTTTTTACAAAGTCTAGATTATCCATTGTTGCTCGGTAAATCGTAGTAGAGCTACCTGAACCTATGTACAAATTTGTTTCTTCTGCTGTACGAGTAGAAAATGCTGACCTAATATGTGCCTGAGATATACTTGTATCAGCACTGGCAAAAATGATGAAATTATCTGACGTATCTAAATTGATTTCAAAAACTCTGCCATTGTTTCCAGTGGTAGCTATAAGAATATTTTGCCAAACCGCCATAGAATTTACAGTATCTCCGATTGCAGAGAATTTCTTTATAACCGCGTCACCTCTATGTTCGTATATGTCTCCATTGTTATCACCAAAATACACGATTCCATCTTGAGTATCTGCTATAGCATTAAAATGAGTACTCGTATTAGAAGCAGCCAGCCTATCAAACAGCAATCCATTAGTTGTTCTATATATTTCTCCAACTCCAGTAGAATCTCCAGTTGCAACAAAAAGTATATTTTCAACTTCTAGCATTTCTGTTACAACTCTGTTTGTGTCTGTTGACAGTTGTGCTATAGACGTCCATTCTCCGGTCCTGTGATCTAATCTCCATATTATTGGCGGAGAATTTGTAGCGGCGTACAAATATCTTGTCCGTCCATCATCTACATCAGTCCAACTGCCCAGTGCGGCTCCATCTCCTACGGTAATAGTAACGCCTCCTATTGTTGTTGTGGTAGGGAAAGTCAAACTAGTTGAGATTTCATTTAAATCTGAGCCTATATTGTGAGTTACCATACCATCATTAGGCAGTGCTTTAAAATCCAGAGGCAGATCGCCATCACTTGTAAAGTTCTCAAAATTAGAAAGCATATACCCATCTATTCCAGAATCTGGATCGAATGCTATAATCTTAAATCTAAGAGTAGTCGGCGTGAGTGTGTCAGTTTGTCTGAAACACCCTAAAGGAAGATCTCTATCAAGTAAAATGGTAGTAAAAGGAAGACTTGATTCTCCCACGAAAGACAAGATAGATTTTTTATCAAGATCGGATATAAATAAGTTTGGAGGAGTCTGCAATTGAGTAGAAGTTGCTGTACTCTTATTGCTACGTACCATTTTTGTAATACTGGTTCTTTTTTCTCCAATTACTGTTTTTTCAATGTTTGTTTGATTAAAATCATGAAATTGTATAAATCTTTGAGATGATTCAATTTCTACCATGTCATTTGTAAGCATGTCTGTTAAGAAAACAATAGAATTGCCTCTTTCGCCAACTGTGAATCCAAAGTCTATTTTATTTCTGTTGATGAATACGGTGGCAGATTCCGAAGTGATCAAATCATTATTTGATTTGTCTAAAACGATGTAGTCCCTTTTATCAAACGAAGATTCAGTAAGAAGTTCACTGGAATCATATTGTACGATCTCGTCTTGGATTATTTCATGATGAGGATCTCTAAAAATTATTTCATGTAAAGTATCCAGGCTTGCCACCCATAGACTTTGAGTTTCTGATACCCAATGTATTTTGGCTATATTGTTGTTGACTATGTCATGAGTTGTAGTATTAATAGGACTAAACACAGTTCCGTTCATTTTATTGACACCATTTGCGGTAGATACATATCGCAGGTGTTTGTTGACAATGGCGATGTCAGTTATGTAATTAGAACTAAGCCCATTTTTTCTGTCAAAGAACATAAAATTGCTTCTATTTTCAATTCGGATCAAACCAGTGTCAGTTCCAGCCCAAATGATGTCATTGTCATCTACTGCTACAACTCTAACTGGCACTTTGATTTTGGTTCTAATATTTTGAGATGTAGACGTTACTTCTTCCGCAATAAAGCTCGACACACCGCTTGCGGGATTAACTTCTGGTATTGCATTTCCAATAAAAACTCCATCGCTTGTACCACAAACTGCATTTCCCTTTGAGTCTATGGCAATAGAATGAACGGTTTTTAGTGTTAAAGCATCAAATGCTTCAAAACTTTGTCCTGCGTCTTTGCTAATAAACAGTCCAGCTACGGCGCCGCCACCACCTGTAGTGCCCACATACCAAGCACCATTACCTCCCCATTTGACAGCAGTTACCAAACTAGCAGATACCAAATTGCTACCTGCGAACGCCTCAATGTTAGTTAGTTCTCCAGTAAATACATTATGGTAAACTAATCCTCCGAATGTAGCTACAATTAAATTTCCAAAAACATCAACAAATATATCGTTAATTCTGTCATCGGGCCATCCTGGTACAGTTACGCTATTAAATTTGCCGACATTAGCCGGTTTAGCGTCGTAGCCGAAGTATATTTTTATGTCCTTCCAGTGAGCTGTAAGGCCTATGTTTTCAGACATGTCACCAAAAGCAAATTCTTTCGTATCTATATTGCTTGTAATTTCCGTAGAAGTAACTGAAGTACTACTTGCCGTGTGTAAAATAGATGCGTCTCCAATCATATAGTAGTCAGGAAATTCTACAGAATCCAGAGAAGAATCTTTAATTCTCAAGAAATCATAAACAAACTTAAAGGTAGTTGACGACACAAAAGAAGCCATCGCTGGATTATCTACCGCTCTGTTGTCGGTAAATTGCAACAGCGTATCACCAGCTCCTGTATTGCTGCCTGAAAATGAAAATAGATCAGAATCATAATTCGAGAGAAAAATTTGATCATCAGATTGGAACAAAATAGCACACTGATTAGTTACAAATCCAGCTGCTGGATTCTTGCAATCAGATATTCTGCTTGTAATTTGTGTAGGTGCAGTAATTTCTGATCCAGAACTATTATATGAACTGCCCCATATCTGAGAAACAGGTTGAGTTTGATCTTCCCAAACTATAACAACAACAGAATTGCTGTCATTTACTGCTATGGAAGGCTTCAGGCAATTTCTAGTTGTCGGGCTGGATATAAATGATGCGCCTTCTCCTGTAAATTCTCCATCATCATTAGTTTGTATGGCGCCTATACTTTGCCATGAATCCTCTTCAACATTTCTAAAACCTCTATATATAACAGACACATGACCAGTGTCAAATCTGCCTTCTGCAACAAGCCATACGCGAGGATGGAGATAAGCCAATTCTGGATTCTTGAAATCAACGGCACCTGACACATAAGGATCGTTCGTGTCATTTTGCTGCATAACCACTGTATCTTCACCGAACTGCCCGCTCGAAATCCACGCTTGTACGTCATTGCGGCGTCGTGCCCAAAATATCTGCACAGGTCCGTTTCTATTATCTTCCCAGACAATATGAATATCATTAAAAGCATCTATCGTAATGGCAGGATGTGCCTTGTCGCTTTTATTATTTGTTACTCGCACAGGGGGATTCCAGCCGGAATCATCTCGGGTACTAACAGTTATTTCCGTTTTTCCCCACGATGTGTCTTCGTATACAACCCACACTTTGCCTGTGCTGTCAACTTCTATGTCTGGATTTCGTAAATTAAACTTAGATTGAGCTACAATTTCTGGATTAGACCAAGTACTGCCATCGTGAACACTATAAAATATTTGAGATCGTCCGTTGCCATCGTCATGCCATACCGAATGATATAGTCCTTCGCTGTCAAAAGTCAATCTAGGTCGCCTGCTATTTCCAGATGTAGATACTGGAGTGTCAAACATTCCAGTGCCATTAATTAATAATTGATATGCAGTAATGGAAGACACATCCAGTTTTTGATAAATCAATAAATCTTTGCCCTTGCCTACTATTCTATAATTTCTTTCTGCGGTAGTAACAATGGGCACAAAAATATTAGCATAGAACAATTGTATTCTGTCTTCATAAAACAGTAATATTTCCTGATAAGTGCCATCATTGATAAATATTCCAAATCCTTGATGTTGAATATTTTGTTCTGTAAAATCATCTTGCTCAAGAAATTCTAGCTGCAAAGAAAAATTCAGTTGCCATCCTTTTACATTATCTACATTATCAAACCAAGCATGACCGTGAGTTCTTTGAGAATAATAATGTATTGCGTGGCTATCTATTCCGAACTTGAATGGCTCGTAAGGGTCTCCGGTTGCGAATCGATCTGTGAGGTCAGTAACACCGATGCTTCTAAAAGTGGTGTCTATGGTGAACCATCCAGTTTTAACGTCAGGTTCTACAGCTCCGATTTTATCAGTGTCTACATTCGTTATGCGATCAAAATCTTCTGTAGTGATTACTACATTGGTGTCTGATGTTAAAAATTGGTAATCTGGATCGTGTTTTTCTCCATAAATGGCGTTAACGCCATTGGCGGTGCCAATGTATTTATTTCTGTCCTTGTCTATAAAAATACTAGTAATTGGAGAGAAATTTTTGACAGTTGTGTCAAATCTCACGTCTTGACTGTTTTCATTAAATTGAATTAACTTAGCCGATTCATCAGTATCATCTGGCAACCATGAAATAAGATTGTCTAATACATACTGTATTTCACCTCCCTCAATTTTTCCAACTTCGTGAAAATGAAATGTATTTTCATCTGTAATTGTTTCACCAAAACCAAATGCTCCAGTTGTAGTAAATCTGACAAATTTAAACGTCCCTTCATTAAGTAATTTGCCATCTATATCTCCATATTCAATAAATTTTAAATTGGATTCATTAACAAATGCACCTACAGCATCTATAATGAGTACGTTGTCCATGAATATTTTAATATCATTGCCCTTACCAGAAATCTTAAATGTTTTGAAATTTAATAAATCTGTTATTGGTAATACATCATTATCATCTAAATCAAACTCTATAGATGCACTGGAATTGAAAGTAATCTTTTTCTGCCCAAAAGTAATGGCACAAAAACGTGCTCCATCATGTATATACATTCCCATGCGCGGCAGCTCGCTGTCCAGCGGAGGATTTGATGCAGTAATAGCCGAACCATCAATATTAAACAGTCCACCTGACGTTACTTGTATTTTTGCCTCAATGGTCCATCCTGTGCTGTTGCTAACATTTTCTTCCCAACTTGACCCTAGAATGTTAAATCTTTTTCGTGTGAATCTGTCATCCCCAACAGGAGATGTGTCTGAGGCGCCTACATGGACATAATAGGTTTGACCTTTAGAGAGTACGTCAGCAGATATAACAAAAGAATTGTTTGTGTACTCAACATTTCCAGAATCGAACACAGGACCACTTCTTGATGGAGTTTTTGTTATCAATATTCTTCGAAAGCCAGGCAATTCTCCAGACAAAGCTGTGGTCTTATGTGTTTCCCATTCCAAGGCAGGTTCCACGTCATTAATATTTATAGATTCAGCGAGTCCATTAATACTTAGATCAAATACATACCAATCCACATCACTTATAGTGATAGAATCACTAGCTGCTTGAGACAGCAAAGTTTCATCTGATTCTTTAGACGATATTACTACTGCAACACTGTCGCCTACGCTGACATTCAATCGCACAAATTGGTTGTTTGAATCATCTACTGTAATCCCGTTGATAAACCATTCAAATGAAACTATACCTGTGATTGCAATATACTCATCTTCTTCTATTCCAAATTCCACTTTTAATATGTCGTCAACATTCGCATCTGTTGGTAATATTTTTATATTTGTAAATGAAGATGTAATCTCTGCAATAGTAACAGCCGATGTTTCTACAATAGCTCCAAATTCTAAGCCGTCAGAAGGAATGATTTTTGCGTTCCATGACTCTCCAGGTGCAGTAGCTTTAGACGGCAGTATACACAAATCGTCATGGTCTGGTGCAGGTAAATTATTTACAAACCATCGTATTTTGGTCCCTGCTTGATCGTGTCCGTCGGCGTCGTTATATGTATATACTATATCGATGTCGTCCGAAGCAGACGGAGAAGTGGGATTAAGAGAAAAATTAGTAACAAACGGCAAAGTATTAATTTTAAAAGAAAATGTACTCCATGCTCCCTCATCGTCATCTACATCAAATGCCTTAATTTGACCAAAATAAATAATTCCTCGTGCTAGATTGTGTAGAGAGTATTCGTAAAAATTCGAAGAAACAGGTGAAACGATGTCAGCTAGATTACCAGGGAATTCATCCGTGCCGTTTTCAACTGCACTATCTCCTATTCTTAATTCAAATGATA
>SDBT01020905.1_pt1 | contig 10228 bp, 3 predicted proteins | sample 2277101 | NCBI WGS metagenome assembly SDBT01 (sample SAMN10404973, study PRJNA504765) | marine sediment metagenome | isolation source: marine sediment core GS10_PC15, 103 cmbsf | place: Arctic Ocean: Southern Knipovich Ridge | collected 2010
AGCGGCCCTTCAGCCACTCCTCCTCTTCCGCCGTCATGTTGATCAACGGCGTGCGGACGCGGTGGCCGCTGAGGACGCCCTTGAGCTCCATCCAGTACTTCCAGAAGCCCACGACGTAGACCCCATTGCGGTAGTTGGGCCAGAAGAAGTCGTTCAGGAGCTGCCGTCCACGCTCCATCTCGTCATACTTCTTCAGCCCCTCTTCCCACTTGCCGGCCATGATCAGGTCGGTGTAGTCGCGCAGCGGGGTGTAGTCGGGCGTCTGCAGCAGGTACTGGTGCCAGGCGCAGCAGAGGCACGGGTTCTTCATGATCCGCATCTCGTAGGGCCAGTGGTCCTCGAGCGGGTTGCTCACCCAGATCTGGTACTTGGCCTCACGCTCGGCCTCCCAGCACCACATCTGGTCGGGCCGGCCGTCCTTGACGCCGACGATGTTGGGGATGTCCAGCGCGATGCGGCCCAGCGTCTGAGCCGTCACCAGGTGCGAGAGCGGGCTGTCGTAGAAGACGCAGCCGATGTCGAACTGGTCGGTCACTTCGTGCCACCATTCCTCGACCGCCTGGTCGTTGGCCGCCTGGAAATAGGGCGAGAGGATCGCCACCAGGTCTGCGCCCGCCTCCTCGGCGTGCTGGCTCAGATCGACGCAGTCCCTCGCGCAGTGATGGGCGGTCTGGATGATGACGTGGACGTCGTCGCCCACCTCATCGATCACGATCTCAGCCGCCCTCTTGCGCTCGTCCAACGTCATCGAGTAGAACTCGCCCACGTTGCCCAGCATGAAGATCGCGTCGTTCTTGCAGTCGACCACGTAGCGGGCGATGGACCGCAGGTCCTTCTCGTGGATCTCGAGCGTGTCGTCATCAAAGGGCGTGGGGATGGTCGCCACCAACCCGCCATGCCCAAGGGCCTCCATGGCCCACTTCTTCGCCTCGTGCTTGCTACCGTACTTCATAGCTACCCCTTCCTTCTGTTGATGCGTATGCACTACGGTTGACTACCGGTGCTACTACGGCGCAGCAGAGGCCGACCGGCTATTCAGGATCCGGATCTGCTCACGCGCGGTCACGTCCGTTCCTCCCGTTGCTAGTGTTGAGCTCCCAGTCCGTCGAGCGCCTTCATGATGCTGGCCTGCACGTCGGGCAGGAACAGGTTGCCCATGTGCCCCCCCCCGGGGAAGATGACCGCCTGGTCCCCGAACGTGGTCTTCAGCCAGTCCCGGTATTCTGCCGTCAGCAGGAAATCATTCTCGTTGACGAAGACCCAGATGTCGGCGTTGCCGCCCAGACGATCGGCCAGGTTGCGCAGGTCCGCATATTGGAGAAGGTCGCTGGTGTCGAGCCCCTCCTCGCCCCGCCTCTCGATGTAGGGCTTCAGGAACACCTGGAAGTAGTCCGCCCAGGAGTAGCTCTGGATCTCGTCGTAGGCCGCGGTGCGACGGGACTTGCCGAGGCTCGACTCGATGATGCCCTGGTCGTGGAGCCGCTGAGTGCGGTGGACTACGTCTATCAGCGTGCGGCGGAATCCTTGCCCGATGAGGAGTTGCGCCTCGGTGGCCGTGAACGGCAGCGGCATGCCCGGCGTCAGTGAACCGCCACTCAGGTCAAGCACCTTCAGCAGCGTGTCACGGAATCGCTTCTTCCTGGTCTCCTGGTCCCACTTCAGCGGGGCATCGTAGTACGCGTCCAGTTCGCGCATGCCGTGGGCCAGGTCGACGGGGGTATCGATGGCGACGAACCGGTCGAAGGGAACCGGCCCCCCCGTCGGCGGCCGTACGCCAGCCGCAATGCAGAGCGTCTGGAACGCGCCCATCGAAGCGCCCATCAGCGCCCGTCCGGTGACCCGGTCCGGGTACCGGCGCTGCAGATCCTTGTCTACGGCCTTTAGTGCCACTTGCATGTCGGCCACGTCGTACGGCGGAAAGCCGGGCAGCTCGCTCGTCAAGCCGTTCTCAATGAACTCGGTGTTGAGCGTGCTGCTGAGCGTTACCGCCGAGAAGCCACGGCCGTAGACCATCTCAGCCAGCGCCGGCGCGGCGCCTCCCAAACGATGGCCTCCGAGGCCCGAGAGCACGAAGACAACGGGGGCCGGCTCCTGCTGGATCCAGCACGTATACGGCAGCTCCCGCCATGTCGAAGGCAATAGGGCCTTGTGGGTCTTCGCCTTCTTGAAGAAACTGTCGTCACGAGGCTTCAGGAACACAGACTGAAGCGTCTCCTGCGATCCCTCACTGCCGGCCGCGACCGGTTCGTACTCGTAGTCGACGATTTGCTCCCAGCGGTAAACGGACCACAGGTTCCGGCTTACCCAGTACGGGTCGTAGGTAGTCGTCACGAAGCGTTTGTACTCCTCGACCGAGTCCACGAGCTTGTTGTACTTCGTCAGCGTGGCGACCCCGATGTAGCTGCCAGGGTTGAGTACAGTGTCGAACAGCGTGCCGAGGGCATTGCGGCCACTGCTGGGGCCCAGGAAGGGCAGCACGAAGTAGAAGTCCGCCTCCCATCCCCACTTGCCGAACGTCTGGCCGAAGTCCTCCGGTTCAGGCGCCTCGAGACCCCACGATGCAGCCGGATCGAACAGGCCGAGGAGGCCCACCGTCGTGTTGATCCCAAAGCGCGAACTCTCCCGTCCCGCCCCGCCCCATTTGCCCTGGAGAAGGTTGCTGAACAGCCGGACCGGGTATGCGAGGTTCGTCCCGAGCCTGTCGATGCAATCCCGGGCAGGTTCCGGCACGATCACGCGGTACACGCTGCCCGTAGGGGCAACTACGCCCACCAGGAAGCCATGGTTGAAGCCGAACGTGCCCCTGTTGAGCGGCTCCAGGGGATCAGCGATGGGCTGTATCCGCGGCACCTCGTAGACGGAGAGCTGCCCGGGGTAGAGGGGAGTCCGGCTGCAACCGGCGATCCCCCCGGCGACAAGGAGGCCAAACAGGGCCAAGCTCAAATGGCAACGCGTTGCTCCGCTGCCTGTGTGACGCCCCCTCATGCCACATGCACTGACCATACCACCGTCCCTCCAGATGGAAGCCGATCCCTGCCTCATATGGGGGCGACTCCATGTTGCTCGTCTGACCGACCCCATTCACCATCAACAACGACATCCGGCCGAGAAGTCCGCACAGGCAGCCGAACGGCTGCCTCAGGATCCAACGACAATCAAGCCTACCCCACGGCCCCAGCGGGTAAAGTCAGGGAATCCCTGACACCCCCCCCCCAGGGAATCTCCTACACGCTGCGCGAGCAGGTGGGGCGAAGCCGGTGTACTCTGAGCATGATGAGGCCGCCGAATCTGTGAACGCGCATTCGTCTGCCCGATGGACCTGCTCCGGCTGCCACGGCGCGTGCAGTGTGGTGATGGAGCAGACGCCAAGACTAACGTCGCAGAGCGGGTAGAGCTGCTGTCGTGGATATGCCTTTCCTGTTTGGCGTGCTACGCGAACGGGCCACAGGACTGACAGGCAGATCCATGGACGGTTGCAGCCGGCTCTGCTACAATCCGGGGACTCGGGCAGTCGCGCCGTGGGTGCCAGGTTGGCGCGACGCCCTCGTTTCAGTCCCATTGGGGCAGTCCCTGATGAAGTCAGCAACGACGCAAGTGCTGAATGCCATCTGCGCCGGCGACCGGTCCCGGATCGCCGACCTGATGGACATCGTCTACGGCGACCTGAGGCGCCTTGCCCGGGCATACATGCGCAAGGGCTTGCCGACCAACTCACTGCGGCCGACCGAGTTGGTGCACGAGGCCTACCTGAAGGTGGTGGACCGGAACAGCGTCGACTGGCGCGGCCGTTCGCACTTCTTCGCCGTCTGCGCACGGGCCATGCGACAGATCATGGTCGACAATGCCCGGCGCCGGGGCCGGCTGAAGCGCGGCGGGGGCTGCCGTCGGATCGCCCTGGATGACGCCTTGACGGTCTCCGCCAAGAACCATGAGGACGTCCTGGCCATCGACGAGCCCCTCACCAAACTCGCCACCATCAACACCAGGCGCGCCACCATCGTCGAGATGCGCTTCTTCGCGGGGATGACGGTGGCCGAGGCGGCCGAGGCGCTCGACGTCAGCAAGCGGACCGTCGAGGCCCACTGGACCCTCGCCCGGGCGTGGCTGCGCAGGGAACTGACCGATCAGGGGGGCACGGATGGACGCGGAGCTTGACCGGCGCGTCATGGAGGTGTTCCTGGCGGCCACTAAGCTGGCGACCGGTCGCCGTCGCGCCTATCTGGACGAGGCCTGCGGGGACGACGCCGACTTGAGGGCCGAGGTCGAGTCCCTCCTGGAGCGCCACTCCCCAGATACGATCATGGCCGACGCCGAAGATGCGCAGCAGCCCGGCGCCGCCGCCGGCACGCCGGCCGGCAAGGGAGACATGCGGCAGCGCAGGCATCTGGGCGACTTCGACATCATCCGCGAGATCGGGCGCGGTGGGATGGGGGTCGTCTACGAAGCTACGCAGGCTTCCCTGCACCGGCGCGTGGCCCTCAAGGTCCTCTCCGCCGGATTCGCGCCCTCGCCCCGGGCGGTTGCGCGCTTCCGACGCGAGGCTGAGGCGGCCGCCAGGCTCCACCACCCCAACATCGTCCCCATCTTCGCCCAGGGCGAGCACGAAGGCGTGTACTACTACGCCATGGAACTCGTCGAAGGCCGCTCCCTGGACCAAGTGCTTAAGGAGGCGGCCGGCTTGGAGACGGGCGACCGGGATGCCGCTCTCGCGCCGGCAGCCGCCGCGCAGCAGTCCGACGCCGTGCCCTCTCTCGACTCCACGCAGGCAACCACCGGTGACCTGGGTCGCCGGTACTACGAGGAGGCGGCGCGCCTGATCGCCGACGTGGCAGACGCGCTGGAGTATGCCCATAGCCAGGGCGTCATCCACCGCGACGTCAAGCCCCAGAACATCATGGTCAGCGAAGACGGGCGACCCATGGTGACCGACTTCGGCCTGGCGCGGTTCCTGGATCAGCCGGCCATGACCATGTCCGGCGAGATGATGGGCACGCCAATCTACATGTCGCCGGAGCAGGTGGCCGCGCAACGCGTTGGGGTGGACCACCGGACCGACGTCTACTCCCTCGGCGTGACTCTCTACGAGATGCTGACACTGCGTCCGCCCTTCAAGGGCGAGACGCGGGAGGCGCTGTTGGGGCAGATCCTGATGAAGGATCCCGAGCGGCCCCGATGCGTGGCCCCGCGAGTGCCCAGGGACCTGGAGACCATCTGCCTGAAGGCGATGGAGAAGGATCGCGACCGCCGCTATCAGCGCGCCGGCGAGATGGCCCACGACCTACGCGGCTTCCTGCAGGGCTACGCAATACTGGCCAAGCCCGTAGGGGTGCTCGGACGATCCTGGCGCCGGGCGATGCGCCGCAGAGCACTGACTGCAGCCGTCGCCGTTGCCGTGGTCGCTTTGGTGACGGGCGGCTTGCTCGGCTTCGAAGCGTTCCGGACCCGCCGGCAGGCTCAGGACACAGCGGCGCTGGCGCACCGCGAAGGGCGACGGGCCGACGTGCAGACCCGGCGCGCCGACCAGGTGACCGCGGAGAAGGTGGAGGAGCAGCGCTGGGCCCTTCTGGCCGAAGCGCGCTCGCTCACGGCGAGCGGGGACTACCGGCTGGCGCTCCCGAAGCTGGTAGAGGCAGACCGCATCAGGCACGACGAGGCCTCGCGGCTGAGTCTCTGGTTTGTGGCAAGGGCCTATTCCGACCGCCCTGCTGTTCACTGGCCCGTGCCTGGGGTCGTCCACTCAGTCGCTCTCAGCCCGGACGGCAAGACCGTCGCATCAGGGGGCGAGGACCGTGAGGTCAGGCTCTGGGATGCGGCCACGGGCGAGGATCTGCTGACCCTTGAGGGTCACACGGGTCCCGTGTACGGCGTCGCTTTCAGCCCGGACGGCCGGACGATCGCTTCGGCAGGCGGCTATGGGGCTCCCGTTATAAAGCTCTGGGACGCAGCCAGCGGCGGGGAGACCCACACTCTCTCGGGACACGACATGGCCGTGACCTCCGTTGCCTTCGACCCATCCGGCAGAACGCTGGCATCAGCAGGCTGGGACGGCACGGTCCGGACGTGGGACGTCGCCACCGGCAAGCAACTCCAATCCATCGAGGCGCTTGCCCGCAATGTCTGGTCCGTCGCGTTCAGCCCGGACGGCCGGACCCTGGCTGCCGGCGTCGGCAGGTCAGGCCCTGGGATGGGGGGCCTTGCTGCGGGCAGTACACTCCCGCCGCGCATCAGACTCTGGGACGCAGCTACGGGCAGCGAACTCCGGACGCTGGTCGGCCACACGAAGACCGTGCGCGCACTTGCCTTCCATCCGGATGGCGCCTTGCTGGCGTCGGGGGGCCTTGACGGAGCGGTCCGGCTCTGGGATGCGGCTTCGGGGCGCGAGGTCCGAACGATCACAAGAGGCGCCAGCCGCGTGGACTCCATCGCGTTCAGCCCGGACGGACGGGTAGTGGCCGCCGGTGGCCACGAAGGTGCCATCGAGCTGTGGGAGGTGCCGACGGGGACTGCACTGCGCACACTTCAGGGGCACACCGGTGCGGTGGGATCGCTGGCGTTCAGTCCCGACGGGGAGACGCTGATCTCGGGCGGCGACGACGGTAGGATCCGGTGGTGGGAGGTCAGCACGGGACGCGAGCTCCGTGCCATCGTCGGGCACGGCGCCGTTGCGGTGCCGTGTATTGCCTTCAGTCCCGACGGGACAGTGCTCGCGTCGGGAAGCTACGAGCGGTACGTGAAGCTCTGGGACGTGGCGACAGGATCGGAGCTGCGCACCCTGAGCGGATCAGGTGGACCCTCGATGGCCGTCGCGTTGAGTCCCGATGGGAGCGTTCTCGCTGCGGGAACCGGGGCTAACGTGTTCCTGTGGGACGCCGCTACCGGACAGGAGCTGAATGTCCTCCCTGGTCACGCGGGGAGCGTGGACGGCCTGGCGTTCAGCCCGGACGGCGCGATGGTGGCCTCTGCCAGCAGGGACGAGACAGTCCGGCTTTGGGATGTCGCCACCGGGGCTGAGCTGCACACGCTGAGTGGTCACACTGACAAGGTGCGGACAGTCGCCTTCAGCGCAGACGGTCGCTCGGTAACCTCCGGGAGCCGCGACGGGACGGTCAGGTTCTGGGACGTCGCCACGGGCGAGGAGCTCCGCACCGTCCGCGGGCACACAGGCGAGGTGCTCTCGGTGGCCTTCGACCCCAGCGGGGCGGTCGTGGCCTGGGGGGGCGCCGACAACACGGTGAAGCTCTGGGACGTGGCGACCGCTGAGGCCCTGCACATCCTGACAGGCCAGACCAGCGAGATCGCCTCAGTGGCCTTCAGCCCGGACGGTGCGGTGCTGGCATCAGGGAGCCGGGACAAGACGATCAGGCTCTGGGATGCGGTCAATGGCAGCGAACTGCGAACCCTCTACTGGCCGAGCGGCCCCGCTCAGGAGGTCGCCTTCAGCCCGGACGGAGGCACTCTGGCCTCGGGGTGCAACGACGGCGCCATCATATTCTGGAAGGTATCCGCGCGGGGGGAACGGCGTCTCGGAGGCCACAGCGAGAAAGTGGGGGCTGTGGTCTTCAGTCCGGACGGAGAGCTGCTTGCCTCGAGAAGTGAGGACAAGACGGTACGGCTCTGGGGCGCGGCCACCGGTCGCGGTCTCCACATCCTGAAGGGGCATGCGGGTTGGGTCTGCGACGTTGCGTTCAGCCCGGACGGCACGCTTGTGGCATCGGCGCGCACGGACAAGACGGCTAGGCTGTGGGACGTCGCCTCGGGCCGTGAACTCCGCACCCTCGCCGGACACGACGACGCGGTCACACGCGTAGCCTTCAGCCCGGACGGCACGCTCGTGGCGTCCGCGAGCACGGACAAGACAGCTAGGCTGTGGGACGTCGCCTCGGGCCGTGAACTCCGCACACTCGGCGGACACGACGACGCGGTCACAGGCATAGCCTTCAGCCCGGACGGCAGGCTCCTGGTCTCCGCGAGCAAAGACAGCACCATCAAGCTCTGGGACGTGGGCACAGGCCGGGAACTCCGCACCCTCGCGGGCCACAAGGGCCCGGTGCCATGGGTAGCCTTCAGCCCGGACGGCAGGCTCCTGGCCTCCGCAGGCAGAGACAGCACCATCAAGCTCTGGGACGTGGGCACAGGCCGGGAACTCCGTGCCCTCACGGGCCACAAGGGCTCGGTGCCATGGGTAGTCTTCAGCCCGGACGGTACGCTGCTGGCTTCGGGGGGGGCAGGCGACACGGTCAGGCTCTGGGACGTGGCAGCCGGCACTGAGCATCGCGCCCTCAGCGGGCACACGGAGCGAGTCAGCACGGCGACGTTCAGCCCGGATGGCGCCGTGCTGGCTTCGGCAGGGCTAGACGGCACGGTCAGGCTCTGGGATGTGGCATCCGGGCTGGAGATCGGCATCGCCCACCGTGGCGTCGGCGATGTGTGGTCGGTTGCCTTCAGCCCGGACGGGCGCAGGCTGTCGTGCTCGGAGGGGAACGACGCCCTCGTCTACGATCTCCACGCCCACGACGCGGGCATCGAGCGTTGGCTCCGCGACGTGCAGTAGACGCCCCTCCGATGCGGCACTCCTCCCGCGGGCTCACTTTGGACGAACATACCGGTCCCCTGTTGCTCAGCGTGGCGAGGGCAATGTCGGCCTCTCCCCCCTTGCGTCGGTGCCGTGCAAGGCATAGGATGCTGTCGGCGCGTTGGGGGCTGCGCCAGCACGGCCCCCGGGGGTGTGCCCGTTGCAAGCGGCCGCACAGGTCGTCCCCGATGCGCTGGACCAACTGGACCCTCTCTTGTGCGTGGCTGCGCAGAGAACTGGCGGGACGGGACGGGAAGCATGAACCCAGAGCGCGACCAGCAGATCACGCGCATCTTCTCGGCCGCAGCGGATCTGCCTGAGACGGGCCGCAGCGCCTACCTGGACGAGGCCTGCGGGGATGATGCCGAGGTGAGGGCTGAGGTCGAGTCCCTCCTGAAGTACCACTCCCCACACACCCTCATGCCCGGCGACGGGAAGCCGCGGGGCCAAACGGCCACCCCGGTGGTCCGGCCGGTGCTCACCCGCGCCGGCGCCCTCAGGAACATCCGGGGCCGTCGGCGGCTGGCCATTGCCTCGGTGGCCCTGGCGGCATGCGTTGCCGGGGCCTGGTTCCTCCTCAACCGATCCATGGAGGACCGACTGCGCGCGAGCGTCCGGTCCCAACTGCAGACGGTGCTCAACGCCGACGTCGCGGCGTTGGAGATGTGGGCGGAGCGGCAGACCAGAGCCGTGGAGATGTGGGCGCGGCAACCGCGCGTGCTGCAAGCAGTCTGCGAACTGGTGCGCCGCTCGGACGAGGGCCTCATCACCACGCAGTTGGAGGAGACCGAGGTCCACGCTGAATTCCTCGAGACGTTCCAGCCCGTGCTGGCCCAGCCTGAGATGCGCGGCGTGGCCGCCTTTGCTCGGGACGGCCATGTCATCGCCACCAATCCCCTGCCCCATCCCCCAGATCTGTTCGTCTCACCGGCAGGAGCGGCACGGGTCACCCGTGCCTTCCACGGCGAGACGACATTCTGGCCCCCCTACATGGAGGGCGCGCACGTCGACGGCGAGCTCCGCACGGACAAGATCCCACTGACGGCCGTCTGCGCGCCCGTGCGTGACGCCGAGGGCATCGTCGTCGCTGCGCTGCTGTTCCGCATACGCATCGACCACCACTTCGCCCGGCTTCTGTCGCTGGCTCAGCTTGGGGAGACCGGCGAGACCTACGCCTTCGACGACCGGGGCACGCTGTTAACCACGCTGAGGCACGAGGAGCACCTGCGGGAAGTGGGGGTCCTTCCGGCGGGCGTGCCGGCACCCCTGAACCTTGAACTGAGGGACCCGGGCGCGAATCTCACCGTCGAGGGCCGCCCCGACGACGACCTCGCGATGCGCCCGATCACAAGGGTTCCCGCGCTGGCGATCAAGCGGGGCGAAGCCTGCGACACCGGCGGATACCGCAACTACCTCGGCATGGAGGTAGTCGGGGCGGCTCGTTGGCTCCCCGAGTACGGGTTCGGCGTCGTCACCGAGATGCATTACGAGGAAGCCTACGCGCCGCTTCGCTCGCTGAAGTGGCTGCTGGGCGGGGCCGCCGGCCTGGTTGTGCTCGCCGGGGGGATCGGCCTGCTTGCCGTGCTGGGCAGCATGCGGCTGCGGGACCAGGTCGCCGAGGCGCGCCAGATGGGGCAGTACACCATCGGTAAGCTG
>SDBT01020906.1_pt1 | contig 10227 bp, 13 predicted proteins | sample 2277101 | NCBI WGS metagenome assembly SDBT01 (sample SAMN10404973, study PRJNA504765) | marine sediment metagenome | isolation source: marine sediment core GS10_PC15, 103 cmbsf | place: Arctic Ocean: Southern Knipovich Ridge | collected 2010
GGGGCTTTCACCGAGAGCGATAGAAAGCTCATTGAGACCCTGGCCATCCACGTATCATCGGCAATGGAGAGTCTCCGAGCCCGTGAAAATAATAATAAAATCTATAGACAAATGACAGAACAGAAACTGAGGGCGGAGCAAGCTCAAGAACTGGAAAAAATCAAAAACAACTTCATCATGAAAGCCACCCACGAGCTCAGGACCCCGTTAACAATTATCAAGGGTTACAGCGAATTACTGTTAGACGAGTCTATGCATGGAGACCCAAAAACCCTGGTTGAGTTCTTGTCAGTTATCCTAAAAAACGTGAAAAGATCTGAGATTTTAATCAACGACCTTCTGGATGAATCACAATTAATGTCAGGTAATTATGTACTAAATGCCCAGTTAAACGATGTCTACAACCTGGTGGACGATGTAAAAAAAGACGCCGAGATATTTCTTGTACCCAAAAATCAACAGTTATCAGTGAAAAAACAGAGCGGTATTCAGCCGTTCATATTTGACAAGGACCGCCTGTACCAAGTATTAATGAATTTAATCCTAAACGCATCCAAGTTTTCTGAGTATAACTCAGCGATAAAGCTAGCCATGGAGGAAAACGGGAGGGAAGTTAAATTTTCAATAACCGATGAGGGCGTTGGTATACGAAAAGATGATATTGACAGGATTTTCCAGCCCTTTCCAGGCATAGAGGAAGGCACGATACAACCTGGAGCCGGCATAGGCCTATCAATATGCAAGGGGTTCGTGGAGCTCCATGGTGGAGAGATATGGGCTGAATCTGAAGGGCTAGGAAAAGGAAGCAAGATCACGTTTACACTCCCATATCCTGATGGTTCTAAAGAGTAGTTATCTTGCCTGTGACCGCGTTAGGATGTTATCAGGGTTCTTGGGAGCCCACGCGCACACCCAGAGACCGAAACAACCTCATTTATATCACGCCTCACGCCTAAAGGGGCGTCCCAGACGCGCCCTATGTTCTTGGTAAGGTTCCCGGGGCGCCCTGGGATAAATCGGTCACTGTTTATTAGCGGTCCCCGCCAAGAATTATCATGCTTGTCACAATGGAGGACATTTTCGCCTCCCTGACCCTGTGCATCATAATGATCTTCATATACAGCCAGGGGTATGCAGGGGCAGCGTGGAGCGCCACAATAGTGGCCATCGGCCTCGTCCTCATCCTGTTCAAGTGCAGGCTTGACCTGTGCTACATAACAGAGGACAGGGTCATATACAGGTCCAAGAAGAAAGAGGACTAGGCCACGACCTCAACGGACCGGCTCAGTTGGGTCTCGATCTCCATGAAGCACCTCACGATGGGGGACCCCTTGTTGAGCTGGTATAGCTCCGCCCTCCCGATCTTCCTTGACACCACCACGGCGCCCTCCCCCACCAGCACTGGCAGGTACTCGTAGAGGGTGCGCTTGGCCATGCCGATGGCTTCCATGACCTCGGTCCTTGTGAAATCATGGTTGGGGTTGTCCATAAAGAAATCAATGAGACGCAGCTGGGGTGATGAGCCGAGGACCCTTAGAAACTCGGATTTGTGCTCGTTGTACATTGAGTGCCCGCTAACCATTCTTCAACCAAGCCAGAATCAGCGTGAAAGGTATATAAAGATGCTACTTTTAATGGTGTAGTAGGTGTACCTTTATGCCAGCCCGAAGGTTAAACCCGGACCAGATAAAGTGGGAGGTGCTATGGCGTCTGAAGAGAAGGGGTTGCTGGGGGGCCAGATACACCCCGAGAGACGCCATCGTCTCATGGTTAACCAGGACCATCAAAGATAACGGCGCAAAGGTAAACAAGGTCATTGACGAGTTGATCAAGAAAGAATTAATAATAAAACAGAAAAAGGGAAAGACTATCTCGTTAAACCCTAGACTCAAAAAAGAGATCGATATGACATTAGAGGCATGATAGCCTCCAAGGAACTTGTGAGGATGATCATTATCGGTTACCCTGTCAATCAACACGGTCTCCTATACCTTATTACCCCCTAGACCCAACAACTCATTATCCATGACCCTCAAGATTGACCCAAAGCTCGTCGCGGTAGCATCGATAATCCTCGGCCTATTCCTGGGATTCTACGTAAACAACACACTCCTGAGCAGGCCCAGAATAGAGACGCTCACAAACCAGACCATCCAGCAGCAGGAGGCAATAGATGGACTCGGGGACAAGCTGGACACGCTCAGGTCCGAGATCGATGTCCTTGAGACCATGAACTCGGAGCTGGAGGAAAACAGTGTGCCCATGGGGGTCCACGATGTATTACAGGACGAGGCCGACGCGAAAGACGCGAGGATAGCAGAACTTGAGGCCCAGATGGAAGAGCTTGACGGCTCAGTTGATGACCTTGAGGGACAGCTGGCCACGCTGGAGGACCAGCTCGACGACCTGGGGGATGATTACACAGCACTATTACGGGACCACGATAGGCTACAGGAAAGGTTCGATGAGGTCTACAACCCCGACTATGTTGAGTTCACCGCCAACGGCCTGGACTTTAACCTAACTGTGACCAAGACCAGTTTCGAGAGCCATATACCCATCGTGGGCACCGTATCAATCAGGCACGGTGACGGCTCGCTGTTCGAGGGTATTTTCAAGCTCAGAATAACCAAAGTGTACTTGAACTTGGGCACGACCTCGGATGAGTTCTATATCCACGGCGAGACGGATTACTCTTGGTCGGGCGCGTTCATCTCGGGCGCCGGCTCATACAGGCTTTCCATCTCTGAGGTACTTGACAGCCAGGGCGGGCAGGCAGTTCCTAGCACCGCGCTGCGGGCCAACTATATCATCATCTTCATGGGCTAGCCCTGTACCCGCATCCCCAGTTACAGGGTAACACTGCCGTATTCACTGTCACCTTCCCCTCATCAAATGAGGAACATGAACCGAAGAATTACGTTCATAGTAACAGTTCTATTAATGGCAATGGTGCCCACAGCATCAGCCACTTTCGTCGAGATGGAGAAGACCCACACGCCCATCCAGACCAACTACCACAGCGGTGACACAATCCAGTTCACGATCATAGATAGCGTCCACACGGTAAACGGAGGCCCCATCCTCAGCATCAAGGATTTCAGGGTAAGGGACACCCTGCCAGAGGGACTGACATACGTCGCCCTATCCCAGACCAGCTTACCCGCCCAGGTGACATTCATGGACCACGGCAACGGCACACTGGTATGGGACTTTGGGGCAGGCCCGTTCACCTCCGACCCACACGCCACCATCACATTCGAGGTCACCGTTGACAACGACGCCCCCCTGGGTGAGACCATCATCAACGAGGCGAAGGCCCTCTACACCGAGACCGTGTCCCAGATACGGTCGTCACCGGCGGTTACGGACGGCATACGCATCAACGAGCCGGGCATAAGCCTGGTCAAGGAGTGCCAGGTCTCGTCCAGCATGGCACCGGCTGACATCACGTACACTTACACGGTGGAGAACACGGGGGACAGCGACCTCTTCGACGTGACGGTCTATGACGAGACACTGGCCCTGACGGTGCTGGGGCCAATAGACCTGGCCATGGGAAAGGAGGCATCTGACCAGCACACCATATTCGATCAGCCCGAGGGCACGTACATCAACACGGCCACAGCCACTGGCTTTGACGAGGGCGGCCACGAGGTGACTGACAGCGACTCGGCCGAGTGCAGGATCAGCACCATGGTGGGCGGGGAGATCATCGAGGCGGTATCGAAAAACACCAGAAGGAACATCGCGGTAGCGTTCTACTCGTTGACAGGGTTGGTGATTTACTTCCTGATTCGGAGACCTGGCTAGATCCTTTTTTTCATTAACTTTAAGCCCTAGTCATCCACAATACGGGTAAGGTAAGGCCGATGGGTGGGAGACTGAGCCTCAGGGGCGTATCCAAGGATTTTGACGGATTCAAGATAAGGGACATGACCCTCACGGTGGAGCCAGGCGAGTACATGGTGGTGGTGGGCCCCACCGGCGCGGGCAAGACCCTGCTCCTTGAGACCATCCAGGGCTTCCACAGGCTCGACGGCGGCGAGATACTTCTCAACGGTGCCGATATAACCCGGCTACCCCAGGGCCAGCGGAGGATAGCCTACGTACCCCAGAACCCATACTTCCCGCCCCAGGACACGGCCAGACAGATACTTGAGTACGGCGCAAGCAGGTCCCGGTACGGCTCGGAGGGCAGGATGCTGGAGGGCATCACACACATGATGAGGCTAGGCGCGTTCATGGAGAGGCAGGTTGTCACCCTCAGCGGAGGCGAGAAGCGGAAGCTTGCACTGGCAAGGGCGTTGATCCAGCACCCGCTGATTCTGCTCCTTGACGAGCCCCTCAACAACCTGGACACTGTCAGCAAGCACGTGCTCAGGGAGGAGCTGGCCACGATCCACAGGTACCTTGACCTGACAGTGGTCCATGTGACCCATGATCAGACCGAGGCGCTGACCCTGGCTGACAGGATCGCGGTGGTCAAGGACGGCTCCCTGGTCACCGTTGGCACCGTGGAGCAGGTCTACGATAACCCGGTTGACGAGTACGCCGCCAGGTTCCTAGGCTACCAGAACATATTCAAGGTATCAGAGGTCCGGCGCGGCAGCCCCATCTCGGAGGTCGTCGTGAGCGGCGTAACCCTCCGCACCAGTAAAAAGCCATCAGTTAACCAGGACAAGGTCACGGTCCACGGCAGCGAGATCATACTCCACAGGAAAAAGCCCAGGGAAACAGGGGACAACCTCCTCCAAGGGACGGTGACTGGGATAACCACCACGGGACCCACCGCCTACATCACCGTTGATATCGGGGTCCCCATTGTCCTCACCATGGGCAGGCGGCCATACAAAGCCACAAGGCTCACTGTCGGCGAGCTGCTATGGGTCCAGTTCAGTACTGACGCCGTCAAGCCCATCAGAGCTTAGAGAGGGCGACCTCGATCCTGTCCATTGCCTCATCCATTATGCCCATGCTTGTGCTGTAAACTATCCTGATGTGGCCTTCGCCGCCGGGCCCAAAGTAGCTGAAGGGCTCGCCGTGGCCTGGAACAACTGCCACCTTTGCCTCGTCCAGGATATAATCAGTGGCCTCGACGCTTGTCATGCCCTCGATCCTTGGGAAGATGACGTACGTGCCCTCGGGTTTACGCACATCAACGTTTGGCATCTCGCTCAGCCTCCCGTAGACATAGTCTCTGACTCCCTGGAGGTGGCCCACGAAGCCCTCGGCCCAGTGCCATGCCTCGTCAAGAGCTGCCCTGCCCGCCTCCTGGCTCACGTTGTTGACGGGATAGAAGTAGCCCGGCGCTGCGGCCCTGATCTTGGTCATCAGCTCGGGGTTCTGCGCCACGATGAACCCAAGCTGTAGCCCTGCCATGGCGAATGTCTTGCTGAAACCGTAGAGGCTCAGCGTCCTGTCAGCCGCGCCGTCTATGCTTGCTGTGGCGATGTGCTTTCTGCCATCGTAGACTATGTCGCTCCATATCTCGTCGCTCATGATTGACAGGTCATGGTCCACGGCTAGGTCCACCATTGCCTTCAGCTCGTCCCTCCTGAGCACCCTGCCGTAGGGGTTGTGGGGGTTGCAGATGCATATCATCCGCGTCCTGGGGGTCACAAGCTCCTTGAGCCCCTCAAGGTCGAACTCCAGTGTCTCCCAGCTCACCTTGCTCAAGACCCGTCTGCCCCCCGCGGCGTCGATGCTCTTCCCGAACAGGAAATCAACGGGGTCAAAGAGGATGACCTCGTCCCCCGGTTTGAGCAACGCCTTGCAGGTGAGCATCATGGCCTGGGCTACGCCGCTCGTGGCGAACACCTCCTCCGGGCTGCAGCTGAACCCCTTTCTGTTTGATACGTGCCTGGCGCACGCCTCCCTGAACGCCGGGTTGCCGCCGTCGCCCCCGTAGCTGAATACCCCATCAATGGCCATGTTGGCTATGGCCCGCCTGATCTCCTCGGCTGCTCTGAAATCCGGGTCGGCCGCGGTCAACGGTATGACATCATGGGGGTACCTGCCCCACTGGTTGATGCTGTACTTTCGCAGCAGGTCGAAGCGTATATTGTCGTCGCTGAAATGGCTCATGGTAAACCCTATACGAGCGGGGATTAGATATTTCCGCAATGGAGAGGCGCACCACAAAGCCCGAGTACGGCCCGTTCATAGCTGAGGCACTGGGCAGGCTAGGGGAGGCATCGACTGATGAGATACTGGCCGAGGTCTACTCGTTGATGGAGGGCAGGCTACACACGGCAGACCATGCAGTCCTTGCCAACGGCGAGCCAAGGTGGAGGAACCAGGCACAGCACATGCTGGACGGCTTGGTTGACGACGGCTATATCGTCGAGAAAAATGGTTTGATGAGCCTCAGCGGTCCTTAGCGGCCTCGATCCACCGCTGGATCACGTACATCGTTGGGTTCCTCTTGGTGATCCCCTCGGACTCGTTTACATCCGCCAGCTTTTTCAGCAGCTCCTCGGGCTCGGACTCAGCTATGACCGCGATGCTGGTGATTCCTGCAGCCTTGAGCAGCTGCCTGTACTTTGGCCCGACCCCCGATAGCTCGCTGATATCATCAACCATGGGCTCGGGTGCCGGTTCCGGTGTCGCCTCTGGTTCTGGCTCAGATATGGGCTCCTCCGCCTGATCGGGGGCTGGTTCAGGCTCAGCGTCGGCTTCCGTCTCCTCGTCAGCCACCCAGTCATCCTTCTTGACGATGGATATCTCCTTCTTGGGCGTGGCCCCCTTGATCTCTTCTTCGTCGGCCTTGTTCTGCCTCACCTGGAGCCAGTAGACCACGACGGCCAGTATCAGCGTGAAAGCGCCTATGACATATAACGGGTTCATGAGCTATTATCGTGAACCACGGTTAATAAACGCACCAAGACAGGGCCGGGTTGATTGATGAGAAAAACTTGAAACCCTTAAATGTGGAAAGGGTAAGTACCGGTGGGACAGCGGTTCCCGTGACCAGATATGGAGAGAGATAGACGTTGGGGCAACCTCCGCATTACCAGGGCGATTTCGCCAGTTCTTTGAGTCAATCTCAGGTCAGACCACGCTAGCCCTCAGCTTTAACATCGTCAGCCTCCTTGCTGGCGGCTTGATGGCGGTATTCATTCCTCTGTTCAGCTCCAGCCCCTGGATACTCGCGCTGTTCCCCCCCATACTCACGGTCAGGGGCGGAATAGGGGGGATATTCAGCGGAAACCTGGCCACCATGATGCACCTGGGGCTGGTCAAGCCTAGGATCAGGGGGAACACCGAGCAGTACACGGGCCTCATCAAATCAGTCATCGTCATCACGGTCATGGACACCCTGATCCTGGGGGCCTTCAGCTTCATAGTGAACGTCGTCAACGGCTCAGCCCAGATCGGTCAATGGTTCCTCTTCATGAGCGTGCCCACTGTGGCCTGCACACTGGCGGTGTGCGTCAGCATCCCTATCACCAGCCTCATCGCCATCGAGACGTACAAGAGGGGGCTTGACCCGGATATCCTGGTCTACCCCATACTGGCCTCGATAAACGATATCGTGGTCACCGTGTTCTTCGTCAGCGTGGTCTTCCTCATACTCTGGGGTGGGGTCTTCTACCTCTTCTTCGCTGCCATCTTCTTTGCCATCGTGTCAGTTGTGGGCTACCTCGCGGTGAAGTCAAGGGACGACAGGTTCTTCAGGCAGACCATCAAGGAAGGGACTTTCGTGGTTGTCCTCAGCAGCGTGTTCGGCAGCGTCAACGGGGTGCTCCTGAGCAACCTGGGACCCAGCTTGGCCGCCATGCCGGGACTCATGACCATGTACCCTGCCCTCACCAACGCCCTTGGCAACGTGGGGAGCATCATCGGCTCAAAGACTACCACGGATATCGCCATGGGTTATTCCAAGAGCTTCAGCGAGGAGTTCAAGGAGTCGGGTAAGAGGATAATCCAGGTGGAGGTGCCCGCCGCGTTCATGCACGTGGTCTTCGGGGTGGTGGCTTTCATCCTTTCGAGGGGCCAGGGGGCGGCGTTGATGCCCCTCATCATAGTGGCGCTATCAAGCAACCTCATGAGCTTCAGCATAATCACGGTGTTCGCCCTGTGGAGCGCGTACCTGACATTTGAGAAAGGCTTGAACCCTGATAACATAGTGATCCCGGCCATCACAAGCGTCTCTGACACCACTGCCACGCTGGCGGTAACGCCGGCAATCATGGTGGCAAGGCTTCTCGGATTCTAGATGACGGCGCTAGGCTTTGATCCGTTCACGTTGGATGAAAAAAGGTAACTTATGAGGCAAAGTAACAGGTGGTCGTTGACTTGATCCCGTTGATGCCCCTAATGTTGTACATGACGAGGTCGTTCAACGAGTCATAGTCGGGGCAGTCGATGATGCAGTAAGCGTCATACGGCCCGTAGATGAAGTGTGCCTCGGTGACGCCTTCAAGTGCCTCCAGTTCGCCCACAAGGTCTTTCTCGACAGATGGCTCGACCCTTATCAGGACAAGCGCCTTGATCTGCCCGTCAATCGCCTCTGCCATATAACCGAGAAATACCAGTGGAACGAGTGAACTTAAGTCTAAGTACCAATGAACAAGTTTTTCGAGACAAGCACTAGCCATTCAATACAGGCCTGAACGAGAAACGCCAAGCACATCCATGACATCTGCCGTTGTAATAACTGATTCAGATCACCCAGTTTACGCGAAACCAAAAAACTAGGTCTCCAGCCGGTTCGGATAATTCATTAACCCCAATAACCAATTATTACCATCTTGTCCGAAGATAAACGCTGCAGGCACTGTGATCAGTTACTCACTAGGAACGCCGTTTTCTGCCAGAGCTGCGGCTTCAAGGTCCTGGAATGGGACATCGCCCAGAGCGAGAAAGAGGAGATGGCTCAACCCTCACTGATTGGGGAGACGGTGAAGGCTTTCATGGCGCTTGTCAGGAGGACACCCCTCATGGTGACGCCGAGCTCCGCGGTTTTCCTTGAGCGACAGCCGAGCTCATTGCTGGTCTACGCGGCGAGCGCCGTGGTCCTCCTCATCGGGGGGTTGGGGATGTCATACGGCGGCGAGTGGCTCACATACATAGGATTGACGGTGGCCGGTTACGCTGTCCCCATGGTGCTGCTGGCCTACATCGTACGCAGCGATGTCTACGAGAGGGAGCCACTGGCCATTGTGGCGTACTGTTTCGGATGGGGCGCGTTCAGCGGGGTCCTCGCAGGTGTGCTCAACTCGCTGATAACGGGGCCGTTCCTGGGGGCGGGTGGCGCTGGGTTCATCGAGGAGCCACTGAAGATATGGGGAGTCTACCAGATCGCAAAGAGCGCCAGGATGAAGAACGAGTTCAACGACCACCTTGACGGCATCATATACGGGGCAGCGGCGGGTGCTGGCTTCGCGGGCCTTGAGAACTTTTGGTACATCAGCGAGATGGTGCTCACAAACGCATACCCCGCCCTGTTCGCCATCATCATCAGGTCCCTCACTGGGGTCATGCACATCAGCTGGAGCGCCATAGCCGGGAGGAGCCTGGGCGTGGCCAAGGCCACGAGGGGAGAGATAGTTTGGACTGATATGCTACCGGGGGTGCTGCTGGCGGCCATCATCCACTTCTTCTGGAACACACTCTCGGGCGAGATCAGCCTGTTCCTCATCCTGCCGTTCACGCTGGGGGGCCTCAGGAACATGATCGCGGCCGCCGTCGATGATGAGAAACGGTGGGGCTTCGAGTTCTTCGCCCCTGACGAGAAGGAGTAGCGGCCATGGAGTTCTTCACCGGGTGGGCCATAGTTCTGGGGCTGGCAGCGACAGGCTCCCTCGCCTTGATGAATTATTTGAACCCACTCCAGGGAGAGAGGAGGATGCGGGCTCACCGCGCCATAGGGAAGTTTACGATGGTGGCCACTGTGGCCCACCTGATCAGCGTGCCTTTCAACGGCTTTGACAATGTCGCCATCTGGACATCCACTTTCCTCGTATTTGGCACCGCAGGCACTGGGATGATACTCAGCTATCTCCCCGAGTCAGGGACTATCAGGTACCACGCCAGGTCCATCCACCCCGCGCTAATCATCGCCATAGCCATAGCGGTGGCCCATCACGCCATGGTGGCCCTGGAAATCCTCTAAATAGTTAAGCTCTTAGCCTGACACCGCTCCCCTTGATGCGTATGTCATTACCGGACAGCGTTAAACTGGATCTGTACCGATCAATGGTCCGCATCAGGACCTTTGAG
>SDBT01020907.1_pt1 | contig 10226 bp, 12 predicted proteins | sample 2277101 | NCBI WGS metagenome assembly SDBT01 (sample SAMN10404973, study PRJNA504765) | marine sediment metagenome | isolation source: marine sediment core GS10_PC15, 103 cmbsf | place: Arctic Ocean: Southern Knipovich Ridge | collected 2010
AATATCAGCTATTCCGTCCAGAACTCTATCCATTTCGTGTTGGGCATCTCTATCTTTGCCACGCCGCGACCAACTGGGTGCCCATAATCGACTCCAGTTGCTCCTTCCTGACGGCGGCGCGGCGACTTTAAAAGGGCGTTGATTGACATCACCCTCCTTAGACAGCCCATTAATTTTCTGAATATCAGATGTAGCTGCGGTGATCAAATCGTCTTTGATTTCTTCTTTTTCCAATTCTTCAGCAGCTTGAGATATTCTATCAATATGATCCTGAATATCATTTTCATCACCGATTGCGTTTACAAAATCGATAAAAGCTGTTTCGAATTGATCTGGTACTTGTTCTAAAACCTGAGCATACTTAGACGTCCATTCAGTATTATCATATTGCTGACCGTCCTGATACTCTTTAAGACATCCTAAAACCACTTCTTGCATTGAAGTGTTTGATGTCACTCTTTTTTTTCTGACACAGTTACTCATAGCTCGATTTTGCTTCAGGACATACCCAATTACTCCAACATACTGTGCCAATTTTGTTATTGATCCATGTTGAATCAAAGCATCTATGGCATTGGCGCATTTGGTTTTTCCTTGCTTATCGAGTCTACCAGCTAACTGAACCAGATGATCTGTCATTTGTTGCATTAGTAGACACCTCTCATAATTTCGCTTCTAGGATCGAAATTGACTCCTTTGTACCTTACCCCGTTTGGGTGTATGTTTCCTACGATGAATGCACGTATATCATTTTGATCTCGATCAAAACCAACTAAAACCTCATTTCCTGTCGTTCGTGCCATGAAAGTATAGTGTGGTTCTACGGTTCTGGTTCCGGCATACTGTCCAAATCTATTGGTATATTCAAATGATACTACTTCATTTGCTTCCATTGCATGGTCTAAAAGGTCACCCGCTGTTTGTCCTTCTTGGCCGTCATAGGGGATTTCTTGGGTATCAGGAGGTATGCCTAAGAGCACGTTTTGAGTAGGTATTTCGTCTCGATAATTCTGTCTATCATCCTGTTCTTCTGCTTGAGAAGGTTCGTAAGCTTCGAAATTTCCTTCGTTAATGACGCCAGGAGGAGGGTTATCAGGTGAAATCCTACCTGTTTGAGGAGCTTGGACAGGGACTTGGCGCGGATCAGGTTGACCGTCTCCCCAATCTACTTCTTCTAGTTCATCAAGAAAGCTTTGACCCACTCTTAGTAATTGGTATTTGACTATCTTAAGCATTCTTAAACTCTACCGTGTCTCCATTGATTTCTATTATGTGTCCTGGCTCTATATTGTTTTCTTTGAAGAATCCGGCATTTGCTTCGATAGCCATTGAGCAAAATCCCCCACTATTGATTCTTCTTGTAGACATGGGAACAATTTGTTTGATCCCCATAATCCGACTGTCGGCCCCTATAAAGGCGACGTCCAATGGAATATACGTATTTTTGCCCCAAAAATTTACTTCTTGGGTACTTGGAAATTTAAACAGCATCCCCGCATCATTGGGAAGGTCTTTTCTATGCATTAACCCGTGGGCTAATGATGATGGCGTATCTGCCATTTCGATTGTGAGTTTTGCCATCTCTTTTTCTCCCTACTATCAGTAGTTTCTCTTCTAAGATCAGCCTCATCATAGTCATACATTATATTATTGTATCTAAGTTCATCTTCCAGTCCAGAAAATGTACTGGCTGAAGTTTCAAACGAAACAGAAATTCCTTTTGCAACATGGGAAACAGAATCTACGTAAGAGCTATCTTCTATCCATTCCATGATGTCATCAAAATTAGATTCATAGACCCATTCTTCGGCCTCGACAATTTGGGGTATCGACTTCTTTCGAGTCGTGTCATAAACAAAAATCATACGACCACCCCGACCATGCAATCGTTTCCGAGTTTCTGGGTCATACCAATAATGATCTCGCATTACTGGCTTTTTCACCCGGTGTTTCGTAGATTTAAGAATGACTTCCATAAACAACTCGTTCAAGCCAATTCATATTTTGCGACTTTTTACTTGCAAGTTTTACATGGCCTTTGTTGCTTGCTAATATCGCTTCGAAATTTATCTTACTGGAAGACTTGTCGAATGCTGATGTTTCTTTGTGCAGTATTATCTTTCTGATGATTTCTTGGCCTTTTCCTGTGAATTCACAAAATCTGGATATAATATTGTCTTTCGTGGCATATCGGCTTGGAGTATTTCTGATATAGCCTTTGGAGGTTAATGATACAACTGATGTTGAATCTGTATCATCGGGAATAACATGTTTTCCGTATTCATCCTTCTCTCCATGACTCCAAATATCGTATAGTGTTTGAGCTTCTTTATTTGAGAGTGGCGATCTACGAACCATGAACGATGTCATGGGCATATTTCTTAAGAAATCTAGTATTGATTGGCTTTCTGTGTCCATTAGATATTTCCCATTGCTATTGTCTGCCATTCACTTCCGAATATGAATTCTAAATCTCGAACAATATCTGGATTTGCGACTATTGCTTCAAGCGTCGAAGCTAATCCAACAGTTTGATCAAGCCCTACTATAGCTTGTAATGCTCGATTGACTGCATCTCGCTTTTGTTCTAACTGCCCCAATAGCCTTCGAACGTTAACGTCAGGTGGATTTTGAGCATCAAACTGGGCGTTTTTAATCTTTATCATCGTTCTTTGTCCCCAAGTATATGTATTTCTTTATGTCTGGATGAACCAAAATCCTGTCTAATTCAAGTCTTTTTAACAAATCCAATCCTTCTTCGGGATCTGTTTTTAACACTTTGACGACCTCTTTCACTATTCTTTCATCTGACAGAGACACTCTTAAATTGTCTACTCCACCCTCTTTAATCGCAGCTCGCAATTTATCTTCGATAAGGAAATCATACTGAACTGCAAATCGAACTGCTCTTAATGCTGCCAGAGGGTTATATTTGATCAAAATGTGAGGTGGCAAAAGAGAGCATATTTTCTTTCGCTCAAGATCACGTATTCCTCTGCCTGTTGGGTCATACATGTTTCCATTATGCAAAGAATAAATCAATGAATTGATTGTAAAGTCTCGTCCATATATATTGTTCATAAGAGGAACATCATCTATTCCGTCACGCTGCATCCAGGCTTTTATTTCTTGATTATGCATATAGGCACTGATACTATCACCTTGGAATTCAACTTTGATCATCCCAAATTCAGATGGGTATTGAACCATTGCTGTTCCGGTTCGCTCATAGAATCTAGGTACCGAATTAAGAGTTTCCGATGCAAAGAACCCACCTAGCTGCCTTGCTTGCTCATGATATGCTGAAGCCACATCAATATCACTAACACGCCAAATCTTATCAAAGTAACGTTCTCTACAATATCCACCTACAATGAAGATGGATTTGATGCCATAGAGATGAGCGAAGTGTCTAAGCTTAGCTACCACCTCTTCTATGACTAACTTCTTTTTTATGACTTGGTCTATGTCCATTATCCTATCGTCAAACTATGCCTTGATTTGTATGGAGAATCTGTCTTCATGTCTGTGAAGAGATACGGATCACGCGTCAAGTCTTGCCAGACGTAATAGAAGCCACTTGTAGTCGCATCTTCTGGGTTGTATCTAACTTGATTTTGCCTGGATTTAGTACGATTGCCAAAGTACTCTTCTTCCGCCCCATCCCATTCCCAGACTCTTTCCTGAATAGGCAAGTCCAAATTGGCCCACGGGCCAGATATTTGGGCTTGCTTTGTAAATGTCATAAATCTATGGATGATCCTTTTTCGGTATAAGTCATCCATAATGAGTCTGTGCAAACATTGAACAGAGATATATTCTTGATTGAAATGACGGATGAGATGATCATCCGCTGTTAATATATCAGAATCTAGAAGCAGTCTTATGACTTTTTGATGTTCATCTAAATCTGCGAATCGATCACAGAGACGGAATGCATTTTTAACAGCGCTGAGGAATAAAAGGTTGCCAATTGTACCAGAATTATTGCCTGGATCTTCTAGGATTCGCTCACCCAGATTGGCTAAATCCTGCCAAGTAGACCATAGGTGCTCTAGTAGTTCTTGAGTAGTTTCATTAAGGGCGTTAATACATGAAGAAAGATTGGGCAATATGACATTTTCATCGCCGAGACGTATTAAGTATCCATTAGCATGTTTGAATATCTCGAATGCTTTCAGCTCTGCTCTTAGGAGTTCTACTTCGTCTATATTCTTGTGACTCTTTAAGTTGAACATGATTCCCGTCCAAAAGTGCCGTTAATTTACGGACATAATCACGAGGATACAACGCGTTATAGTACTTTTTCAGAACCTGTTTGTCCTTTTCATTTAATCCAGAAAAGACGTAGATCCAGTGTTTTGGTCCTACTGTTATACAATTAGAGGAAATCAATTCCATCAGCAGTATTTACCGGCTTGTCCTTTAGCACCGGATGAGCTTCGCGTCGTTTCTCGTCTAGTTCTTGGTCTACAAACTTAAGATCGCCAACTTCCACATTGGTTTCGATCATTTCTACATTCCCAGATTTGTCCGCAGTAACAGCTTTCATAGAGTTTCTAGTATGAGCTACAGGATCACGGTTAGGATTCCAAACAACTGCGTTTACCTGTGGATCAGGAATGTCTTCCTTTTCCACAGGTCGCGGATCATCGCTTTCTATTACGCCTGGATCAGTAACTTCTTCATTTGTTTCAAGATGATCAGATTCAGTTTCGATATATCGCAATTCCGGCTCTGCTTCAGGCGCTTTAAGACTTGCCTTGAATATATTACCTACACGAACATCTGACTCATCGATTTCTGTAGATTTAGCAGAGGATACTATTTCCATCATGCCTTTGGCTAAAGCCCCTCGGATATCTGGACCATTGATTTGATCATCAGTCAAAGAGAATGTTTCACCGGGTCGGACTTCTCCATTTAGAGCATTGATTCGCAATGGTCTATCATAAATGTTCTTACACTTTATCATGCTAACTTGGCCATCCGGATCTGATATTCCACATTGTTCGTAAGATATAAAACCCATATTTATGGCTGTTTGGACAGTGTGATCATAGAATTGTTCTTCAGAAATTCTAAAATTATCACCAGTCTTCAATTGCAAATTGATTCCAGTTAGATCTAAGGCCCCCTTGATCTTGTTTGTTCCTACAATATTAATCATTATTCAGTCTCCTGTGAATTGGACAGTGCCATTATACACGATATAAACAGCTCCAATTAGAACTGCCAGACTTACTTTGGGCCAGTTCGTCCACTTCATGTCGTTGGGGTATAGCCCCTACTCCCGGTCGACGATGTAATTTTAGCAAATAATCCGTAACTCTTGCATCTCGACCGTGTGATCCATAGTTCAAAGGTGACCATTTACTAGAGGTGTCAAAATCATTATGGAACGCTAAATCTGCCGTGTCATGACTAGCAAAGTCCTGTTCAGGATCGGGATCTGAAGTATTCCCAGGTCCAGTTTCATCATCTGCCCTACCTCCGGCATTGGGTCCTTGTTTATATCCAGACCCGACATTGTCATGACTGCCACGATCTCCCTGTTCGGTAACAATTTCATTAGGACCCATAGGAGATTGGTCAAGTACAGTTTTTCTTTTGGTTCCAGTATCGTAGGTTTTTCTATAGGGGCTCATAGGATGAGTGCCATCGAGTAATTCTTGTATACGATCTCGCTCGACTTCATCAATTCTGGGAATGATTCCAATGGCAACAACCTTTAGCATTTTTCGAGGATCTTTTTATTCCTAGCTAACTTGAGATTGACGACCGTACTCTGCTCAATATTTGTTAGTTCTCTTCTTTCATCGTGGGACAGTCGCAAAATGGCCATAATTGCTGTATTATGGTCGGAAGACACAGCGGTTTTAATGCCATTAGCAATGTTATCTACATCAGCAGTAGTAATATTGCCCACCAGACGAGTGATTGTGTCTTTATGGAACTCAGTAGGATCAGTATTTGACCCGGTAAATCGCTCTGGATCATTATTCAAAACTGGACCACTTTGCTGAGAAAGGTTTTTCTTCCATTTAGGGAGTGATCCTTGTTGCTTCTTCTCATTGAAGGTTTGACTCCAATGTGATTTCTTGTCCACTTTGTAGTCATCTGCCAACCGCTTTTGACGAATCTTTTCCACCAAGGCGTTAATAGGTGGAACTTCCAAATCGCCAGCATCGCTGCGATGAGTCACATAGTCTGATTTGGCGGATTCTAGCTTTTTTTCAACAATCTGTGTCTTCTCAGATGTCGCTTTCTTTTCGGATTCTCCCCATTCGTGTTCGCCTTTGATTTGATCTTCGGTCACTGTTTGATCATAGCCCTGACGATGAGGCAGCATTTTTTCATGAATAGGGGCATTATCATCGGCTTTTGGGCCAATATTTTCTTCTCTATGATATTTCTCATAGGGAGTTTGAGCGGTTTTATGGTTTTTCATGTTAAACATGTTTCTCTCCAGAAAAGTATACACACATATATTGATCGTACAAATAAGCTAATCCTTTATCACATCCCGAATTTGGAGTTATAGAAGTTCCATTCTTGCGACGTATAACGTCCAGAACCTATATTCCATTGACCAGGGGTCCCTTGTGACGGGATTTGTGGCAACTGCACCAATCCCGATTGTGGATATCCTGTAAATATTGCTTCCATTGCCGATCCCGTAGCTCCTGCAAGAGCATCACAGTTATGTGTATTAAAATTTCCTGCCACATACGAGTTATCGTCTTCCACAGACAAATTGGCCACGGTCAAACAACTATACTGTTCTATTTTTCGTATAGGAACTACTATAGAATGTTCATTAGGCATTTCATACCGAATTTTATGAAATTTCGACTGTTGTTTTCTGGTGTCGAGAGAAAGAATTTCTGCCATTTTGTTATATGATTTAGCGTCAACAACTCGGACGTTATATAAATCCGCATTACAATTAATTGTTCTAGAACCTATTTTGGTTTGGTTTCCGGATCGTTTGGATATCGAAATGCTGGATACGATTCCATTTCGGAGCAAAATTTGTTGCAATTGATAAACAAGGAATCGAGATGTTGTTGTGAATGTAATCCCTTTTTTGTTATGAGAACCATCACCATCAAACCATCCTTGCAATAGGCCCAATTGGAAAGTTCGGGGAGCCCGCATTGCTAGTGGTGGAATCCTTTTCTGTGTTGCTTTATATGGTCCGAACAGACAGCTGAACATTTTTTTTACCACAGTGCTATTGACATGAAATTGCCCACCCTTCCCCTCTCTTTTGTGTATTTTAGAAGGAAGGAATCCAAAAATTTTATAGATATGATCTTTGAATTTATTGTGTGTTGAAGTGTCTTCAATATGAGCAGATATAGCTATACCATGGTCCTCTATGTTGCCTTCAGCAATGTACAAGCCGAACAAATATCCTAGAGAATAATCCGACTTAATAAATCTACGATGCCACTTCCCGTTAGGATTCCTTTCTTTAATCATTGGGATCTCATCGTTAATTTTATGAATGTTGACTTCGTGATTTTTACATTTGGTATCATCTATAAAATTCATTAAGTCTATTTGAAACGATTGTTCACATGTATCAAAAGATCTTACTATTTTGTCTGATAGCGATAATTGGTCTAAATTTTTCCAATATTTTTCGCCATTGTTAAATACTTCGAATGGATGATTCCCCGTTGCTATTATAGAAAGACCAAAATATGGTTGAAGTTCATAACAAGGAACTTGGGGTTTATGCGAAGACATGCCCGCTACTCTTTTCATGCGGCCATTGTGAGTAAGCACCTTGTCACCTACTTTTGTTTCAATGATATGTTTAATTCCACTATCAGTAAAAACGGGAGTGCACGGATGAACACAACAATCATCGGTGGTTATTGGCGCCTCTGCATTTGGCTCAATACGATAGCCAGTGGGCAAGTAAACTCTCTTCAAACACTTTAGTTCCATCTCTAACATTTGGGCAAAAGGTCCCTTGCGTGGCAATGCGATTTGATGGTTTACAAAAAGCTGTTCTAGATGATCATAAATACGCATCTTATATTCACGTCGGAAAGCCGTAATCTTTACAGGAATTCCCTTATTTCGGAGTTTAAGTCGGCTACTTTCGGAATTCCAAGTATCGTATGACACCATTGCGAATCTAAATCGCTTGGCTAAATCAGCAATATAGTTATCTACATCAAAAACGTTTATACTAGATTTTGTAGATGGTTGCCAAACTTTTATGTGGTCAACTATGAACATTTTAGTTTTTTCTTTAACGACATTGCCACCGCGCTCTGTTAAGCGTATCCGCTCTTCGACATGTACTACAACGAGTGCATAATTATGACTCGAAAGAGCTGGGTCCAAGTGGGCATAATAAACCATGCCAGGAATTCCCACATCGCGCTGAGTCAAACCTAATTCAACCCCTATTTCTATTGCTTCGTCAATAAGACTATCAGAGATATATTTCTCTCCAGCTGTTCCGGAGAATTCTGCTCCAAACTCCATATTGAATTCGTTGGCTGACATAAATTTGAACTCTTGACGCAGCATATTTTCGTTCCATTGTTTGTTTACTTTCCAAGTAGGCAACTTGAATGCCAACCTGTTAGGACTGTCAGCAGTTTCATTATATAGGCGAAAAAGCATACCTTCTTCTGCTCGCGGAGAAGATATGCTGATGATTTTAGAATCCATAATAGCTATCGGTTCTCCATTTTCATCAACGCCACCTGGCCTTCTAACAAAGTCAGCAGTAGCAGGTGATAAGGCAGAATAGATACGGTCACCTGAAGTTGATCCACCTGTAGTTTTGAAAGATGCCACCTCGTCTAAGAGCAACGCGTAGATACGTTTTCCAAGAAGAGATTCACTGTTACTATGACCAGACATGATGACCACGCTACCTTTCATTTTAGAAGCAGCATTGTCTAATCCACTGGCCAACAAATCTTGTTGTTTCACCCGATCCTGCGGAGTTAACATATGAATTTTATCAGCTTCGACGTGTCCAATTTTGTCCTTGAAGTAATCCGACGATGTCATTTTCTCTTTCATTTCGGTAAAGAGAATTTTCGCCTGGTCAGCTGAGTTAGCAACTGTCAAAATGAAAATTGGGTTACCTTCTGCGATTTTGTAGAACTTGAATGGAGATCCACTTGGGATTTCCAGAAGTCGCATGACTTCGTACAACGCCATCAATGATACCAGGAAGTCTTTTCCTGCGCGTCGTCCAAGTACTAATACTAACTCTCTGAATAGCTTTCCGGAGTGGTATTTTTCAATAACGGTATCTAGCTTATATTCGAAGAGTAATTTTAGTTCTTCTTCTTCAAGCTCAAGATTTTCGTTTCCAGGTTGCCCACGGTAAAAAACCTTCAATATAATTTTCTGAATTGGAAACAGATTGACATCTCTTCCCGGCAAATTCAAGTAATGTTTTGAGTTGCAAAACTCGATGATGTTTGGAATATACTGTTCGTTTGATTTTGCTTTGATATCAGATTTGATTTTATCCAAAAGATCAATCAGTTCAAGATCAGCATTTTTCTTATCCTTGGCCATAAAGCCTCCTAAATAGTCCTCGTATTCTCGTTTTCAATAGTTTCTCCGAAGATGTTCGCTAATGTAGCATACAGTGTAAGTACCTTAATTCCCTGCGCTTCAATAAAAGTGTTTATATCTTGGTTTGTAGATTTCAAGACGTATTGTGACAATCCTTCAAAGGCAGTCCGTATAGGATCTATATTTTGTCCATCGAGCCAGAGGTATTCATAACTAGTATCAAATGCTCGGGTAAAATTGGCCGTTGCCACGTCTGTACTGGGTTTATTCAAGATGGTGGACAAATCAACTTGAGTACTAACCGCGATCCCAGGATGCATCGCCCTGGCACGATTAAGTCCAGATTCAGCTATGTAAGCAAAATAATCCGCGTAAAATAGGAAATTTGTAGCAATAGAAGTAGCAGCAACAGGAATCAAAGACGAACTACTACCTGAAGAGCTGCTACTGCCAGCCATAGATGAGCTACTTGACTGAGAGCTACTTGACTGAGAACTACTTGACTGAGAGCTACTTGACTGAGAACTACTTGACTGAGAGCTACTTGACTGAGAGCTACTTGACTGAGAGCTACTTGACTGAGAGCTACTTGACTGAGAGCTACTTGACTGAGAGCTACTTGACTGAGAGCTACTTGACTGAGAGCTACTTGACTGAGA
>SDBT01020909.1_pt1 | contig 10226 bp, 6 predicted proteins | sample 2277101 | NCBI WGS metagenome assembly SDBT01 (sample SAMN10404973, study PRJNA504765) | marine sediment metagenome | isolation source: marine sediment core GS10_PC15, 103 cmbsf | place: Arctic Ocean: Southern Knipovich Ridge | collected 2010
GTTTTTTGAACCATCCTGAGACCTGCAAGTAAGGACTGGCTTAGGCCTTCGCTAAATCTATGGTTGACTACAACTTGAAGAGCAGGGTGGTAAGCTTTTTCACTAATGGCTTCAAAAATTTCTATATTTTTGTATCCCAAAACTAAAATAATGTTTTCTAAATGAGAGTTTAAAGCCGCATCCAACACCCATTCTATAAGATATTTCCCTTTTAACCTTAATAGTTGCTTAGGCGTGCCAAATCTTGTTGACATGCCTGCGGCTAAGATAATCCCTGCTGTTGGTTTTTTCCAGGTCATGGTGATCAAGATATCAATGTAATTTAGTTTTTATTGGGTTGTAATTTCATGCAAGATTCAGGTATTAGCATAGTAAAGGTTTAAAATAAATGATATATAACTCTGAAGGGTTGTGTCATTTTGCTTTTCGGCATCTCAGCGAAAAGCAAAAAAGAAAAACCAAAAACTTTGCGATCTTTGCGACTCTGCGGTGAATAATTTTTTATTGAAAACCCTTTTATGGTTACTATCATGCCACATTCCACTACAAAGAAATAATACCACAAATGATATTGAATCTTATTTGAGATTTGGATATTGTAATAAGGAACAAGTGATAATTCAATATACGCAATGAACTACCCCGCGGCAAGCCTCGGGGTATCAAAATAAGTATTTTATCTTCTCTATGCCTTTCAAGTGCTTAGAATAATCCGTGTAACCTGCCCGCTTGTGCCTCGCAGTGGCCCCGTTAGCGGGATTTCCGCTAAGCTACAACAGGCGGGTCTGTGGATTAAACTTTCTTACCTTAATATCCATTCAAAACATGACTTGTTCTCTGGGATCTTTTCCTGTATGATTGAAAGTAATCGAGATTGAGATTTAGGTTATAAAATTTTAATTTTCAAAGATTTACGATTTAGGCAAGCAATCGAGCAAATCTGCGGGTTTCAAAAAGTTATGATTCGTTACAGACATCTTCAACCTTGGGTAATCGGGGATGATGCTTTTACCAGTGGCAAATTGTAAAGAATTGTTATAGTATATTGAAAACCGGACAAAATTAAGTATAATGCAAGTATCCTTTCGTCCTGGTCCTACGTGGATTATTATAAATACCAGATGAATCTTATACCTTTGGTAGGGTGAATTTTTCAATAATGGAAGGGATTGAAAAGGAAAAAAACTTTCCAATGGTGGTAGTAATCTGTAATGAAATCTGGAAAAGAAAACAGTACCCGAGGTTGAGTAATAAAGCTTGGTTGTTAGCATTTTCTATCTGGAAGCAGGAAAACAGTGATAAAACCTGTAAAATATTTAACACCTTGTTCGAGAAAACATTTCACCAAGAAACTAATACACCTTTCAACTTATGTGGCTTTTAGTTTGTGTGTTATGATATGCACTCCCTTTGTTTTCGCCCGTGCAGATACAGGAATCACCAAGGCCGACACTGATATAGCCCAGTCTCAATTAGCTAAAAAAATCGTTTCCATTCGTTCTGAAACAAACGGTCAAGGATTTAAAGTTCATATTATCGCAGATGGCAAGCTCAAAGATTACAACTCTTTTCGTACAATGAGGCCACAACGACTTGTAATTGATCTGCCTGGCATCCAGAGCCACTATAGTCAACAAACTGTTTTCTTTGACAATCTGCTGGTCAAAAGTATCCAACTGGACAACTCTTACAAAGATAAGGTCAGGATCGTCTTCGATCTGCTCCCTAAAACCGAGCTTCCTTACAAGGTCTTCTCCAAAGGCAATCAGCTCATAGTAGCTTTTGGATCTATACCTGGATCTCCTATTGCCAGGCACACTGAAAATATCCAAAAGGTTTCGCCCGTAAGTTCCCCTGAGAAGAAGGAAGTGGTACTAGAAAGAGATTATGAGAAATCAGCCCTAACTAATACCTGTAAAGTTACTGGAATTGAGCTGGAAACGGGTAAGCAAGGCGTCAAAGCGTATATTCTTGTAGATGGTAAGCTTACTCGATATGATGGCTTTCACCTTTCTGATCCCCCAAGGCTGGTGGTGGATCTGTTTGGTGTTCAATCCGCTGTAGGCAAGACCATGCTCTTCTCTAACCCTCTTGTAAAAGGCATCAGACTGGGCACCTCATACAAAGACAAGGTTCGGGTTGTCTTTGACTTAATACCCCCAAGCGTGCCTCCCTACCAAATCATACGGGAAAAAGACGGGCTTGTTGTTGTCATGGAGCAGCCATCAGGCTCACCAGCAATTAAATCCGCTCCTAAAACCCAATCTGCTTTGCCCTTAAGTACAACTAAAGTGGTGACAACTTCTGCCCTCGTAAAACCGGCTCCGGAAAAGCCATTGGCTGCTGTCCCTCCCGGAAAAACCATGTTGCATATCTGCTCTTTTAAACAAAAATCTAATGCTGAAAAGGAAGTTCAAAGGCTGGAAAAACATGGATATAAGTCCTTCCTTGCAGAAGAAGAAATTTCGGGGCAAAGATGGTTCCGTGTTTACATTGGGAATTTTAAAGATGAGCAAGAGGCTCGTAGGGTAGGCTCAGAATTGAAAAGAAAAGGATTGATTTCATATTTTAAGCCCACCAAAGTCGATGAGAGTATTAGGCGGTGAATTGAAAGAGTTCTACTTGGTAATGGGACAATATGATATGATCGTCATTAGTGAGGCGCCGGATAATGAGACAGCAGCAAGGGCGATTCTCACGCTCGGTCCGGCCTTTTTTATATAACTTACCAAAAGCGACTTCTTGTCAAAAAAAATAATGAGGATTTGTTATGGGCGATGTTTTAAAGGTACAACAGCTGATTGAGCAAATGCGAAGTAAAGGAAGTCTTCCCGCAATTAGTGAAAATGTCCAGGAAATCACCGAGATTACCAAACAATCTCATACATGCTCGGTAGATCTTGCCGTTGTAATCATGCGGGATTGCGGCTTAACTGCGAACATCCTGGCTACTGCCAACTCAATCTATTACAGTCCGCGTTATCCCATAAAAACAGTTTCCTATGCTGTCACGTATTTAGGATTTGAAAAAGTCCGTTCCCTGGCACTGGGACTGTCCATGTTCAAGCAGACAATGAAAACAGCCAAAACTCAGCAGCTTACTCAGCTTTATGCCAGTTCGTATTTTTCAGGGTCATTTGCAATGTCTCTGTCAAAGAAAAGCAATTATGGTAAACCTGAAGAAATATTTGTAGCCGGTCTGCTTTATCGACTTCCCTGGCTGGCACTGGCAAATACATTTCCTAAAGAATTCAAAGAAATGGAAAAATTGATTATTGAAGAAAATAATTCCAACAATCAAGCTTGTCAGAAAGTTTTCGGTGTTAAATATGATGAAATTTGTAAAGCGTTAACAAACATTTACAACCTTCCGGACAAAGTCGTAAAAGTGCTCAGTAGTGATGTTGACGCAGACGATCCTGTTGTATCCCTGGTGCGGGAGTCAGGTCATATTTCCAATATGCTCTTTGGTAATCGACTTGGCGGGGAAAAGGAAATGAGGAAAACAGAGGAGCGGCTAAAAAAACTGCTTAACATAAATGAATTCAAAACTGCAGACTTTATCAAAGATGCCTGTGAGCAAGATGCAAATATATCAAGATTCTTTCATATGGAAAAAGATGATGTTGATATGATGGTCAAGGCTCTTGAATGGGGAAAAGGCAACCCCGCCCAAATGGCCGGGAAAGTTGTATTTGGAGATGCACTGACTGAAGAAGAGGAACCTGAAGACCCTGATGTGCTTATCGGTCAGTTTCTGACTGATTTGATGATCGGCTGCCGCAAAGGTACTGAAATCAACCAGATGTTAATGCTTGCTCAGGAAGCTCTATACCGCTGTCTGATTGGAACGGAAATTTTTACAGCATTTTTTAATAGAACAAAAACGTTGATGATCGGAAAACTTTATGCAGGAAAAGATTCCCTTGTAAAAGCCCAAGATTTTAATATCAGCATGATACATAATAATTCGCCAATTGTAAAATCAATAAATAATAAGGAAACAGCTCAATGGAATTATACGGAAACATCCCTTCAACTTATTCATTTGCAAAAACATATGTACTCAAAAGCTGCAATGTTCTCTCCTATCATTGCCAAACGTCAGGTAATCGGAATGTATTTTATAGCAAGAGCTGCCAATATTCCCTTTTCGGAAAAAGAAATTGCCTGGTTTGAACAAATAGTCATATTCATGGGGCAGGCTTTTGAAAATTCTTAAAGGTGAGGACTCCCGTTGATTCTCGTCGATGCCAATATTCTTTTGTATGCGGAAGACTCCCTTCACCCTCGTCACCAGCAAGCGCGTGTATGGTGGTCAGGCTGTCGCCAATCTGGTTACAGACGCACATTTAGCAGCCCTTGCTATTGAACATGGCTGCGAACTGGCCTCTACCGATTCTGACTTTGCGCGTTTTGCTAAGCTGAAGTGGAAAAACCCCCTCATCTCTTCTTGGACATCCATAAAAAGTAAATAACTTCTGATAAGGCGGTTGAGGAACTTTTTTCTTTAATCGCCTTTTTCATTTTATTGGGTGAAGGTTGGATCAGAATTAAGGTAACTGGGAGAGCCACTGGTGCGCAGGAGCAACCAGAATAGATTGGTCATTATTTGAAAACATCCGATATCCTTCATCCTTGTCTATGAGCTGAATTGCCGGTACGTTCAAAGCGTTTTGAAATTTCTTTAGCGTGGAAGTAGGTTGAGTCTCTGATATTTTTACCTCTATCAAGACAACCGGTTTATTCCCATTTGCGATTAAAAAATCGACTTCCTGCTGTTCTTTGTTCTTTATAAAATGCAACGAAAACCTGCCATAACCTAAATCATTCCAGTTTGTAACCGCTCGCCACAACTCCATGGCGACCATATTTTCAAACCTACAAGCCGACTCTTCTATGTGCGGGGCATCCCACAGATAGATCTTACGTTCTTTTTGAATGGCTCGCGTAATTCTTTCAGTCCATGGGGAAATACTAAAAATTAAGAAAAATCTTTCAAAAATAGATAACCAGCTTTTAACTGAGTTATAGGACGCCTTTAAGTCGGTAGCAAGGGATGGGATCGATAGAGGACTGCCCACCTTAGAAGGTAGCAGAAAGTACAGCGTCTCCATGTCTCCAACAGATTTGATGCCTGTCAGGTCTCGTATATCCTCACGAATTAACTGACTGGAATAGGTGTTGGTCCATCGACGGTAACTTGCCGTCCGGTTAGCAAAATAGGGTTCCGGAAAACCACTTAGTGTGGATAGGCGTGACCACTTTTCTTTGAGCTTTTCGCTAAATTCCATACTGATTTGTAGCGGATTCTCTAAAAAGTTGTCTATGGCCAGATTGTTCTTCCCAAGTTCTGCAATTGTCAAAGGCCATAAATGAAAAAGAAAATAGCGACCAGCCAGAGAGTCCCCCCCTTTTTGATAAATGTCCAGCCTGTCGCTTCCCGAAACCAGGAATTGGTATTCGCCATGGAATTGATCATAGACGCCTTTTAGATAGTTCTTCCAATCTTTATATTTGTGGATTTCATCAAATATAATCAGAGGTGTCGATGGATCCCGGCGTTTGATTTCCTGGAAAAAAGTGGGATTTTCCATAAGGCGAACTTTGTCTTGCGGAATATCCCAGTTAAAATAGAGGCTATTCACAAAGGACCGGGAAATAATACTGGTAAGTGTGGTTTTGCCAACCTGGCGCGGTCCGACAAGAAATACCATGCTTTTGTCTTCGGATAGTTCCTGCCAGATTTTACAATAAGGTTCTCTTGTGTTCATAGTGACTATTATTCACTAAAATGAAAAATAGTCAAAATGATATTATAATTTTAAACTCAAAAAGGCTATATTTTCAGCCTCTTATCTGTTCGCTTCGTGCGTAGAATTGTTAATAGTAACTGCTGTTTTTAACTTCTTCTACGAAAACCGGACATCTTGAAATGCTATTGACAATCGAATGCCATTTACTTGACTCTTGTTTAAATTCCTGAAAATATATACTTCAGACATCACCAAATAGTTGAGTGGTTAAGTGGTTGAGCAGGAAAAGATTTATAGTAACCGTTCAGAGGTTCAGAGTTCAGAGTTCAGAGGTTCAGAGTTCAGCGCTTACGATTTTTTTAATTTATTTTGTGCATGAATGCTTTGCAATTACTGGAGGGCAGAACAATTAAAATCAGTCAGCTTATCATTGGAATAAAAGGTGCTGGAGAGATGGCCAGTGCCATAGCATGGCGGCTTTTCATGTCTAATATGCAAAAGATTTTTATGATGGAGACTCGCTATCCTTTGGCTGTAAGGAGAGAGGTATCCTTTTGTGAAACAATCTATAATGAAAGCAAAAAAATAGAGGGGGTTGAGGCTGTAAAAAGTAATAGTGTCGAAGAAATAAAGCGGGGCTGGGATAATGGAAAAATCGCTGTGATTATTGACCCTGAATGGAAGGCAAAAGAGAAGATTCAACCGGATGTGATGGTTGACGCAATTTTGGCTAAGAAAAATTTAGGCACTACCATGGAGGAGGCTCTTTTAGTGATTGGCCTGGGGCCGGGGTTTGATGCCGGCCGCGATGTTCATATGGTCATAGAGACTAACAGGGGGCACAATCTTGGAAGAATCATCACTTCCGGATGTGCGGAACTTAATACTGGAATTCCGGGTAATATTGGGGGTTATACAGCAGAACGTGTGTTAAGAGCGCCAATAGATGGTGTATTTCAAGCTGTAATGGCTATAGGCGATTTGGTCAAAAAAGGTGCGGTAATTGGAGCTGTTGAAGGGTCCGAAATCCATTCAAAAATCGATGGAGTGATCAGGGGGCTTATCCGATCCAATATCCGTGTAAAGCAGGGGCTAAAGCTTGGAGATATAGACCCAAGAGGGAATCCGAGTTATTGCTACACCATTTCGGATAAGGCGCGTGCCGTTTCAGGGGCAGTGCTGGAAGCTATTTTAAGAAAATGAGACCTTTACAAAACACCCCCTTTTGCAAAGGTCTCAATATCAATTTACTTAGGAGAAGGTGACCAAATATTTGGGATTTAACAGACAATGCTCTATTGCGGTTCTTGAAATTTTATCAGATTGAATCGCGTCTGAACTTCCGAACTCATCGTGGGTTCATTTGAAGCGTTCTAGGGCTCGCTGCGCTAAAATTAAAGAACTCGACCTCGCTATGCTCGGGACTCAAACAGCTTCAATTTTTACGCTCCGCTTCGCCGAGAACGCTTAATCAAATGTCCCCAAATTGATTAGCTCGGAAGCTCAGACGCTGTATACATTCTTTGCAACGGAATATTATTTTGAGAATTATGATAACACTTTCTCCTGTAAAGCATTAAAATTGAAAAGATGCACATAAACAAAACCAATCACCAATCATCAATCATCAATCATCAATCCCTTAGGCGTGCTTTGATGCTGGAAGGTGGAGGTGTTGTCAGCATCGTTGGCGCTGGTGGAAAGACGAGCCTGATGTTCAGGATCGCCCGTGAACTTATAGAAGCAGGTGAATCTGTTTTAACCACCACAACAACTAAAATTGAAATGCCAACCAAGGATCAATCCCCACACGTGATTCGAACAGCATCTCTTGAAGAAATCCTGAGAAAGGCCAAAGCCCTTTGGAAAAATAGCCTTCATATTTCTGCGGTCTCTAAACATGATTACTTCAAGATGAAACTAATAGGTTTCAAACCGGAATTTATAGATGATATCTGGGAAACCGCTATTTTCAATTGGATACTGGTCGAAGCTGATGGGGCTTCCCGGAGACCCCTAAAGGCTCCGTCATCACATGAACCTGTGATTCCTAAGAGCACCAGGTGGCTTATTGCTGTTGCAGGAGTGGATAGCGTTGGAAAACATCTGGATGAAAGATGGGTTTTTCGGCCTGAAATATATGCTGATATCACTGGGCTTTCTTTAGGAGAATCTGTTAACGCATCGTCCATTGCTACCGCCGTTATGCATGAAAGGGGAGTCATGAAAGGCTGTCCTCCGAAAGCCATGCGATTTGCATTTATCAACAAGGCTGATATTCAGGGAGGACTGGAGGCGGGGCGTGAAATAGTTGGATATTTAAAGAAAACAAAAGGAAATCTAACTAGAGCTGCTATTGGAACGGCTTTGCATGAACCGCCCGTTATGGAATACTATGATATGTAATTCATAGGTCGAAGCTCACAATTTGAAAATGTTTGACAGGATAACAGGATATACAAGATTTAAATCCAGTTAATCAAAAAGACCTAATCTAGTGCCTGAACGAAAACTCCCGTTAAGGCAAAAATCCGAATATCGAAATTCGAAACTCCCCGATAGCGGGACAGGAGAAACAATATCGAATATCAAATTTTTGAATGTTCAAAACAAAAGCCTTGGTATTCGGTTGTTTAGAACATTTGAACATTCGAATTTAGAATTTGCCCTTCGACTTTGCTCAGGGCGGTGAGCTAGCCGAACCGTTTCGTAATTCGTAATTCGGATTTCGAATTTCAAAATTCAAAAATTGAAGGTTTTCGTTCAGGCATTATCTAATATAAAACTTTTACTTACATAGGGAGACCTTTGAAAAATGCTCAATTTTATTCAAGTTCAAGGCAGGCGAAAATTTTAACCACAGGAATACATTGAGTATTTTGAGGATTAAAATTTGAGCCTAACGCAGAAATTGGGCAAAAGGGGGCGTTTTGCAAAGGTCTCATAGGAGGAACCAGTGGATAGCATTTATATAGAGTTAAATAAGTTTTTAGAAGAAGGGGAAAGGCTTGTGCTGGCTCGTATAATAAAGCAAGCAGGGTCAGCACCTCGAACAATTGGGACCAAATGCATTTTTATGGAAGATGGATCAATAATTGGAACAATTGGCGGCGGATCTCTAGAATACCAGATTCAAAAGGAAGCTAAAAAGACTTTAAAGGAAGGCAAGTCTTCTATAATTCATATAGAGCTTACCGGGCAGGAAGTTGCAGAATCAGAAATGCTGTGCGGTGGTATTGTTGATGTATACCTGGAACCCATATCTTCCCGGAACAGGATAGCAAAAAAAGTCTTCCAAAGAATAAAAGAGATGATCTCCGAAAGTAACAAGGGATTATTGCTGACCTTAGTATCGGATGGAATTGGGTATAAAGATGAGGCATGCAGAATCTTAATTGAAAAAAATGATTCATCAACAGGTGATATTGGAATAATTTTGGATAATGAAAAGAGGCGATGGCAGAATTTACTCGAAAACGGCAGGGAGGGATTGATTGAATGGAAAGATGGAGAGCATTTAGTCTTTGTGGAGCCCATCAGGCCTGATGATGTTCTTTATCTTTTTGGTGCGGGTCATATCTCTACAGTTCTTGCACCTTTAGCAAAGATGGTAGGATTCCAAGTTGTCGTCATCGATGATCGTGAAGAATTCGCAAATAAAGATCGGTTTTCTGATGCAGATGAAATTATTGTCTGCCCCTTTTTGGAAGCCTTTAATCATGTTTCCATTGACCCCTCAGCTTATATAGCAATCATTACGAGAGGACATATACATGACAGAGTTGTACTCAAGGAGGCGTTAAAGGAAAATCCAGTATATATTGGGATGATTGGAAGCAAAAGAAAGAGGAAGATAATTTATGAGTCACTCGTGGAAGAGGGAATTTCAAATGAAAAGCTGAGTCAGGTTCATTCTCCCATAGGACTCGATATCGGAGCGGAAACACCCGAGGAGATCGCAGTGAGTATTGTGGCTGAGCTTATTCAGGCAAGGGCTTACAAAGGGCAAGAAAAATCCCGTGGAAGGATATAATAATGCGACCAGGATTTGTGCTTTTGTTTTTTAACGCAATATTGCTAATCACGGCCATTATTTTCACCATGGAATCGATCAGAGAAAAGGAGCCCCGTGCACCATGGATAGGGCTGGTGGGGGTGATGATTCTCATGGGTATGGCTCTATTGATCATTTATATACCCGCGCTGAGAATACCAACCGCCATAGGATTTGGATTAGTCATACTCTTCTTTTTGATCTGCCTGGTTTCCGGCAAACCCAACCCACAAGCCATAAGGGGTTCCATGGGATATGTTGTTAAAGATTTTAAGCGATTTGATGAACGTGACATTGTATTTGCTCGAAACCGTTCTCTACCGCCGGACTCTGAGGTTTATCGACGTTATTATGAAGCACACCCTGAAAAGGAAAAGAAAGATGCAGAGCGCAGAGCCAAAGGCGGACCATTGGGG
>SDBT01020910.1_pt1 | contig 10226 bp, 23 predicted proteins | sample 2277101 | NCBI WGS metagenome assembly SDBT01 (sample SAMN10404973, study PRJNA504765) | marine sediment metagenome | isolation source: marine sediment core GS10_PC15, 103 cmbsf | place: Arctic Ocean: Southern Knipovich Ridge | collected 2010
CAGCTATACAATGAGTCGTTTCGCATGTATGCCAATCGTCCATATCCAAGCCATCCTTCTTTAAAGCATGCTCTATTAAATCTAGCTTAAATTCTCTGGTGTTGTGTTTTTTCAGAGCTAAGAAATCTTCTGAAAATTTAGCTCCTTCGAGATCAGCTCCTTCGAGATCAGCTCCTCTGAGATTAGCGTCTTCGAAATCAGCTCCTTCGAGATCAGCTCCTACGAGATAAGCTCCTCTGAGATTAGCGTCTTCGAGATTAGCTCCTCTGAGATTAGCTCCTCTGAGATAAGCTCCTTTGAGATTAGCTCCTCTGAGATAAGCTCCTTTGAGATTAGCTCCTATGAGATTAGCGTCTTCGAGATTAGCTCCTTTGAGATTAGCTCCTACGAGATAAGCGCCTCTGAGATCAACATCCATCAATGATATTTTCTCCTTAACACAATATTCTACCAACTCCTTAAGTGATAGATCCTTCTCTATTATTACTGCATCTGTTTTCCAGTTTATTATCTTAGTCATTAGTTCTTATTCTTTGTTAGAGTTAATAAATTTAATATAGCCATTGGCACTAAAGAGTCAAGGAAAAAAGATTCAGTTATTCTTATCAAATCTGATTAAAAATTTATTAGTTTCTCTTATTAAATCTTCATGTGTTATTTCTGCTATATGAAACACAGATTTTTTATTGCCGCCGATAGGAAGAAAAAATATCTCCACTCTCCAGCTACAAATGCCTTGAAATAAATATGATATATCTAGATTGAGCCTGTTTTGATGCAATAGATCCTCTTTTATATTAGTCATTTATTTATTACCTACTAATCCATTTATCAAAATACATCTGCCCTGCTTCCTTGTTATTATCAAGATAGCGCACAAACTCATATATCATTACACAGATTTCTGTTTCTATCATATCATGATTAGTATAATCTTCAGACCAACAATCTTTTCCATTGCTGATTAAATAACTGAATTTTGGCAATCCAGAACAATATAAATAGATTCTATGTTGCGCCGATCCTTGATATTTACCCAGGTCGTATTTTGCAGTTCTTTTAATATCATAGATAGAATCCTCTTTTATAACATCAGTACGCCCATATAAAAGGAAGTTAAAGCCACTTGTATTTATTTCTTTCTTAACTGATTCTTGCCACAAACCATTTAAACAAATACCCCCTATTTCTTCTACGCAATTATCATATGCAATAATCTTATTATTTGCCGCATCTGAATTAAACTCATTCCTAACACCCTGAAAATTATAGTTCCCATTACAATAATCATGTATATCATTTTCAAACTTGATTCCTTTTAACATACTTTCATTAGGTTCAAATCTTTCCCTACTTAATGTTCTTAAGAAATCTTGTCTGCTACCATCTTCATCTTCCCCCTTATAGGAGCGATAGAATCCGAAACTATTTAGAAGTGTTGGTGTGATTAAATATCTAGTCATGTTGTTCTATTATTTACCTTCTTTGAATTGTTACGCCTAAACACTGTAGCAAATCTTCAACTTGTGACTCCGTAAACTTGGCTCCGTTTAAGATCGCCCCTTGAAAGTTAGCCCCCTTTATATTTGCCCCCCTAAAATCCACAAGAACTAGATTTGTATCTTCAAAGCGAGTGTCTCTTAAATCTGTTCCTCTAAAATCGACCTCTCTCAAAAAACCATGGCAGAAATAACATTGTCTAAAAATCGCACACGAAAGATCCACACCCTTAAGATCAATATGATCAAGTCGGTGACGCTGATAGGCCGTCCATTCAACCAGCTCTTTTACAGACGCTTTCTCATTTTGGATAATTATTTCATTTGTCAATCTGCTTATTAATTTAGCCATTTCATTTACCTTCTTTAATTAATAATTCCTCTTCTATCAACATCCACCATTCCTGATAAGTCATACCCTCAACACACCCCCTCAACAATATTGTCTTCTGGATCAAGTAGATTTTTCATATCCTCTACACACTCCATTAATAATATGTACGAGTCGTTCTGTAATTGGCGCAACCAGTTAACATCCCGCTTTGTGTCATCACCCTCTAGAAGACCCTCCAACTCCTCAACGCTCCCGCAGTCCTCGATACTTTTTTTAATCTCTTGGTAAAGCATCTCCTCCTTTTTAACTTCTGGATCATGCTCTTCTGAAGCCTTAACCTCCTTTATAGACTCGAACTCCTTAGACTCTTTATTAAACTCAATATCAAGCTCCTTAATTCTATCAGCTAATAATTTTTTCTCATAGAAAACAGAATCCCATATAGGATCTTTCTTACCCATCTCTTGATAATAATTATTAACTTCTTCCACTGTTTTTAATTCCGATATATTGCTATTAATCAATTGCTTTAATTCGTCATATTGCACCCTCAAATCCGATTGTTCCTGTAATCTTTGAACGGTTAACCTGACTATCTTTTCAGAAATAAATACGTTGCCCTTAGCAGTGTTTGGAATCTCAATATATTCATTTAAACCTAAAGAATTTTTAGCATAGAATTTATCTGAAGGTGAAAAACTAATGGTTCTTTTATTGCCTGCCATTTCCATATAGCCCATAAAATCCAACTCTTTCACTATATCTTTTCTAGCACTACCCGAACAATCAGGTCGTTTTATAGTTTTATCATCACTCTTTTCTTCCGATTCATGCGCTACAAAGATAATAGATTTATTCTTACTTTCTAAAAGCTTCAATAAATTAAGAAAGTGACCCTTTATCGCCCCCCATCCCTGCATGGTCATAGTACCATTGCCCTGTCTGAATTTAGGATTTTCAGCTGCCACATAATCACCGATACGATCAATCAACTTACCCAAAGTATCTATAACTATAGTCTCAAAAGATTCTATTTCATCTGAATTTAATAGATCTAACACCTCTTGATATGTTTCTACTTGCAAAGATGGAGTTTGAAATTGTGGCTCCACTCGCTTCATCCCTTTATCAAAATCAATACAAACAGGATTAGGTGCGGATAAAGCTAGGGTTGATTTGCCAACACCGGGTTGGCCGTAAATTAATCCCTTAAATATCTGGCTTGTTTTAAGTTCTTGCGGTGTTGTTAATAAGTTCATTTTTTTTACCTTAAATTGTTAATTTGTTGTGCATACATACCCGCCGCCCTAATAGCTCTACTAGCTCTCTCAGACCTAATCATAGCCTCCTTAAACTTCCCCTTTAAAGAAGTATCGAGCTTTCTATTAATTTCTATTAATTCTTGTGTTGTTTTATTATCCGCCATTCTATTTCTTAGTATGGATTTTAATTAATTTTTCTCTTAGCTCTAATTGCCTATCCGATATCTTCAATCCACGCAAAGTATTCTGTGTTGTAAAATAGAATTTAACTACAGCAAACACCAGAAAAGCGGTATATAGAATTAGCCAAGATAATAAAGCCCATGCAGGCACATTTAACATCATGTTAATTACCCCTACCATCTAAAATATCCTCATAACAATCATCACAGCATTCATTTTCAGGATTATTATATAATTCGTTGCATTCACAACATTCCTGCAAATCATGCTGTATCTTATTATCGTTAGCCGTTATATTGACTTGCTCCATTTCTACCTGTTCCATATTATTTACCTTAAATTATTGTCTACCGTTAATCATCTCATCATATTGCCTAAACAAACTTTCATTTGCTCGCTCCAATTCTATTTGCTCCAATCCTCTAGCATCTATAGCATCCTTATTGCATGCTATTATTATTAGGCAGGAAAGTATCATTATTATCGTCACAATTGCATTCTTCATAAAAACCTTTTTAAAAATTAATAATTAGCCACATCACATATATCTAACTGCGCCTCCTCATTATTATCATGATAACAATAAGGTTTTTTACAACTAGATTCTCCCTCCATATCTTCTTGTTTAAGTATACATATATGAGCATTTAATAAGACCTTTATCTCATCCACGCAAGCTTCTATAGAAACCTCGGAGGCATGCTTAAAATCCCCCCTTATATCCAAAAATTGATCCGCTACTTTCTTGATTCTTATTTCTAAATCTTCGCTTGACATAATCAACTTATTATAAAATAATATACATGGCTAACTATATGTTTATATAAATATAGTTGTCAATATTAAATAATATTAAAATATATACTAGAGGTTGAAATGGATTGTTTTAAGAGTAAGAGCCCAAGAGCCCTAAGCGGGAAGCATAAAAATATCGAAATGAGTATTATTAATTTAGCAGGATTAAATAAAATAATAGAGATATCCAAAGAAAAAAATATAGATGGACTGGAAGGATATAATCAAACTCTTTTTATTAATGCCGTTCTTGAGCCGGCTATTATAAAAGCTCTTGCAAAATATGAAATCAAATAGAAGAAAGAAGATTGAGGATGGAATGCATAAGGAGTTTGCAAGAACTCTTAGAAGATATGAGGGATATAATAAACTCAATTGTGTTTTCTGGTCATATGATAGCAGCGGTGAGAATCGTAATGCTATAACTGGGGCTTTGTTGAAGGCCAAAGGATTAAGACCTGGGCAAGCAGATTATTGTTTTAAATTTATAAGGCATCAAATAGCCCATTATATTCATATAGAATTTAAGACACCTACAAACTCACAATCTCCTCACCAAATATTATTTGAAGCCACGTGTACAGCCGCAAATGATAAATATTATATTGCAAGATCTGTAAAAGATGCTTTAGATATATTAGAACGTGAAAAAATTATTAGGTGAAAGTATGTTTAAAAGCCGCAGGAATGAAAGATCTTCTTATTACGAAATATCTAATAGGAAAAGAAGCAAATTGATATCCTCTCTTTTCTTAACTATGGTTTTATTAGTCTTTCTGATTATCCTAGTGAATGTTTGGTAGGGTTCAACCCTTTTACTTATCTTTTCTTACAAGAATCACGTGTATTTTTCATTCTCGGTTGACATGTGCGATTATGACTGTAATGTCATCTTTCTAATTAAGTAATAAGTGTAATGAGTAAATCTAATCAATTGGCCAGGCTTCATAATCGCCATCTAGCAAAAATCTTAACTCAACTTCAAGAAATAAACATTCCTGTTATTGCTATAAACGCAGTTAAACAGCAGTTTAGTTATTATACCAAAGATATTCAGGATCAAGTATTAAATCAGAATTATGACCAAGAAAATAACAGATAATCGATATATTTATTATTATCAATCTAGTGTAGAGGATGGAGAATCCTTACAGCTAAATTGCTCTTATGAAGAGTTGGGGTTTTATTATATTTTTGAAAGAGCCTATATAAAACATAAAGGAGTAATGCCAATAAATAACCTATTAAAATATTGTCAAGTTTTTGAAAAACAAAAAGAATTTGTTAGGTTTATTTCAGACAATTTTGTGACAAAAAACGAACATTTTTTTGACAAAAAGTTGGAAAAAAAAGTGAAAAAAATATTAGGAAGAAGTAAGGGGGCTAGGGATAGTGTCAAGGTAAGATACCTGAAAGACACTGGGCTTAAGGATGCTACGAACGTACCTACGAACGTACCTACGAACGTACCTACGAACGATGCTACTAATGCTAATGTAAATGTAAATATAGAAAAAAAACTAGATAAAAAAAAGTTAGAATTTTTAAAAGCTTTGAATTTGAAAGAAGAAAAAACTATCCAAAATTTACTTGAAAAAGAAAAGCTAGAATTGTCGGTTGAAGAATTGGAGAACTTACGGGATGCTTGCATCGATCACCACAAATCGAAAGGAACCAAGGTTAAGGACTGGCTAGCTACCTTCAGGATGTGGCTTAGGAACCACAAGAAGTTTAAGCCTCAATGGCAAGCAAAAGGAGTGGAAGGCATGAGCTACGAGGAAAGATTAGCGATCAATAAAAAAAGATTTGGTAATGAATAAAAATAATATTTGGTTAAAATTATGAACACTACAGAATTTATCACAAAGCTAGAAAGCGTATATGCTAATCCATATAATGAACATCTAACTGAAGCCCTACAAGACGGGTTAAAATATTTTAATCCCGGAATAAAAGACCAAGCTCTAACAGCCCTGCTTCAAAGATATTCAACATTGCCATCCGCAAAAAATGTCCTGTTGGTATGTCGTGAACTAGCCGGCAGTCGAGCATACACTCCACTATCTAGCAATAGCTACACGGCAGAAGATTTTGGAATTAGTCAAGAACGATATGTTAGCTGGTTTGCCACCCTCACCATAGCAATAAGCGGTGAAGAAATTTGCATCACCCCCAGAAAACCAAAGCATAGGGATAAGCCTTTGAGATTTATCGAGCAATGGATAATGGATAAATTTCCTGATAATTTAAGGAGAATTTTCCCCAAAAATATCAAGAAATTAATCTGGAATTATTCAGAGCATTACGAGAATAGCGTGTATCTGATTAACGAATCAGGGCAAATCAATAAAGTTAGCAAGGTGATTGATGAATTGGCAGGGAGTCATGGTAGAATTAATAATTTTTAATAGGTAGTAAAATGAATGAAAAAATAACAGAAGAAGAAATCAAAAGAGACATCTCAGATACTCAAAAAGAAATAGACGACTTCAGTACTGAATGGAAAATTTTAATAAGGAGACCTCAAGAAAACAGAGTAAGAATATATATGTTAGAAGGGAAAATCTCCCAAAGAAAGAGCTTTGTTATAGAATTGGAGAAAATATTAGAGGGTAAAAAATGAAATATAAGCATAAATTTTTAATAAGTTATCACTTTCAGGATAGAAAAGGACGGCGAACCTATGGATATGGCGAGGCTTTCTTCGAGACCAATCAAACATTGCTTGATATTGACCCCATGAAAGATTTTATTAAAAATTCTCTTAAACATATACAAGAACCAAACATAGTAATATTAAATATTTGTGAAGTTTATGCAGGCGACAAAAAATGAAAGATAGATTTAAATGTAGGGGGCAAATGATTGGCTCTAACGAGTGGGTTTGTGGATATTATTACATCGATTTATGTGCAAAGCCTAATTCTTTCTTTATAAGAGGGGACGAGCATCATGATTTTTCAGTAAAAGAAGAAACGGTCGGCCAATGTACAGGGTTAAAAGACAAGGCAGGAAAGCTTATTTATGAAGGGGATATTGTGATAGCTACTAAAAAAGCAGTGGATTGTAGATTTATAATTGATTTTGATTATGGCAGTTTTGGAGCTCGGCACATTGGAACAAACACTTGGCACTCTTCATCCACTGTTTCATTTTTTGAACTAGTGTTCAAAATAATAGGAAATATTCATGAAAACCCAGAATTATTAGAAAGATTATAAAATTCTAGTTTGACATGTAAAATAAAATGTGTCTATAATCAGAAATAGAGAGGTTGGTTTATCAATTTTTGAGTAAAAATCTATGGGAAAAAACTTACACAACAAAATGATTGAATTATTAGAAAAAGTTTCCAATCAAGACAAGCCAAATTTACATTTATCAATGACCGAGCTCTTAAAGAAGGTTGATAAGAAGTGCAAAGAGGATCGCATCGGGTCAGATACATTCTTTTTATTACCACATTACCACAAAATAAGAACCACTAGCCAATAGAAAAAAGATAGCATTACAACACTCTTAAAACAAGAGGTTAGTTTTAATGATCTTTCCACAAATGGAAGCCTCTATAAACCCCCAGTATTATAAAGACCTCCACTATTGGGTTAATCTGTTTCTTAATCTTACAAATTAGCCCAGTGAGAGGGCTTACTATGGGATTAGAAGCCCCCCCACTGGATTAATTATCTACAGTTTTTTAATACTTTTTTAATACTTCTCCTTTCTTTTTTATCCATAGACAACTTCCAATTCACCTTTATTTTAACCCATTTTTTCACATAGTCACAATGGAATTTCGCATTAGGCGGCATCCAATTAGCAGGATCTTTTGATCCCTTACTTCTATTGGCCGATCTATAGACAGCAATTAACGCATCGGGATTATATATATTATTTGCAAAATTTTTTCTTTTCTCTGCATCCCATTTAAAACCCCCACTTATATGAGCCTCTTTTAATGGGATGAGATGATCAATATCTAATGTATTTGGCTTATAAAAATACTGATCAGTATAATCATCATACCACTTGCCTCCAATAACTTTGCATCCTGAAGAATCAAAAACAACCTCAGTTAAACTTTCAGCTATTAAAACTTCTTGCCTAGTATTTTGGCAATCTTTATCCGCATCAATCCAATGCTTATAAAGCTTTCTATTATATTCGCTTGATCCTAAAGAATTAGCGGAAAATAGTAATAAACAAAGTAATAAACTAGGGAATTTATTAGTCATTTTATGTAATCTAATTAACTGCTGATTTATTAGGATTAATTTCATTAGAGGCTTGTCTTTCGGATGCTACCTGAATTATGGCCGCCAACTGCTCCGGAGTAAAGACTTTTGCTAAATCTGTAACTTGCTTTTCTATATTAGCAATCCGCCTACTTTCTTCATTTCTTACATAGTTTTCTTTAGCTTTGTGATATCGTTCTACAAATTTTAGACATCCGCTACCTATAAATTCATCACTCTTAACACGAAATAAATCGCATATTCTCATTAGCTTTGAAGCATTAATCCCATTTTCTCCTTTCTCATATTTTTGAATTTGTTGCAGGGTTAAATCTACATAATCACCTACTTCACTTTGAATGAAGCCTCTTGCCTTCCTCTTATCTTTCAGATGAAGTCCGATATAAAGATCTTCAGGTCGTCCAGTATGGCTATTTTTTACCATTCGTGCAATAACCTCATTCTGTAAAGGGATATTATTAATAAATGATTTGTTTACCTTGTCTAAAGGTGGGGAAATTATAGAAGAGTTTGACATTTTCTTAGTTTAAAATAGTTAATACACATCTTTATATATATTTTAATATAAAAAGATATATTAATATATGTAGCCTATGGTTACTTTATAGTCAAGTCTTATCACGTAGCACGTGTCTTGAGTTAAACACAGCGTGCTTCGAGCTCTTCGTTATAATTATAGATTTGTCGCAAGGTTTCTTCGCTAATTTCGTTTAATTCCTTTTCCGTAATAGTAATGGGAGAGGCCCATAAGCAAAGATTATCTACGGACATGTTTTTGCATCCGCTTCCTAACAGTAGTAATATTATCGTTCCTACGATTAAGTTGCCTTTTCTTAGATTTTTTTGCATCTTTCAAATTGTTCTTAAGTTGTTTTATTTGCTCTGATTTTTTACCTTTAAAATACCCAAAGATAAAAACTGTGGATATTATACCAAGTAACACCACAGATTTAATCATTAATAACTCCATTATTTACCTTTATTAATTCCTTTCTCAAACACACCGATCCCTAACAACCCACCACCGGAAATTAAAAACATATTTATAATCCCTAGTGCCGTTGCTGAATCCTCCGCCCCACTATTGAGACTATACCCAAATAAAATTGCAGAAAAAATCATTCCTACACTAATTAATATAGATCCCCAAAGTCTTTTAGATGATTTGTTTCCCATGCCATCTTTTAAATAATCAATCATCATTTACCTATTAAAATTATTAAATCTTACATTTCCCAATAACTTTGGGAACATTCACAAGCTCAAAATGTGGTAGATCAAAGAAAGTTTGATCATGTAAATTATTATCCGAATCCCAATCAACCCCGCATCTAATTTTTATGTCCATTAAATCGGCAGTTGCCTTTACATAACCTGCAAAATGGTAAAAACTAACCTTATCATTCCAGTTGATGGGATATCGAGCCACATCAACCGCATGAGACGGGTATATGTTATGTTTACTCTTGCCTGCTTTTAATTTTGATTTACCTTGGCAATATAATCTTTCTTGCTCCTCATTACTTCTATGGCCTTCAAGAATTGTGCAATCATAACGGTTGATTACTTCGTTAAATAGAATCTGTAATTCATCATGACAAGATGATAATATTCTTTTTGATCTTTTATTAAATTTTGGCATCTTATTTTCCTCAGAATAATTCGTGTTTATTTTTAATTGAGTCATTTCTGACTATTCTTTTTAACTCATTATGTAATTCATCTAAACACGATTTATTATTACAACCTGTAATATCATTAATTCCTTTTGTAGCATCGTGACCCTTAACTTGAATTAAGAGAGCCATTATCTTATCCGAAAAACAAGCGGATACTGAACCGGGATCCTTTTCTAACCTATCAAAATAATCTTTACTAATATATTTCTCAAATGACA
>SDBT01020911.1_pt1 | contig 10225 bp, 8 predicted proteins | sample 2277101 | NCBI WGS metagenome assembly SDBT01 (sample SAMN10404973, study PRJNA504765) | marine sediment metagenome | isolation source: marine sediment core GS10_PC15, 103 cmbsf | place: Arctic Ocean: Southern Knipovich Ridge | collected 2010
TAATAAGGAACCCCCATATTCCGTGCAATTGCCTGGGTACTGACAGAAGTGGCCCAGAGTACGTCCGTTTGAGAAGAGCACACATAGGTCATGTGAATCGGATAAATAAGGTGATAGGTCGCCCTGATAACAAGTATTCCGTGCAGACTATACGCAGTATTGACAACAGCAAGCCCATTGGCCCCGCCCGCATACCCTCCAAGAATCGGGCCGGCTTCCTGGCCGATATTTGCTCCCCAGGCGGTTAGATAGGCCGTCTGGTTCAAGGATGAGTAGTCCGTTTTTAATTCTGCGAATGGAGCGACTAACCAGCCATCAGATGGCCTGGCACCGAACTGCGGTGCTGATGCGGCTATTGAAGCAACACCTGATGCGCAGGATGACACATGGTCTATGATACCCAAACCCGGTCTCCCGGCCCTTCGGCAGCCTTCCCTACCGTACTGCATTGCCCTGATCCCGGCAAACACTTCTGACGGCGCGCCAGCAGCCGTTCTGATATGACCGAGAGTATTAATAATCGGGATACTTATTGTCTTTGCTTTGCTGATTCTCGCATAGGACTCCACAAGCCTCAACGCGAACTCCTCAGAGGTATTTGTTCCTGACCCTACATGGCAGTAAGGAAGCTCGTCAGAATCAGGAAGCCTTCCTTTCATTACGCACCGGTCAGGGCCTTCTCCGAAATAAGCTTCTTTTGGAGCATCATCTACAGCTTCAAGAACTTCAGCTTTTGAAAACTTGATTATTCTTTCGGTATCAGTTATGTATGTTCCCACTTCAGAATAAAATTCCACAGCCGCCTCAAAAACCCTGTCCGCGTAACTGTCATCTGTATTAACAACCTCCTCACTTTTCTGTTTTAAATCATACTTTTTAAGTACATTCCGCAATGAAGGTATAAATACTTTTACATCAAAATCTTTCTGGGTCATCATAGGGCCTGTCGCGGCTCTATCTATAACGTCAATAAAATTAACCATAATTATTTACCCCCCTTCTTATTTGCGATTAATCTTTTAGCAATATCAACAGCTCCAATCGCGGAATCACTCGTGCCATCAGCGCCGATCTGTTCAGCCCATTCATCATTAACCGGTCCCCCGCCAATTAAAACAATATACTTATCTCTCAAGCCTTTTTCTTTCAGGTAATCTATCACATCTTTCTGATAGGTCATTGTGGTGGTCATGAGAGCGGACATGGCAATTACATCAGCGTTAGCAGCTTCCGCCTTTTCTACAAAGCTTGTGGGTGAAACATTCGCGCCAAGATCGATCACATCAAAACCATGAGTTTTCATGAGAGTTGCTACAATGTTTTTCCCGATTTCATGAATATCGGTAAGAACTGTACCGAATACTACAGTACCAAGTTTTTCCACCGTCTGGCCGGTTTCGTCAAGTTTGGGCTCAATAATTTTCATACCTTCCTGAAAAGATTCCGCAGCCATCAGCATTTCAGGCAGAAATACTTCACCTGAAGCGAATAATTCCCCAACATGTTTAAGGCCAGTCATCATGCCTTTCTTAATTAGTTCCAGAGGGTCTGTTTCATTGATGATCTCATTTATTAATGAAATTAGAGTATCTGTGTCACCTTCTTCGACCGCCTCCGACATTTTCTTAAACACTGCTTCTTTACCCATAGAAAAGCCTCCATTATTAAAATATCTGTTACAAAAAACAATAACCTCAATTAAAATATCTGTTACAAAACGCGCTAACCTCAGCATTATAGCTGTCTATACAGCTTTTGTCAAGCTAATTTACATACCATTTAACTTTTTATAATTCCTTTTAATTTCACTTTTAACTATTTTTTCCAATTTATCAATAAATATATTGACAAGATTTTGACTAATTATAAAATGAAATGGAGTCAACTTTTTAAGGAGGTATGAAATGACTGAATCTGAAATTCTCGGTAAATTAAAGGAATCAATTCTAATTTTTGATGTAGAGCTTGCTGAAAAATCCGCACAGGAAGCAGTTAATAATGATATAGATCCGTTAAAAGCAGTGGAAGAAGGACTTGTAAAGGGTCTGGATATTATAGGTGAAAAATACGAAAATGATGAAATATTTCTTCCCGAACTGATGATGGCGGCTAATACTTTTCAAACAGCGATGCAGATCCTGGAGCCGAAAATCAGTGAAAAAGGGCAGGAAAGAGCGAAAAAAGGTATTATTGTTCTTGGAACGGTCAAAGGCGACATTCATAAAATTGGAAAAGATATTGTTACACTTTTGTTCAGAACAGCCGGTTATGAAGTTCATGACCTTGGAGAAGATGTTGATCTTTTTACCTTCATTGAAAACGCGAAAAAAGTAAATGCGGATGCGATCGGCCTGTCGGCTCTACTTACCTCTACACTTTCTGGACAGAAAGACGTGATTGACGCCCTTACCCAGGAAGGAATGCGGGATAAATACATTATAATGGTTGGCGGCGGTGCAACAACCCCTGAATGGGCCGAAACCATAGGCGCGGATCTTTTCGCAGAAAGTGCACAGGCCGCGGTACGAAGGCTTACTGAAATGATCGCAAAAAAAAGCTGATGCAGATTGGTTTTTTTAGTTCCTATTAGGAGGCAATACGATGTTAAGTTTTTATGAAGTAATAGACAGGGCTGTAACCGGGCCCTTAATGTCCGATCAGGATTATTATCTGAAAAATTATGTTCCTGAGTTAAACAAAGTAATACAGCAGTATAAAATCAAATTTAATCCGGAAACACCTCTTCCATCAGATGACGCGCTTGCGGATACAGTCTTTGAAGCGGCTGTTGATTTTTTTTCACGGGTCGGCGCGTACTGCCCCGATACTTCCAGGGTAATGAAGTTCACAAAGGAAGAAATACTTCTGGCGGCAGGTGAGGCACCGTCAGCCTCCAGTTTTGGAGAAGGCCCTGACAGAAAGGTAATGCGCTCACGAATGCCCGATGATCATTCAGAACCGTGGTATCACTGCGGAGGAGGAATATATACAACTTCCGATGCTGTTTTCATGAATCAGATAGAGGGGCTCGCCAATATAAAGAAGGCATGCTCACTGTCAATCCCATCTTCTATCAATTTAAAAGGGAAGGACGCCCGTGTAAGGTCCCCTCAGGAGGTTCTCGCTGCAATAAAAACTGTCTCCATGGGAAGAGAAGCCTGTAAAAGGGCCGGCAGGCCGGGTCTTCCAATACTGAACGGAATCTCAACAGCAACAGGGCCGATCTCAATGTTTGCCGCTTCCCACCCGAACTTTGGTCTGCGGCCTTCAGACGGTTTTTTGATAGATTCACTGGCAGAAATGGTGGTTGACTTTGAGGCTCTTGATAAGGTCGCTTTTTATACAAGCCTGGGTGCTAACATAGGATCTACATCAACACCGCTATTTGGCGGGTATAATGGAGGGGCTGAAGGCAATGTCATAGTAACGGTCGTTTATAACCTGCTCGGTATTTTGATTTTCAGGGGGACCTACCATTATAACGCGCCTCTTCATACAAAATTAAGGGTATCCTCTACAAAGCCATTACTCTGGATCATAGCTCTCGCGAACCAGGCGCTTCACAGAAACGCTCCCTATCCGACGCTTAATTTACCATACCTTGGAGGCGGAGCAGGGACAGATTGTTACTATTATGAAATGGCTGCCTATCACACCTGCGTTGTTACATCGGGCGGGAACATGCTTTCAGGCCATCCTTCGATTTCGGTTGCTCCTGATAGTATTGTTCCTCTTGATCATGTATTAAATATTGAAGCAGCCCAGGCTGCTTCAAAACTAACGCGAAAAGAAGCAAACCCGATTGTACTGAAGTTTCTCGAAAAGTATGAAGGGCAGTTAAAGAGCCCTCCGAAGGGGTTAACCTATCAGGAATGTTACGATATGGTTACAGGTGAGCTTACGAATGCCGAATATGCAAAGAATGCTGATAGAATTCGTAAAGAACTGCGGGACCTTGGATTACCGGTCGAGAAAAGTGCCTGACAGATTATATAGTAATATGACATAAGTAGGGGCTGGCTTCAAATCCGCCCCTACGGGTTATCTGCTTTTTCTGAAAGCCTCCAGATACGAATCTGCATATATCTGCTTGTTCATTACCATTTCGGCGGTCAGAACTGCGTCAACAAGGTCATTATCCATTACATCAAGGATTGCCGCGTCACATCCATTAGCAATGAGCATGGTAAGAAAGGTCCTGTTAAGCAATTTCTTATATTTGGTACCATTGGAAATATTTGATAAACCGCAAACGATGTGGCATGGTGGGTCTGAAAAGAGCTGAAATTGATTTGCCGCGTTGAGTATTTCAGTTGCCTGTTCCTGCATAAATTTCAGCGGCATAATAATGGGATCCAGGAAGATCTGTTCCGGGGAAAGACCGAACTCCATGGCTTTCTCAATAATTTTACCCGCATTTTCAACCCTTTTATCAGCATTTTTTGGGCTTCCGGTCTCATCCATGACAAGGCCGATAATCGAAGCGCCGTGTTCGGCAACAATAGGGAACAGCTCATTCATTTTTTCCTCAACGGCAGTTGTGGAATTTACCAGCGGCGGCTTCTTACACACCGGCATTGCTTCTTTCAGCATTAAAGATCTGTTGTTATCGATTGAGATAGGCGTGTCTACTTCTTCCTGTACCATTTCAATCATCCAGCAGAGATCTTCAGGTTTATTTGAAGCAGTTCCGAGATTTACATCAATATATGTTGCCCCGGCATCCGTCTGCTTTCTGGCCCATTCCTTGATAACATCACCATTTTTATTTATGATAGCTTCCTTTATATCCTTGAAACCAGCATTAACCCTTTCACCTATTAATATCATACCTGTATCCTCCTTTTACATTAGTCTGCTAATTGTGTTTTGTATAGTTTTAACAGCATCGGGGTGTGCCATAATCAGAATATCCGCTCCTGCCTGAAGATAACCTTCAGCGCACGCTGCTTCCCACATCGGCCCCCGCTTGGCCAGTTTGCCCCATCCGGGAAGAATATCATCATCTGCTACTGCCTCTTTAACCCTGTAGGTTTCTCCCGCGATATCACATATCTGGGGCGATGCCATAAGATTATCTCCCTTGAGTGCTGCTGTCCTGCAGCGTTCAATAATTGTGTAGACGTAATCAAACCCGTAACCTAACGCGGCAGTAGTCTGGAACATTACTACATCATTTAAATCGTAATCAGCATCCTGTAAAAGAATGTTGACCTGCTTCGCAATATTAATATCAACCGGAGCTTCAGAGATAATTTTGTGTTTATCGGCATTACAGATAGCGACTATAGTCATATAATTGGTCTCTTTCGCAGAGCCGATCAGACAATTTTCTCCCTTTGCTGCCTGTGAACATTCAGGCAGAACAGAATTATCCTTTTCCTCATCTCCGCACCCCCAGATAATAAGAGGGACATCCACGGCCTTTAATACATCTTCAACTACTTTTGCACAGTCAGCAGGTGAAGCGTCTTTTCCGGCCGGATCTGCGCCGATCATTTTCAGGCTTATTAAATCTACTCCGTACTCTGACACACATTTTTGAGCCCATTCAACAGGTGAGTTTATCTCTTTCCCTATGGCTTCTTTTATTACTTCAGGCCAATCCGGCGCCGTATCCGAGATGAGCCCCGCTATTACCGGCTTATTCGGCATTTCACCTTCGAAAGTCATGAATGGAAGGGTTGTCGCACCGCCTATAGTCACTGTTTTCCCCCGGGTCCCCCCATCTTCTTTTGTCGCGCCTAATGTAACAGTGTTTATTTTCGATGTCCATTTTTCCTTTACATCAGGTATTTCCATTTTTACCTCCTATTTCATCTAATATTTTTTTAATGCTTTTCTTTGCTATTGACTCATTTAACGTAATGACAGGTTTCCCCTGGAAAACTGCATCACCCAATGTTTTATCAAAAGGAATATCCCCTATATATTCTATGTTCAAATCCTCAATACGCTTTCTTACTTCCTGTTTCCTTTCATCCCTTACCATATTTGTGATGACATATTCCTTTTTTATCTTGCTCTTTAGTTCTGAAGCTATTTTTTTAATGGTTTTTGCAGTATTAAGTGATATTGGATTGTCATTTACAACAATAAGCAGTGCGTCTATATTATTGGTAGTTCTCCTGCTGATATGTTCAAGCCCTGCTTCATTATCCATCACAATCCAGTTATATGAGGGGAAAAGATCCTCTGAAAATTTTCGAACAAGAGAATTAAGATAACAATAGCACCCGGAGCCCTCGCCCCGTCCCATTGTCAGCAGATCAAAACCTCTGGATTCTTCAATAATCTGATGTAAACCAGCCTCAACATAGTTTGCTTTATCCATTCCGGGAGGGAAATTTTTTATTTCCCGCAGAACATCTTCCCGCAACTCTCCAATCGTCTTGTTTACCTCAATACCTAGTATTGTTCCAAGGTTTGCATCCGGATCAGCATCTATTGCGAGTACCGGCCCGTTATTTTTATTACAAAAATGCAGAACCGAAAGTGCGGCTACTGTGGTCTTACCTGTTCCGCCTTTCCCCGCTATTGCTATACTGTACGCCACCAGTAAGTACTTCCTCTCATATTTTATATTAATAGAGCCATGAGTCTCTGCATTTAAAACTAAATACGTTGATTTAATGTTCGATTGCCTATCCATATTCAAACATTTCAATATCTGTATGCGGTAAAAAGATTGCTTTCTGGAACTCTTCCACATAATCTTCAGCACCCATTAAATCATAATAGGTTATTGCCTGTCTCAGTTCAATAATCTTATTAAATGCTTCGTTATAAAAGGCTGTTAACTTTGCGCCTCTTATTGAGGTGTTCCCGACAAACTTAAACCTTTCCCTGGGAAGGTCAGGTATCAGCCCGATGGAAACAGCATTATCGATATTGATATAATTACCAAACGCGCCCGCGATATAAAAGTTTTTAATTTTAGTAAAATCAAGGTCCAGTCTTTTTAACAGTATCTTCATTGCCGCGAATATGGCTGCTTTTGCTATAATTATGTTTTCAATGTCTGATTCAGTTATGAAAATTCTCTTGTGCTTTTTACTTTGATTCTCATATTGAAGGACATAACTTTTTAGACCATTTTCAATTGTAATCCGGTCTGTACTATTTTCAATAAAATTACCCGAACGATTGATAATTTTTTTCTCTAAAAGAACACTGACAGTATCTATTATACCGGAGCCGCATATCCCTTTTGGCGGAACGTCACCGATTGTTTTATAGGAGATCTCACCTTCATTTATGAAGACAGATTCTATTGCTCCCCTTTCGGCCCTCATTCCGCACGCGACGCTGGCCCCCTCCAGTGCCGGGCCCGCGGAAGCTGAACAGGCCACTATCCAGTCCTTATTTCCAACGATGATTTCACCGTTAGTACCGATATCCACTAAAAGAGACAGCTTATCTTTCTCGTGTATTTCAGTTGCAAGAATTCCGGCTGTAATGTCACTGCCTACCCACGCGCTTATTCCCGGAAGTGAATAAAGAAGTCCCCTGGGATTAATCTCAATGCCGACTTCCGCGGCACGCAGAGGCGGAGGGTCGACAGTAGTGGCGACAAAAGGGTGCCGCCTGATATTCATCGTAGGAAGCCCGAGTAAAAAATGTCCCATAGCGGTATTTCCCGCGCATATAACAGCAGTTATATCTTTTAAGTTTACCCCATTACTATCCGCCAGGTCTGTTGTAAGCTGATTAATGTCCTTTATAAGAAGTTTCTGAAGTTCTTCACTTCCTCTTTTTTCCGCTGATATCATCCGTCTGGTAACTTCTCTTCCATAAATTCCCAGAGAATTAAAACAGGCTTTCGCATCTAAAGTCTTAAGAGTGTTTGCATCCACCAGATGAGCAACCACTGTTGTGGTGCCAACGTCTACAATAACCATGAAGTTTTTATCTTCAGTATTACCGCCTTCAACATTCATGATTTCCGCAACATCCCTTCTCAGCCCTACAGTCGCTGTAACGCGGAACTCATTTTTCCTCAGAACATCAGGCAGTATCTTAATAATCTTGAGCCCCATCTGAAGTGAGCAGACTTCGAGTTTTTTACAGATTGCTTCACTGAGCCTTTCATGATCTGCCGTATTATTTGAAATAGATGGTTTTTCCAGCTCGATATATACTTTTTTAATTAATGGAGACGGATTATACTCTTTTTTGTATATTATCTCTTCAAAACCTCTGAAACGTTCGGCATCTTTATCAGCCTTTCTCTTCTCTTTTGCCAGAGTTTCTTCAGGGATTTCTATGACAAGGTCGCTTATTATCCTTGTCATGCAGGCAAGAACATAACCTTTTTTTATCTCATCCCGTGTTAATTTTAATGAAATCTCCCCTGCAATTTCACCCTCCTTGACAATCATCTTACAGCGTCCGCATATACCATCACCGCCGCAGAGATTGCTGATGGAAATATTGGCTTTTGAAACCGCTTCGAGCAGCAATGTTTCTCTTTCAACAGAAACCTCAATACCCTGCGGGTAAAAGGTTATTTTATATTCATCCATATTAAATGTTTCCATACATCATTAAATGTTTCCATACATCCGTGATATAAAGATGATTTTTTCACGACTTCCAGCTAGTTGTTAAAAAAGCGGGAATCTCCCTTGCGTTTTCAGGACCGATTATCACTTCTTTCCATTCAGATGTTTCCTCTATCTCAGCTCTAAAAATGGGGAGAAGACCTGGAATTATCAGTTTACGGTGTTTTACTTTTTCAGCCACCTTCTGTTCCTCAATTGCTTTAACTACTTTTTCAGCTGATATTTTATCTCCGGCATAGGCATTGAGGACACCTAAACCCTCGGTGTCGACTACACATATATAGGCTGGAACCTTACTTCTCTCAACCTCCGATTCAACAGAGAAGTATGTAAGTGAAAAATTGGTTGTGAAAAGTACGGGTGAATTTTCATCAGGATTTCCGATTTCATAGAGCTTCGCTTCAACCGTGTTAGGCACCTGCGGATCTGTATATACGTTCTGTACAACAACCATTATAGGCAGAAGTTCCCAGGGTTCCGTGTTATCCACCAGCACGATACCGGCGTATTTCGCTGCAAAAGCACTCGCGGTTACGGTTTCATCATAGGGATTATCTGTGTTTATCTCAACAATTGAAGGATATCCCAGGGGCCGGAAATTCTTTTTAAGGGCAGCTCTCCGGGTTAAGGTAAGATTTCTCACAGTTTCACCAAGTTTTTCTGTCCCGAAGGAGAGAATAATATCTTCCACTCCTTTATCTTTCGCCTTTGTCGATAAATCGGCAAGTTCCTCAAGACTGCTTCCGGAAATCGCAAGCGGTAACTTCAATGACGCGGCAATTTCAGCATGTCCGTCAATATTTGAAGCATCTGCTTTGTAAATTAATGGTTTGAAATCTTTAACTGCTTCGCACGCTGTTTTCATAACTGCTGAATCTTTTCCAATCAGTATAAAAGGAACAGAACTTTTTCCGGCAATGGTCTTCGCTCTTGCCGCGGCGTCTTCACATCCATCGATCTCTACTGCGGCCAGCGCTACCTTTAGTGTTTCACCTACCCTTTCAAATACTGAACCGTTTATCGTTTCACTCTTCGCGAGTGCTTCATCATCTGAAAGTGAAGCGGGTATCCGCACCGCAATACCACAGGCCCTGTGAAACTTTTCCTCATGACGGAACATGACTGTTTCCTGTCCTATTTCAAACTGTTTTCCCTCTTTCCCAATCTTTATAAGTTTCATGGGCGGAGTAGATGCCTCCGATAACTCTGCTTTCGATTCTTCTGAAACCTGCGGACAGTCTGTTAACGCCTTCTGTTTTGCAGCAACCTGCATCGCGAAAGCCATACAGGTCGGAAGGCCGCATTCCTTACAATTTGTTTTTGGAAGAAGTTTATAAATTTGCATACCTGTTAACGCCATTTTTTCCTCTCCTTCATTTAATTAGAAAAATTTAATTTTATATAAGTAAACAAATAATAATACTTTCAGGAGGTATTTTACAAGTTATTTTCAGTATTATTTTAGAGGCAAGAAATAACATCCTGTCATGATTTAAAAGTTTTCTTGCCTATATTTAATGACATTTTCGTTTTAAAAAATAGATTCCATTTCGAGAGCAGGATGACTCACTTTCTGTAAATACTCCACAAGCTGCTCGGGCTCTTCCGCGTCCTCCTCCGTCGCAATCTTGTCATACAGGTCCGTAAGCCCCATCTTATCA
>SDBT01020913.1_pt1 | contig 10225 bp, 10 predicted proteins | sample 2277101 | NCBI WGS metagenome assembly SDBT01 (sample SAMN10404973, study PRJNA504765) | marine sediment metagenome | isolation source: marine sediment core GS10_PC15, 103 cmbsf | place: Arctic Ocean: Southern Knipovich Ridge | collected 2010
TCCGATTGAGCAAAACCACAGGAATAGCTGGCTATTTCGCGGATTTTGCGAATGAGGCATCGGTCAAAGATGGGCTGAAGCTGAGATGCAAAAATGTGAAGTTATTTTTGCGCGAGCCCTAAGCCCTTTTGTCTTGTTTCATCAGGGTCTGAATTCGGAGCCTCAAGCCATTTAGCCTGATGAAACCTTCGGCATCCTGCTGCCGATAAACCTCATCTGATTCAAAAGTAGCGAAATCGCTCCTGTACAAAGACTCATCCGACCTGCGGCCCAGTACACGACAGTTTCCTTTGTATAGTTCCAGCCGTACAGTGCCGGAAACTGTCTTCTGCGTTTCGTCCATCAAGGTCTGCAAGACCCTCATCTCAGGCGAAAACCAGAATCCATAGTAGATCAGTTCAGCATATTTGGGAATCAGGGAGTCCCGAAGGTGCATGACCTCGCGGTCCATGGTAATGGATTCCACCGCCATATGGGCTACTCTCAAGGCAGTGCCCCCGGGGGTTTCATACACGCCTCGCGACTTCATTCCTACAAAACGATTTTCCACCAGATCGATTCGCCCAATACCATTTCGACCGCCAAGGATATTGAGTTCATCAAGGAGAGCGGCAGGCAAAAGCTTTTTGCCGTTGACAGCCACCGCGTCTCCGCACTCAAAAGAGACCTCCACAACCTCGGGCCTGTCAGGGGCCTCAAGAGGAGAAACAGACATGGAAAACATGTCATCTGGCGCCTTTTCCCACGGGTCTTCGAGGATTCCTCCTTCATAGCTCGCGTGCAGCAGATTCTTGTCGATACTGTATGGCTTTTTCGGGCTGACAGGGACTTCAATCCCGTGCTTTTTGGCATAGTCTATTAGAGATTGACGAGAATCCAGCGACCACTCACGCCACGGAGCAATAATTTTCATATGCGGTGCCAAGGCTTGATATGCCAACTCAAACCGAACTTGATCGTTACCCTTTCCTGTAGCCCCGTGACTGAGTGCATCTGCCCCTTGTTCCAGGGCAACATTTACCTGCTGCTTGGCAATGAGGGGACGGGCAAGAGAGGTCCCCAGCAGATACTGACCCTCGTATATGGCATTTGCACGAAACGCCGGAAACACGTAATCCCGGACAAAGGGTTCCTTCAGGTCTTCAATGATGACCTTCTCCGCCCCGGTGCTCTTTCCTTTTGCCTCCAGTTGATCCAGTTCCTCTCCCTGACCCAGATCAGCTGCAAAGGCAATCACCGAACACCCATAAGTCTCTGTGAGCCACTTCAGGATAACCGAGGTGTCCAGGCCTCCTGAATAGGCCAGGACTATCTTTTCAATGCTTTTCGACAAAATGACTACTTCCCTCCCATGAACTCTTCCAGGATCGCCTTGTGCATGTGCAGCTTGTTCTCTGCCTGATCCCACACCACCGAATTTGATCCTTCCAGAACCTCTGCCGAGATTTCTTCACCTGAGTGAGCAGGCAAACAATGCATAACCATGACGTCCTCTTTGGCCAAAGCCACCAAGGCCTGATTTACCTGGTATGGCTTAAATATCTTCTTTCGGTATTCGGATTCTGTCTCCTGGCCCATACTCGCCCAAACATCCGTGTAGATCACATCCGCGTCACGAACAGCCCGCTCAGGATCTGAAAGCACAACAGCGCTTCCCGAGGTATCCCTTGCAGCCGGCTCCAAGATATCCTCCTTTGGATAGTAGCCTTCCGGGCACGCAAAGGTCATGTCAAACCCCAACACGGCTACTGCATTCAACCAGGAGTGGGCCACATTGTTGCCATCTCCCACCCAGACGATCTTCAGCCCCTCAAGGCTTTTCCATTTCTCCAATATGGTCATGAGGTCACTCAATACCTGACAGGGATGATAGAGATCCGTCAAACCGTTAATCACGGCAATGGAGGCTGCTTGCGCAAGCTCTTCAAGCAAATCCTGCGAATAGGTACGCACCACCAGACCATCGAGATACCTGGAAAAGACACGGGCTGTGTCTGCAATGGGTTCATTTCGAATCAACTGAGTATCATTGGCATTCAAAAAAATAGGTGTTCCCCCAAGCTGGACCATGGCCGCCTCAAAGGAGATCCGGGTTCGAGTGGACGGCTTATCAAATATGAGTCCCAGGGTCTTTCCGTTGAGGGTCTCATCAGCAACCCCTTCTTTTCGGCGCTGTTTGAGCTCAAATGATCTCACAAACAGGGTCTTGAAATCATCAGCAGTCAAATCTCTTAAAGTCAGAAGGTCCTTTTTCATGGTTTTTCGCCTAACGTCTCCTCACGAGGCTCACCCGTTGCTGTCCGCAGATCCCTGATCACCCAGCCCCTCAAATATGCTGTCCAAGCACTGGACGAGCGCGTCTATGTGTTCCTCCTGTACAATCAACGGCGGGATAAACCGCAAAATATGATCCTGCGTGCAATTGATCAGAAAACCCCGCTCCATGCAGGCCTTTACAATAGGCGCACCGTCACACGAAAGCTCCAAGCCGATCAACAGCCCCTCGCCTCGCACCTCGCGCACGAAAGCGTATCTTGATTTGAAATTCAGGAGCTGGTCGACAAAATACTGCCCGATCTTTTGGCAGTTTTCGAGCACACCTTCTTCCAGCAAGGCCTTCACGACTACGAGAGCGGCAGTTGCAACCAAAGGTGTTCCCCCAAAGGTAGTGGCATGAGAGCCGGGGCCAAAGGCCTTGCCCACCTCTTCTTTTGCCAGCATCGCCCCCATGGGAAGCCCGTTTGCCAGGGCTTTGGCCAGTGTCATAATGTCCGGGGCCATGCGAGAGTGCTCATAGGCAAAAAGCTTGCCCGTGCGGCCCATGCCTGTTTGGACTTCGTCGAAGATGAGAAGTAGCCCTTCACTGTCACACAGTTCCCGCAAGCCTTCCAGATACCCAGGAGAAGGACACTGAACCCCACCTTCTCCCTGGATGGGTTCCAGCATGACAGCACAGGTTTGCCCGGTGATCGCACCCTGGATTGCCTCAAGATCGTTGAACCGAACAAAGTCAAAACCGTCCAACAGGGGTTCAAAACCTTTTCGGATCTTTGCCTGGCCCGTGGCTGTCAGGGTGGCCATTGTTCTGCCGTGGAAAGACCCCTCCATGGTTATGATCCTGAATCGCTCCGGGGCACCCTGGTCTTTGAAATACTTGCGGGCCAGCTTGATGGCCGCTTCATTTGCCTCAGCACCGCTGTTGCAAAAAAAGACTCTGTCGGCAAAGGAGTGTTCAACCAGCTGTTGGGCCAACTCGATTTGAGGGCCGGTATAATAAAGGTTGGACACATGAACCAACCGGCGCGCCTGATCAGCAATAGCACTGGCAATACCTTCGTGGGCGTGACCCAGATTGCACACGGCAATGCCGGCAACAAAATCAGTGTAGCTGCGGCCCTCGCTGTCCTGCAGTATACATCCCTTGCCTTGTGTCAGTACAATGGGAAACCGGCTGTATGTCTTGGCCATGACCTGATCAGCGGTTTCCATTAAGGCCTTGGTATCCATTTCTTGTGGTTTGTTATTGGTCATTGGTCAGTTGTCATTTATCATCTATCATTTATCATTGGTAATCGGTTCAGATGCCGGATATTTGATGATGTTTGCACCCTCTCAAACTGAATTCCATCATGCATTTCACGAGCCTTATGGGTGAGGAGGGGGTTTTCCGAAAAAGCCGTGATACCGTGGGCTCGGCAGAACGAAAAAACCAAGCTAGACGAATATTATCACGGCGCATGAGGAAAGCCCCCTCCTCACCCATGCTAGATGCTGGATGTCACTCACGCACCAACAACCGTCATCGGTCTCATCACTCACTGATGACCAGTGACTACTGACTAACTTCGGTCCCTATCCCTTTGTCCGTAAAAAGCTCAAGGAGTACGGCATGCGGTTTGCGGCCGTCGATGATGTGAACCATGCTCACGTCATTTTGAAGGGCCTCCAGGGCGCACTGGATCTTAGGAATCATCCCCCCGGAAATAGTACCGTCCTCAAGCATTTTGTGAACAGCCTGTGCCTTGACAGAGGGCACCAGAGAGCCTTTTTTGTCCATTACTCCTTCAACATCGGTAAGCAGCATCAGCTTGATCGCACCTAGGGCTACGGCGATCTTGCTTGCTACCCAGTCGGCATTGATATTGTAGGTCTCACCCGACTCACCCACGCCGACTGGAGCAATGACCGGAATGAAGCCGCCGACCTCCAAGGTCTGAATGATTTCTGCATTTACATCCGCGACCTCGCCTACCATGCCCATGTCTATTATTTCGGGCGGCTTGTCCTCTTCCTGGGCCCGCACCATATGAAGCTTTCTGGCGACTATCAAGCGCCCGTCCTTGCCACTTAAGCCCACAGCCTTGCCACCCTGTTGACTAATCTGGGCCACTATCTCTTTGTTGACCTTTCCCCCGAGCACCATCTCAACAACGTCCATGGTTGGTCCATCCGTGACACGGATGCCATCCACAAAGCGAGACTGAACGCCCATTTGCTCCAAGACCGATCCAATCTGCGGACCTCCCCCATGCACCACCACAGGATTAAGGCCGACGAATTTCATCAGAGTGATGTCACGTGCAAAGTCTTCCTTGAGACCCTCGTCCACCATGGCGTGGCCGCCGTATTTAATTACCATCGTCTTTCCGTAAAAACGACGAATGTATGGAAGGGCCTCAATCAGTATCTCGGCAACGTTGCTAGTCATTGGTCAATAAAAATGCCTAAAGTTGTTGGTATCAGGCATCTGACATCATCTACTCACAAAATGTAGCGACTCAGATCCTCATCCTCCGTAATGTCTTTTAGTTTCTCATACACATGATTGGCGTCAATGACGATTTTTTCTTCGTCCATGTCCGGTGCATCAAACAGGATCTCGTCCAGCAGCCGTTCCATGACCGTGTGCAGCCTTCTTGCTCCTATGTTTTCAGTACGGTCATTGACCTCTGTAGCGATCTCTGCGATGGCAGTAACTGCATCGTCTTCAAAGACCAAGTCAACGCCTTCGGTCTTGAGAAGGGCTTCATATTGAAGTACGAGAGCATTTTTCGGCTCGGTCAAGATCCTTACAAATTCATCTTTTCCCAGGGATTTCAACTCCACCCTGATCGGAAAGCGGCCTTGCAGTTCCGGGATCAGGTCAGAGGGCTTGCAGGCATGAAAGGCCCCGGAAGCAATAAACAGGATATGGCAAGTCTTTACCATGCCGTACTTCGTAGTCACTGTACATCCCTCAATTACAGGAAGCAGATCCCGTTGCACGCCCCCCCTTGAGACATCCGGCCCGTGTGTGCCCTCCCTTCCTGCGATCTTGTCGATTTCGTCTAAAAAGATGATGCCGGCCTGTTCCACCTTGGTAATTGCTCGTTTCACCACATTGTCCATGTCCACGAGTCTTTGGGCCTCCTCCTGAGAGAGAATCTCCAGGGCCTCGGGCACCTTGACTTTTCGCTTCTTCGTCTTTTTGGGAAACATGCCGCCAAACATGTCCTTAAGGTTGATATCCATCTCCTCAAGGCCCACACTGGAAAATATCTCAACAACCGGAGTGGTCCGCTCAGCCACCTCCAGGTCCACAAAACGATTGTCAAGCTTGCCATCGGACAACATCTGTCGGATCTTCTCGCGTGTGGATGGCGGTTCTGTCGAGTCTTTCTTGACGAGCTCCAAGGTTTTTTCTTCACCTTCATCCGTGTCTGTATCCTCGGAAGCTTTCTTTGGCGGAAGGAGTATGTCGAGCAATCGCTCCTCTGCAATGGATCGAGCCTTTGTTTTGACTGCTTCCTCTTCCTTCTGCTTCACCATATTGACGGAAAGCTCAGTAAGATCACGGATCATAGACTCCACGTCGCGTCCAACATACCCCACCTCGGTAAACTTGGAGGCCTCAATCTTTAGGAAAGGCGAATTCGCCAGGTGGGCGAGACGCCTTGCAATCTCTGTCTTGCCCACGCCTGTGGGACCAATGAGAATGATATTTTTTGGGGCAATCTCGTCTCGCAGGTCTTCAGGAACCTGCCTGCGTCTCCATCGATTTCTAAGTGCGATTGCCACAGAACGCTTGGCATCATTCTGGCTTATAATGTACTTATCTAGCTCGGCTACAATCTCACGCGGTGTCAGTTGTTTCATTTATACTCCCAGCGAATCAAGTACGTACAGGTCACTTGATCTCTTCAATGGTAATGTCTTCATTTGTATAAATGCAAAGGCAAGCCGCGATTCTCATGGCTGCATCTGCAATCGATTTTGCATCCAGTTCCGTGTGTCGGATCAAGGCCACGGCAGCGGCCTGAGCATATGCCCCTCCGGACCCGATTCCCAAAACCCCTTCATCCGGCTCTATCACATCGCCGTTTCCTGAAATGAGAAACAAATGATCGGAATCCACAGCAACGAGAACTGCTTCGAGCCGCCTCAAATATTTGTCAGTCCTCCAGTCCTTGGCAATCTCCACGGCCGAGCGTGTCAGATTCCCGTTGTATCGCTCAAGTTTTGCTTCAAGGCGTTCATAAAGATTCAGGGCGTCTGCTGTGGCGCCGGCAAACCCCACGATAATTTGGTCGCTGTACATCTTGCGAACCTTCGTGGCGTGATGCTTCATGATGGTGTCCTTCATGGTTATCTGACCGTCACCTGCCACGACCACGTGACTGCCTCGTCGCACAGCCAAAATGGTAGTACCATGAGGTCGCATGTCTTTACCGTTCATACTATATCTCCCAGCATCTCAACGCCACCGTGTTATCGCCTGGGGTGTGTTTTGTCATAGACCTCCATCAGCCGGTCAATACTCACGTGGGTATATTTTTGCGTAGTTGTCAAGCTGGCATGACCCAGCAACTCCTGTACCATCCGGAGGTCTGCCCCAGCGTCAAGCATATGGGTGGCAAAAGTGTGCCTGAACCCGTGGGGTGATATGGGCCTCATCAGCCCCAGCTGTCTGACCACCTTTTCAAGCACCCGAGCCACGGACCGGGCACTCAGACGCCCTCCGCTTCTGTTCAAAAACACGGGTTCGCCATGCATGTGGCACACGGCCTTAGCAGGATTTCTGCGTTCCAGATAGGTGCGGATGCAGCCAAGGGCCTTATTTCCCACAGGGACTATGCGCTCTTTGTTGCCCTTGCCCAGTACGCGAATCAAGCCTGTGTCAAAATCAACGTCGTCCACATCCGTGCCCACCAGTTCGCTGACTCGTAACCCGGTAGAATAAAGCGTCTCCAAAATAGCCCTGTTTCGCAGAGCAGGGACAGAGTCCCCATTGAGCCCGTCCAAGAGGCGAAATGTTTCGTCAATTGGCAAGTAATCGGGTATGGGCTGTCCCCGTTTTGGAGTCAAGACTGTCTCAGCGGGGTTTCTGTTGATCACGCCCTTTTTCACCAAGAATCGAAAAAATGACCTCAAAGCCGCAAGCTTACGGGCAATGGTGGTCTTTGCGCGGCTGCCGTGCAGAAAGCCCAGATACGAGCGGATTGCAAGTTCATCTACATCACAGAGGTCCTTCCTTGTGTTGTCCTCACCGTTGCCCTCGCGATCACGTACATAGGCAAAAAAGTCTTTCAGATCGTTGCGGTACGCCCGGCAGGTATTGAGCGAAAAGCCCTTTTCCGCAGACATCGTTTCAATAAATGCTTCGATCCAGGTTTTCATGAACACGCTATGGCCTGGCAAGAGGTTTGAATAGTGAGACCTCTGCAAAACGTCCTCTTTTGCCCAATTTCGGCGTCAGACTCAAATCTTAATCCTCGAAATACTCAATGTATTCCTGTGGTTAAAATTTTCGCCTTCCTTGAACTTGAATAAAATTGAACATTTTTCAAAGGTCTCAAATAGCAAAAAGACTCGCCCAAAAACTAGTTAAGTTATCACAATTATTTTGTTAATCAATAAAAAAAAGGTTTTGAGACGCCGGCCTAAAATCCCGGAAGATCAATCAGGGCTCTGATCTCAGCCCACGAACCGACCTCCTGGAAAGGATGGTGGGAACGATTCCATGGTTGGCTAAACAGGATTGGAACGATATCATGGTCTTGCAACGTGAAACACAGCTCAAGGCAATCCTCCACAAAGTATTTCATGCCCCGGGCACTGAGAACCTCAGCCTTTCCCTCAAAGGTGCCTGTAGCAACCACTTCTACGCGGGAGGTCCGAGTAGGAAACCTCCTTTCCACCCACTCCTTGATGGGCGAAAGCTTCGGACGAGCTGTGACAAATAGCAGTTGCCCTGCTTCGGCAATGCCAGAAAGCACCTCCACTGCACCGTCCAGGGGCCTAAGCTCTGTTTCAAAGTCCCCTTCCAGAATCCTGTCTATTATGGTCTTGATGAGCTCAGGGTCTATATCTAGACAGTCTTCCAGAAGGTACTGATTGATATCCTCGTACTCTATGTGGTTGATATTGTAGTCAGAGGCCGCAATCTCCAGAAACAGCGCCATTGTGTTGGCAAAGACCCCGTCTATGTCAAAGGCTATAAGGCCAGGGGCTATCATGACGGCTTGCCTTTATGCGAGACCCTTGAAAAACGCCCTCTTTTGTCCCATTGAGCGCTATGCTTCACTCCGTGTCTGCGTCAAGCTCAGATTTCAATCCTCAAAATACTCAATGTATTCCTGCGGTTAAGATCTGCGCCTTTCTTGAACTGGACCAAAATTGAGCATTTTTCAAAGGTCTCTATGCGGCTCTGCGAGACTTTTTCTTGAGGCGATTTATACGTCGTCTCAATATCTTGGCTTTTGCTTCGTCCTTGCTTTCATGGGCCTGAGCTCTCAGGCCTTTCAGCTTTCGAATTCTTTGCTTGATCTCGCGAGTAGACACATCAGATTTCTTGGCCTTCTCATCAACGATTCCGCGCGCTTTCTTGATACCAGCGAGCAACTCGGCCTTGTTCATGCCGTGCACGCCAGCTATTTCCGGAATCTCCAAGGCCACTTCGCGCAACTCTTTGGCGGTCATTTTGTCTAAAGGCTTTTCCTTTTTTTCCTTCTTCGCCATAATGAAGCTCTCCTTTTTCTATACTAAGATTGAAGAGAATGTATCGCAAAACCCCTGGAGATGTCAAGGCCGACAACGCCAGAACGAAATCTCTCGGGACACTATTTCGCTTCCTTTGGCGGTCCCTGGGGCTTTGGCTGCAATTTGTCCTTTCTGGGTGCGACTGGTGCCCTGGTTGCCACTCCAGCGGGTCTGGCAGGTGGGGTCCCTTTCTGTTCTGCCATGGAGAGAAAGGGCTTGAAAAGGTCAATGGGTATGGGAAATACAGTGGTTGAATTGTTCTCAGCCGCAACCTCCCGAAGCGTCTGCAGGTACCTCAACTGCAAGGCCACGGGGTGGTCCCGGATAATGGTTGAAGCCTCTGCCAGCTTGTCTGCAGCCTGAAACTCGCCTTCTGCATGAATAACTTTGGCACGTCGCTCTCTTTCGGCCTCTGCCTGCTTGGCCATGGAACGCTTCATTTCTTTAGGCAGATCAATGTGCTTGACCTCCACGGTTGAGACCTTGATCCCCCACGGATCGGTCTGGGAATCCAGGATCTCTTGAAGCTGCGTGTTGATCTTATCCCGCTCAGCTAGCAGTTCATCCAGCTCGGCCTGTCCGCATACACTCCGAAGTGTGGTTTGGGCCAGCTGCGATGTGGCGTACATGTAGTTTTCCACCTCAATAATCGACTTCACAGGGTCCATGACTCTGAAATAGATCACGGCATTTACCTTGACCGACACGTTGTCCCGGGTGATTACGTCCTGAGGGTCAACGTCCATGGCAATGAGACGCAGACTAACCTTGACCATCTTATCAACAACCGGAATCAAGATGATCAAACCAGGGCCTTTGGCGCCAATAACCCGCCCCAAACGAAATATGACCCCTCGTTCATATTCGTTCAGGATCCGTATGGCTGAGGCCAGAAAGAATAGAACCAGTATTATGGCGGTGATGGTGGTAATCATATTAACCTCCCCTTTTTGTTATTGGTCATTGGTCAAGTCGTGAAGTGCCTAAAGTTATTGGCGTTCGGTTCGGATGCCTGATACCTGATTCCAGATGCCTGATGTTTGATGGTTACATCCTTTTTAGGGATGTTCTATCATTGATGAAATCGTAAAAAGCTAGTTTAGGCCGCGTCGCGGCCTCCTGTCAGCAACGAACTTGACTTAAGATCCCAGATTGGCTTTGCATTGGTTCAACTAAATGAAAATACTGACAATGTCGCACATGCGAC
>SDBT01020914.1_pt1 | contig 10225 bp, 10 predicted proteins | sample 2277101 | NCBI WGS metagenome assembly SDBT01 (sample SAMN10404973, study PRJNA504765) | marine sediment metagenome | isolation source: marine sediment core GS10_PC15, 103 cmbsf | place: Arctic Ocean: Southern Knipovich Ridge | collected 2010
GATCCAGGAGGCCCATATTTTAATAATTCATCTTATCTGTGAATTAACAGAAGAAGGGATTTTCGTGAAATAATAAATTTATATTTTTTTAAAGCCCTTTTTATCAGCCATAACTTCAAAAGGCAGGGGCCTTTCATTATAAGTTGAAGCCATGACCCGTCCATAAGCGCCGGCACTTTTAATTACTAAATAATCATTCTCCTCTACTTTTCCAATGGACCGGTCTTTTGCAAAAAGATCACCTGTTTCACAGATAGGCCCCACAACATTTACTTTATACTTCTTCCTGTTATATTTTACAGGGATGATCTGATGATAAGCTTCATATAATGCCGGCCGTATAAGTGTGTTCATTCCTGCATCAACAATAACAAATGTGTTGTTTAAACTTTTTTTAATATAAATAACTTTTGTAACAAGTATACCCCCATTACCAACAACATACCTGCCGGGCTCCATTATCAGTTTTAATTTTTTTTCTTTAACCAGAGGGATAACTTTTTTTGCGAACTGAAAAGGGTTCTGGGGTTTTTCATCTTTATAGATAATACCCGGCCCGCCGCCAATATTTAAATATTCTATATTGAATTTTTGTTTTTCTATGCTGCTGATTAAGTTTAATGATTTTTTTATAGCTTTTATAAAAGGATCAGCCTTTGTTATCTGGGAACCAATATGAAAATGGATCCCTTTTAAATCAATATTATTACACTGTTTTAAAACTTGTATGACTTTATTTATTTCATAAATTGATATGCCGAATTTAGTCTCTTTCTTTCCCGTAGTAATATATTTATGGGTGTCAGGTGTAATATCCGGGTTGATGCGTAAGGCAATACGGATTTTTTTATTTAATTTTTGTGCAATTTTATTTATTAATAATATCTCATTTGTTGATTCACAGTTAAACATAAATATATTTGTTTTTATTGCCCATCTTATTTCTTCTTCAGTTTTTCCTACGCCGGCAAATACTATTTTTTTTTGATCAGCACCGGCTTTTAATGCTTTTTTACCTTCTCCCTGGGAAACAATATCAAATCCGCTCCCTGCTTTTCTTAAGGTCTTTAAAATAGACAGGTTGGAATTTGATTTTACTGAAAAACAGATCAAGGGATTGATCTCTTTGAAAGCATCTGCAATTTGAAGAAAATGACGCAGAATGGTCTTCTTACTGTACAGATAAAAAGGTGTTTTGACCTTTTGTGTGATATTTAAGATATTTACGTCTTCAGCATGCAGGATATTATTTTTATATTGAAAATAATCCATAATTATATCATTTTCTTGGCAATTTCGATCTGATGTTTGACACTCATGTAGGATGTACTGCCGTAAGATTTTTTATTTTTAATGGATCTGTCATAATTCAGCAGAGTCAGCACATTCTTGTTGAATTTTTTATGGAATTTTTTCAATTCAGTAAGTTTCAGATCAAAAACTGTTTTTTTGTTTTTTTCACAATGATCAATGATCTGTCTGACAATACCATGGGCTGTACGAAAGGGAATACCGGATTTAACAAGATGATCAGCAATATCAGTAGCAAGCAAATACCCGGATTTTATTTTATTATTTATTGATTCCTTGTTAAATTTGATCTTTTTTAAAACCTCAGGCAGGATCTTTATAATCGGAAGGATCGTGTCAATAGTATGGAATAGTATCTTTTTATCTTCCTGCAAATCGCGGTTATAAGTTAAAGGAAGCCCTTTTAGCAGGGTCAATATAGAAACAAGGTCTCCGTATATTGTGCCGGTCCTTCCCCTAATCAGTTCCAGAATATCCGGGTTTTTTTTATTCGGCATGATGCTGCTTCCGGTAGTAAAATCATCATCTATTTCAATGAATTTAAACTCATCACTATTCCAGATAATGAGGTCTTCAGCTAATCTGGAAAAATGCATGGCTAAGATGGAAGCACTGGAAATAAATTCAATCATAAAATCCCTGTTACTGACCGTATCCATACTATTTTCAGAAACCCCGGAGAACTCCAGCAGATCAGCTAAATATTTCCTGTCTGTGACATAATTTACACCGGCTAAAGCACCTGTGCCGAGCGGCAGGATATCTATGGATTTGAAGTTCTCTTTAAATCTTTCCTTATCCCTCTGGAACATAAAAAAATAAGCCATAAAATAATGAGCTGCAAGTACTGGCTGTGCCTGCTGCAGATGTGTATATCCGGGTATGATCAGTTTTTGGTCTTTTTCTGCAATGGATATCAATGTTCTCTGCAAATTATTAATATAATCTATAATGATCTTAATAATATTTTTTAAATAAAGATATATATCAACAAGGATCTGGTCATTCCTGCTCCGCGCAGTATGGAGTTTCCCCCCGGTCTCCCCGATGAGTTTTATCAGGGCAGCTTCAATATTCATATGAATATCTTCAAGTTCTTTTCTGGCAAAAAATTTTTTATTTAATATCAGGCTGAATATTTTTTTTAAACCCAGTATTATTTTTTCTGAGTCTTTTTTGGGGATGATCTTTGATTTTTCAAGCATCTTTGTGTGGGCTATGCTGGCTTTTATATCATAGAGGGCAAGCCGTTTATCAAATGAGATTGATTCTGTAAAATCTCTTGTTATTTTTGATGTATCTTTTTTAATATGCGCTTTCTGGATTTTTTTCTTTTTTATTGTTTTACTCTTTATCATATTTTAATAATAATTTATTATTTTCTATATTCAAGGAAAATTTTATATTTTTTTTTGTTTATTGAACTTGACATGCTATTTAAAAATAGTTTTATTAGTTAGAATTTATAATTGTTTTTAAATTATAAACTAAGAGCTATAAACTATAAACTATACACTATACACTAATACGGAGGTGGGTATGAAAAAAGCAAAATATACTAAAGAAACTGTTATTATAGAAGAGGATTCTGCCGGAGAAGAGATTTACTTTATTACTTCCGGGAGAGTAAAAATTTTCAAGATAATTGAGGGAGAGAAAGTGGAACTGGGAATTTTAGGCCCTAAAGAGTTTTTTGGCGAGATGAGCATGTTCCTTCAGCATAAGCGCAGTGCATCTGTGGAAGCAATAGAAGATTGTGAGATGATAGTTGGAAATAAAGAGGATTTTGTCAATGCTATAAAAGAAAATCCAAATAAGGCGATTCATATTATTTCAACTATGGCTCAACGGTTACAATCCGCTCATAAAATTATCAGCGGGCTGCAAGGACAGGTCAAGGGCTTTGAAGTACTGTTGACTCCCTTTGAAGAGAATAAATAAAAAAACAGGCAGTTAAATAGTGTAGAGTCTTATGGGGATCTTGAACCTTCGGCCTAAAGGAAGATCCCATCCGGGCATACAGTATTTGAAAAATAACATTTATTAAATAATAATGATAGTTTTTCAAGATGCCCTTATATAATTAAATTATAATTTTATTTACTAAGGATTAATTTATGAAAGAATGGTTTATTGAAATATTAAAGAATCTTAATTTATCAAAGGAATTATTTACTTTTTTTATGAGCATGCTGCCTATCTTTGAATTAAGATTATCAATTCCTGTAGCAGTATTGGTTTATAATTTATCAATAGTTAAAGCATTTATTATCTCCTGGCTCGGGAATCTTGTTCCTGTTCTGCCCTTAATATATTTTCTTGATCCCATAAGAAAGCTTTTATCAAAAATAAAATTTATGGATAGATTTTTTACCTGGCTTTATGACCGGACCTATAAGAGAAGTAAAAATGCAATGAAGTATGGCGCCATAGGGCTTGCTTTATTTGTAGCTATTCCTTTGCCTGTAACAGGTGCGTGGACCGGTTCAGTTGCTGCTATTCTTTTTAATATTAAACCCAGATATGCTTTCCCTGCAATTATTTTAGGCATTACTATTGCAGGGATTATTGTTTCATTATTAACTCTTCTTTTACCGCAATTTTTTCAGCATATTGTTACTAATTTTTAATTTTTTTGTTGAAAAGTATTTCTTACATATTATACTTAAAAAATGCAGAATCAATTTAATAAATTAATCCGCATTATTGATAAATTAAGAAGTAAAAACGGCTGTCCGTGGGACAGAAAACAGAACTTAAGAAGCATTAGAGATAATATTATTGAAGAAGCTTACGAAACAGTTGAGGCTATTGATAATAATGATTATCAATCAATTAAAGATGAGGCAGGAGATCTGCTCGTGCAGGCTGTCTTTATTTCCCGGATAGCAGAAGATAAAAATAAATTTAATATTGATGATGTTGTTAATGGAGCTATTAATAAACTGATCCGCAGGCATCCCCATGTATTTGAAGATCATAAAGTGAACAATACTAAACAGGTCCTGGCAAACTGGGAGAGCATTAAAAGGGCTGAAAAAAAAGAAGGAGAAAACAAATCTATTTTAAACAATATTCCGGATATTCTCCCGGCACTTCTAAAAGCGAAAAAAGTACAGAACAAGGCAGAAAGGTTTGGTTTTAAATGGGACTCAGTAAAATCACCTATAAAAAAATTAAAAGAAGAATTAAAAGAGTTTATAAATATAGTAGAAAAGAAAGGGTTAAAAGGAAAAATCGAAGAGGAGTTTGGCGATATTTTATTCACGCTGGTCTCCATCGGGCGGTTTTATAAGATCAGCCCTGAAGCAGCATTGAACAGGACCATCAGAAAGTTCAGGAGAAGATTTAATTATATTGAACAGAAATTAAAAAAAGAGAACAGGAATATTAACGAGTTCAAGCTGTGCACACTTGTTAAGTTTTGGAAAGAATCTAAAAGAAAAGTAGATATATAACCGGAGGTATAATTATGCCGGAAAATATCAGGGAACCGGTTGTCCAGGGTATGTTCTACCCTGCAAATAAGGATGATTTATCAAAAATGATCGCTGCATTCCTGCATGATGCAAAGCCTTCTGCTCTGGATGATAAAGGATTATTAGGCCTTATTGTACCTCATGCCGGTTATGTATATTCAGGCCAGTGTGCTGCTTATGCTTATAAATTACTGAAATCAAAAAATTTTGATACAATCATTATTCTCGGACCTTCCCATAGTACAATGTTAAATGGGGCTTCAGTATGGCAGGATGGTTTTTACAGAACTTCCCTGGGAGATGTTGAGATAGACAGCGAGTCTGCATCATTTTTACTTGATAATTGCCGGGATATTGAATTCTATCCTATGGCACATATGCAGGAACATTCTATAGAAGTCCAGGTCCCTTTTCTTCAGTATGTTTTGAAAAATAAGTTTAAAATAACCCCTGTTGTTTTAGGTAATCAGACTTATGAATATTCAAAGAAGTTAGCAGATACTTTATATGATTTAATACAAAAAAGGCCGGATAAATATTTAATTATTGCAAGTACTGACCTTTCTCATTATCATACATATGATACAGCAAAAAGAATGGATAAAAATGTGATAGATTTAATAAAAAAGAGGTCATTAGAATCATTATCAGAGTCTGTCAAGACCGGCAGGGGAGAAGCCTGCGGTATAGGGCCTGTTTTTACTTTATTGCTTTTAGCAGAAAAGTTTAAGGCTGAATTGATAGATATCTTAAATGTAACCAATTCAGGTGATGTTTCAGGAGATAAAAGCAGGGTAGTGGGCTATATGTCCGCTGCAATCTATAAATAATATAAAAAAATATGAAAAACCACAGAGTACACAGAGAATATGATAATAATTATAGTATTTCTCTGTGCTCTCTGTGGTTTAATTAAAAAGGAGAAAAATTATGGAATTGACCGCCCAGGACAAGCTTTTTTTAATTAAAGTTGTACGGGATATATTGTATTACAAGTTAACTGAAACTGAATTTCCTGTATATTATAAAAGTAAGGATATTTATAAAGAAAAATCCGGAGTTTTTATTAAAGTCATGCTAAAAGATAAATTGCGGGCTTATGGCGGGGTTTTAGAGCCTGAGAAAGGTTTAATTGAAAATGTTCAGGATGTAGCTTTACATGCTTGTTTCTATGATACAAGATTTTTACCTTTAAGAGCTGATGAGATAGATGATATCAGTTTTCAGCTGGCTGTTGTAGAATCTTATGACACGATCAGTGACAGGAAACTGATAAAACCCGGGGTACACGGCATATCAATAGAATCAGGAGGAAAAAGGAGTGTTATCTTACCCTGGGATATGGAAGGCCTGCAGATAGATAATGAAATGTATATCCAGGAAACAGCTCTAAAAGCAGGTATCGATGATATTGAAAAAGCTAAATTCAAAATAATCAGAGTAATAACATTCAGTGAAAAGGATTTAAAATAACTCCATAATATAAATGAAATCAAAAAAAATAATTCTCTTTATCTTTCTGCTTACTTTTATATTTTATTTTTATAGAATAACTATTGAGACGAAAAGCAGATCTGTCGGCTTGATCATGAATTACAGGGCTTTTTTAAATTATTACAATGATGAAAATACAGATATTGATTCATTTATTGATAAAATTTTAAAATATAAAATAAATAATATTAGTATTTATCCGTCTGTTATTTCAGACATGGTTAATGAATATAATGAAATTTTTCTTGCAACCGGAGTTGAATTAAATTTATATTTTAATATTGTGAAGTTCAAACAGGAATTCTCTTATCTTGTAATTCCCGATAAATTAAAAGATCATATTATAGAATTGGACAGATATAAACAAAAGTTTTTATATAAGAATTATTTAATTTATGAGTTTACAGATAATAGGTCAAGTGTTAATAATATTTCTGTTAATTATATACATAAATTTGAATTTATTTTAGCAGAAAAAAAAATTCATCTTGTCAGATTGCTGAATAAACCTGTTTTAAAAAGCATTGATAATTTTTTAGTAAAACAGGAGATTCATTACTATCTTACTGATCATCCTGAAGATCACATGCAATTTTATAAAATTCACAGATTTAATAAAACTCTTTACAGGAAGGAAGATATCAAAAGATACATTGATGAAAACCATCGAGCTGTTCTTGAACGTAATGTTAAAGGAATTATGATACATACACTTTATCTGGATAATAAAATAGTAAAGCTAACTGAATTTTTACCTGAGATGACAGAAAAGATTGAGAAGAATTCATATACAATAACAAGAATTAAGGATATTAATTATAAAAAAAATAATTTAATGCCCTTTTTTAAAGTTATTATATATTCATTGATCATTATTCTTTTATATATTTTATTATCCCCTTATATTAAATATATAAAATATATTATTATAGCTTTGTTAGGGATTTCACCGGTAATAATGTTAAAAGATCCTGTTCTATATATTATATTACTCGCACTCTTTTATTATTTTATTAATGATTTTATTTTAAGATTAAATAAAGAGAATAATTATAATATAAAAAATTTATTATTATTTATTGGGGCTATATTATTAAGCGGGCTATGCATTTCTAATTTTATATTTAACAATTATTCGTTTTATGGCCCTTCTGAAATTATTGGAATTAAGTTCAGTTTTATATTACCTTTTATTATTTGGCCTATACAGTATATTAAATTCCACGGGCATAAATTTAAAAAGATCCTTAAAACAGATATTAATCTGCTTCAGTATATTTTATTAAATACAGCAGTATTTTTAATTATATTCTTAATATTACGCAGCGGCAACTATTATCTTAAAGTATCATCAGTAGAATTAAAACTGCGGCAGTTTTTTGAAAATATCTTTTTCATACGCCCCAGATTTAAAGAGATGATCTTTTATCCTTTTGTATTACTTTTATTTTTTAGTAAGAATGCCCCGATAGTAAAAAACAATTTTTTTCTTATTTATTTTTTATCCCTGATTGCAGTCTCCACCACGATCAACTCTTTTTTACATATTCATACATTAAGCTATTATAGTATTATACGTTCACTGATTGGTATGGGAATAGGCTTTTTTATCGGGGGAATCTTTTTAGCAGGCAGAAAGATATATGTAAAAAAAGGTAGTGAATGGTCTAAAGACCGTTCACTACCATAATACTTAATAGTATAATGATGATATCTATGAAAAAAAGGTTATTTGTATTAAGTTATACAGGCTATTACAACCTTGGTGATGATCTGATGATTGATCTGATAGACGAGAAAAAATTCCCGGGATTTGAAATACTTATTTTATCCAGAAGAGAATATTATAAAAAAAAAATAAAATATATCAATAGATATAATATAATTAAATATTTTATATATATCAGGAAAGATGACCTACTCATGAATTTAGAAGGAACATTTCAGGACAGGACCGGTATTTTAAGTTTTTTTTATTATTTTATCATGAATTTGATCTTCCTTATAAAAAAAGGGCGCATCATTTTTATAAATACAGATTTTTCAGATGTTAAGTTTAATAATATATTTATTAATCTATTATTAAAGCAGAGCCAATTAACTGTACTGCGTTCCAGAATCGAATATAGGAATTACTTTAAAAGATTTAAAAATGTTAATTACAGTCCTGACATAGTATTTTTATATAAGTTTGGCAGATTAAAAAAAACTAATAAAAAACCTTATATATTGATATCATTAAGAGAAGATAAAAATATCGATCAATTCCTAAAATTTCTCCATCAGACCGGCTGTAATTATAAATTCCTGCTGATGAATAATGAGAATAAATTCATAAAACAGGTAGAAGAATATTTTCCTGAAAAAGATATATTTATTTATAACTATTTTAATAAGGATAAAGTTTTTAACCTGATCTACAATGCAGAGAAAATTATAACAATGAGATATCATATAGGGATAATAGGCCTTTTCTTTAATAAAGAGATCGGGATCATCAATTCCTGTAATAAGATGAAGATATTAAATAAAGATTTTGGCCTTTCTTATGTTGAAAATAGAAAAAAAAATATTGATAAAATAAATAAAAAGGGATATATTAATAGAAACGAGATACAAAGGTCATGGGATGGTATTATAGATAAAATAAGCGCTTTAGCGCTTATTTAAGAGATATTATGGATTGGATATTTATTTTATTAGGTGCTTTAATTGCAATAACTATTTATTTGTATTTTATAAGTAAGATACATGAGGCAAAAGACAAGTTAAGAGACGCAGACATAGATGTCGAAGATAGAGAAAAGAATAAACATTCTGAAGTTAAATTAGAAGAAAAACAGGAAGGCTTAAAAAGACGATTTTGTCCTTTATGTAATTCGCAGCTGAAGAAAAATGAAAATCTATATGCAGAAATGTATGAAGGTGAAATAAGGCCTAAAGTAATTATTCGCGGGTGTAAATATTGTTATGTACCCAAGAAACAAGAACAGGATATTAAATGAACGAAGAGAAAATATGATGAAAATATATTAATAACCCTAAGATATTAAATACTGGATCCACCGCCAAAGAGCGGCACCAAGAGGCCCGCTTCCGCGGGGATGACAAAGTCATTTTCAAAGGAGAAAACTGATGAAAATAATGAATAAAAGGGAACGTCAGATATGGATTATTGCCCTATCTATAATAATCATTCTATGGGTCTTAACAGAGACCAATTTATTAAGACCGGGGAAAGCTAATAATATATTTAAAAATATAAAGGTTTTTAATGATGTTTTATCTTTAGTTGAGGTGAGTTATGTTGATCGGCCTGATGTTGAAAAAATGATTTACGGGGCGATTGACGGGATGCTTGCTTCTTTAGATGATCCTTATACCAGATTTATGAGGGAAGAAGGATATAATAATTTAAAGACTGAAACTACAGGTAAATTCGGTGGTGTTGGATTTGTTATTACAAAAAGGGAAGGAGAAAATGTATTAACTATAGTTGCTCCGATTGACGGTACCCCTGCAAGCAGGGCAGGCCTTCAGCCTAATGATAAGATTGTAAAGATCAATGATGAATCAACTGAGGGAATGGACATAAATGAAGCAGTGTCAAAAATCAAAGGAAAACGCGGAACCTATGTTACTTTATGGATAAAACGGGATAGTCAACAGGAATTATTAAAAAAGAGGATAAGACGGGAGATCATTGAAATAGAAAGTGTATTTTCAAAAGTCTATGATTATAAAAATAAACAATTTGGATATATAAAAATAAATAAATTTGGTGAAGAAACATATAATCATATTCAGAAATCATTAAAGCAATTTGATAATAAGAAGCTTGACGGGCTTGTACTGGATTTAAGGAACAATCCCGGCGGGCTGCTATATTCTGCTTTCAGAATTGCTGATCTATTTCTTGATAAAGGTATGGTTGTTTATAC
>SDBT01020915.1_pt1 | contig 10225 bp, 9 predicted proteins | sample 2277101 | NCBI WGS metagenome assembly SDBT01 (sample SAMN10404973, study PRJNA504765) | marine sediment metagenome | isolation source: marine sediment core GS10_PC15, 103 cmbsf | place: Arctic Ocean: Southern Knipovich Ridge | collected 2010
AAAGGTTTGCAGATGCTTGTCGATGGTCGCGATTCAGAAGAGATCCGAGATATAATGGACATGGAGATTCAGTACCTACAGGACCGTCATTCGATGGGTAAAAAGATCCTCGAATTTATGGGTGCCGCAGCTCCGGCATTCGGAATGATAGGCACACTCATCGGGCTGGTACAGATGCTCAGAAATTTGTCGTCACCGGATCAAATCGGTGCGGGAATGGCAGTTGCGCTTCTTACCACATTTTATGGCGCGTTTGTCGCTAACTTGATCTTTATACCACTGGCGGGAAAACTCGGTATCTATTCCAAAGCAGAAACAATGTACATGGAAATGATACTGGAAGGAATTTGCTCTATAGCACGGGGAGATAATCCAACGGTAGTTCGTGAGAAACTGCAGGTATTTGTATCGCAAGGAAGGCGTCAGGAAGTGAAAGCTCAGATATAATGGTACAGAAAAAAAAACAAATCGAATCCGACGAGCCCCCAGGCGCACCCGAATGGATGGTAACTTTCAGCGACTGCATGACATTGCTGTTAACTTTCTTCGTACTACTTCTTAGCTTTTCGTCTTTTGACAAGGAGGATTTTCACAAACTTAAGGTTATTTTCGCCAAAGCGCTTCCGTCTGTCAATCCAACCGTCGATAGAGACAAAGACGCTATCGTTTCTAAAAGTCAAATACAACGATTACCCATCGAACTCGACAAAGGTTCCGAATACCCTACTCTGTCGCCAGGAATCGAGGCCTATGAAAAACAAGAGAAAGATCGCGAGAATTTTCGCGAACGAAAAGTATTTCTCATTCCATCAAAACAAGTATTTTACGGTCAGGGTATCATTATTTCAGGTGAAGGAAAAGGGACACTCTCAAAGATGGCTGAATATTTAAAAAAAATACCAGAACGAATTATTGTAACTGAAAGAAGCGTCGTTGATAGCAAAAAAAGTACACAGTTGTGTCTCGGTCGCTCATGGGCGGTGATTGAGTTTTTTACGACAAAAAACAATATGGATAAGAACCGCTTCAACATATCGGCCCAGAGCACTCTGGCAGAGGCAAACCCACCCCAGAACCGGTTGAGCCCAAACAAAACCCATGAAGAAAGAACACTGGAAATTGTGTTGCTGGAACGGAGCATCTACAATTGAGTCGATCAAAGAAAACAGTCGAGGACGATTCGGCAAAAGTACCGGCATATATCGTCACCTTTTCGGACATGGTCACTTTGCTACTGACATTCTTCGTCCTGCTTTTGACTCTTGCTAAGACACAGAATCCGGAACTCTTTAATAAAGGAAGAGAGTCTTTTGTAAAGTCAATAGACCTTTGGGGATTGGGTGCCCTTTGGGGAGGATTAGAAAGACCTACGTTTGGCAAAATAATGATTAAACACTACGTACTGAATCCTGATGAAAGCGCAGATGAAAGAACTATAGACAGTTCTGAAGACCAGTTGCGTCGAATATTTCAACAAATCGATCCTTCGGTGGATTCCATTGCTTCACAAATAACTTCCGAAAACACAAATTTCTCTGCAACCGATATACACTTTGGGAGAGATAGCTGGGAACTGAATGAATCAGCGAAGGTTTTTCTGAGCGACTTCTGCAGCGATTTGCATCAGAGCAAATTCTCGCAAAGAATTTCCCTTTATGTCGTAGGATTGGCAAGAGATGTTTCCGGGGAAAAAAAGCAGTGGTCCCTATCGGCCCTGCGTGCTCGGGAGGTTGCAAACTTTCTCAAAAGCTCTTTTTCCGAACAATTTGCATGGGAAGTACATTCCTGGGGATCAGGACCTGGGGGAATGTGGATAAAGAAGGATGGCCCGGTTTCCGAAGAATCTCATATTCTCATAGCGGTACTGGACTCGAGCCGGGATCTAATCTAAGACCGAACAGTTGGAGTTTTTGGCTCAGAAGTGTATCTAAAGATGTCAATTTTTTCGACATTGTGTCCAAAAACATGACCTGTTGTTCAAGCTAAAGCGGTGTTTTTTAAAGAAATCCCCACATTTGCTGCCAGGCACGCCATTTGCGTATAGTAAAGGTATGTTTTGGATATTGTCTGTAAACATATAACTGCCATTAGATATATTTGTGGTTTTCTGAGTGACCGAAAAGAAGAAAAAAATCGTTCCTATTCTGCTGTCAATCGCTTTAATCGGCGGGATAGTTGTCCTTCGCCTAAATCAAAGCCAAAACACTGACCCAAACCAGGAAACAACAAATAAAACTGATTCACTCTTTAGTAACGATCCAAATTTTTCATTAGACACCTCAAATGGTTACTCAAATCAGGATCTGGTTTTCAAGACATTAGCCTCTATAGCAATTGTTATAACGCTCGGTGTAGCAGCTATTTACGTATCTAAAAAATTAACCGGCAAGCTCGGTAATATCCAGGGTAAAGAGATAAAAATCGTCGAGACTGCCCATCTCGGACAACGTAAGATGGTGCATCTGATTAAGGTAGGCAATCAGCAACTACTCATCGGCAGTACAAACGATAACATCACTATGTTGGCAGATGTGACAGTTGCGAACATTAGCCAGAGCTTCTCTGAGACGTTGGGCGAACTGGATTTTTCAACTGATAAGACAAACTCGGCAAATATTGATCCTTGAAATTCTAAGATGATATCAAAATATATGAAAATTCCGTTTTTGTTACTAATACCTCTGCTCTTGGGCGTAACAACTCTTAGCCAGAACATTAGAGCAGCCGAATCCCCCCTCAAGCAGAACTCAGCTTCAACATCGGCCCCTACGGTCAATGCTGTACCGAGCATTACCGACCTGTTGAACCTTATGGAGAAAGCCACCACCACCGAAACTGAGGGCAAAGACTGGTCAACATCGGTAAAGCTTGTAATAATATTCGGGGGTCTTGCGATATTACCGAGTCTTTTGATAATGATGACTTCCTTCACCCGCATAGTGATCGTGTTGTCATTTGTACGGCGCGCTTTAACAACGCAAAGCATACCCCCAACGATTGCAATTACCGGCTTGGCGATGTTTTTAACGCTATACACTATGGCCCCTACGTTTTCCAAGATCAATGAGGTAGGTATTCAGCCATATCTTGCCGACGAGGTTGAGTTCAATGTAGCCGGCAAGCAGGCCGGTGACTGTATCAAGGAGTTTATGCTGCGCCAGAGCAGAGAATCGGATCTTGCTCTTTTCGTAGAAATGGCAAAAATCGAACCGCCTACCAATCCGATGGATATCGGTATGCACATTGTGATTCCGGCCTTTGTCATTAGTGAATTCAGGACAGCATTCGAGATAGGTTGTCTTCTATTCATCCCCTTTTTGCTTGTTGATATAGTCATCGCCAGTGTTCTGCTAAGTGCGGGGATGATGATGCTTCCTCCGATGATGATATCGTTGCCGTTTAAGTTGATCCTGTTCATCCTTGTGGATGGCTGGGCGTTATTGGCCAAGAGTTTGACACTGAGTTTTAAGTGAGTTTTTTTTGGAAATAGCAGATGGGTAGTAATTTCGCACTTTATTTGGGCCGTCACACTCTTGAGACAGCTCTTCTTGTTGCCGCTCCGATGCTGATTACTTGCCTGGTTGTAGGGGTAACGATGACCCTTTTTCAGGCGGTGACGTCTATTCGTGATATGACACTAACGATAGTTCCCAAACTTATAGCGGTTGGTGCAGCGGCACTGATCTTCGGGAACTGGACTCTGGAAATAATACTACGTTTCTTCAATGAAATGTTCGGTTATATCCAGAATATAGGACAATGATTTGTGGATCCAATTATCGAAAAGCTTCTAGGCTTTGCAATGATTCTGACGAGGATTTCGGCACTTTTTTTAGTTCTGCCGATATTCAGTTGGTCAGCTATTCCTCCCAGAATAAAGATTTCCATGGCAGTCATAATGTCAATTTTCTTCTCGATGGTAACGTATATACCAGTCAATTCATCTGAAGTATCTACACTCCAGGTGATCATCCTTCTTGCGAACGAGGCAAGTTACGGTTTTGCCATGGGATTGATCGCGGCATTATTATTTTCTGTCGTTAAATTCAGCGGTCGTTTCATAGGTCGGCAAATGGGTCTTGCTATGGCACAGGTTCTTGATCCTTTGAGCGGTGATAGCTCCCAACCTCTTGGTATGGTTTTGGAGATGATTTTTTTCATCGCCTTTTTAAGTGTCAACGGTCATCATATTTTCCTTCTGATGATCTCACGTAGCTACGAGACTTTTCCGGCAGGTAGCATTCCAACGATTTCGGTCCTGACAGGTGGAGTCATCACGGCTGGTTCAACATTTCTTTCAGCAGGCCTGAGATTGTCTGGACCTATCGTAGCAGCGTTTCTCGTACTGATGGTTGTTCTGGGTGTGTTTGCCAAAACGATACCTCAAATGAATATTCTATTTATCAGTATGCCCCTTAAGGTAGGAATGGGTCTTTTGATGTCAGTGATATTCATGCCGTTTATAATTCAATATGTCAGTGAATTTGCCGAATGGATGGCGAAATTGATGCCCATTTGAAATCATCCGAGACCCTTCAACAGGCTGGTTATTTTTTTCGGGCACATTAAGTATTAAAGGTACCTGATATGGCAGAACAGTCCGCCGCCGAAAGGACAGAACAACCAACAGCTAAGAAGCTTTCCGAAGCCAGGAGCAAAGGATCGGTTCCTCAAAGCCAGGAACTACCTGCGGCGGTCATGCTTGCAGTAATGATGGGTTCTTTGGCGATATGGGCTCCGGGTATATTCGAATGGTTCACCATTGAATTGAAAGAGGGTATGGCAGGGGATCCGGAGATGTTTTCAGATACTGGGACATTTTTAACATTTGCGAATAGTAAAATTGTAGATATGGCTCTGGTTATAAGTCCAATCGTTGCATCTCTTATGCTGGCCTCGGTGCTTTCATGCTTAGCTATCAGCGGTCTGAACTTTGCACCTGGTGCGATAAAATTGAAATTTGACACGATTGATCCGGCAAGTGGACTGAGCAAGCTGGTAAATGCTCAGTCGCTTGTACTTTTACTGGTGTCCATAGCAAAACTTGTGTTCGTTTCTTTAATCGTGTGGATATATCTAAAAGACAAATTGGAAGTACTTGGCTTACTACGGTGGGCATGGTCACTGCAGATGATGATTGGAATCTCAAAGATTATCATGGGACTTATGATACGCATCTGCATTGGATTGCTCATCATAGCCATAGCTGATGCTTTCTATCAGAAATGGAAATACATTCAGGGCATGAAGATGACAAAAAAGGATGTCGAACAGGAGCGACGAGATAGTGAGGGTATGCCTGAAGTCAAGAGCAGAATCAGAAAGACTCAGTTCGAGATGGCAATGAAGCGTATCTCAACAGAAGTTCCCAAAGCAAGTGTTGTGCTTGTAAACCCGACCCACGTAGCGGTGGCAGTGAGTTACGATTCTGACACGATGGAAGCGCCCGTGGTTGTGGCAAAAGGTGCAGACTATCTGGCCGAAAAAATCCGGGAAATCGCCCGCGCTCACGGTGTACCGATTATCCGAAGACCGGAACTGGCGAGAACGCTATATTCAACAGTAAAGGTCGGCGCGATGGTACCTGAGAACCTCTATGTGGCGGTGGCAGAGATACTGGCTCTGATCTGGCGTCTCAGGCACAGCAAAGTATAGAATTGATATGCAAAAACAACATCAACAATGCAAAACGAGAATCGCCGGTAGCGATTCTTTACAGAACCTGATACACAGCAGGGGACGAACTGGAATGCTCTTTATTGCGGGTTCAACGGCTGCGGTTGTTGGGCTGTTTGTTCCGATGCCGACATATTTACTGGATATAATGCTGATCCTTAGCATAACCCTTACAGCAGCGGTCTTGATTGTTAATTTATCGGCACGAGATTTGTCCCAGGTCACAAGCCTTCCGATGCTGGTAGCCGTGGTTACGACTCTGCGGATTGCACTTTGCGTAGCAACCGCAAAATTGATCCTGTCGCGAGGTGACGCCGGGACTATTATCAGCACCGTTGGTGGTGTACTCGTGCACAAAAATTATTTGCTTGCGAGTTGGATTACCGCAATACTGGCTTTTGTCATATTTGCGATAATCTGCAAGGCCGCTAAGGACATATGCCGAAGCGGAAAAAATATTGTCGAAAATATCATCACACCAGAGCAAACCGAGATGCTCGGAAACTCCGACACTGAGAGGCAATTGGAAATACTCACAAGGATCGGTTTCTTTGTTTCTATGTCGGGGGCCGGAAGATTCATCCTTTGCGGGGCCGTTATCGAATTGACCATTGTCATGTTCAATATTTTCGGCTCTGTTGCTGCTACGTTGAGAGTCGGTGCGACGGCCGGAAGTTATGTGGGCCTGAGTGTCGGAGCATGGGCTCTAATTCAGATATCTTCAATGCTAACGGCGGTATCGAGCCAATATCTTGTCCGAAAACAATATAACGGTATTTTGTCCCGCGAAGAAGTAAGCAAATCGATTCAGCAGGAGTATCCTGACCAAGAAAATCAGGAGCATACCGTACAATTGCAATACGGCAGTACTGTAATAGCTATCGATGATATTGCAACGATAGAATCACAGTTCGTTCAAAGCCGTCTGGAGCAATTAGATAGCGACGATGATTGCATCGGTAATAAGGTTGAAACGAATTTATATACCGAGCGATTGAGTCTATCGGAAGAAGGCTCCTTCTGTGAGCAGGGACATAATTTATGGCTTTGTGACCTGGTAAAACAGAATGGAGTTTGCGATGAAATTGCACAATTTTTTGAGAGCATCTCTATCGCCGGTTCCAGGACGGTGCTGATGACCGCGCAGCATTTTGCTCAACTACCGGTATCCATACCCGTCAATATTGGTATTGCTCTTGCACAGAAAGGCAGAAAATGTCTGCTCGTGGATTTCGATTTCAAGAGGAAAGCCATTGCTAAAGTATTTGGTGCAAATACCTCGATAGAAAATGACAACGACCATGTCCCGGTTAAAACTACATGTATCAAAAACCTATGGCTTCTACCGGCAGAGGAATTTGAGGACGGCGAACAAATCGCAAAGCTCAATGCCCAGTTCGACCACTTAATATTCTACGATCCGGGTATGAACTCGCAGACCAATAGCAGTAATATTCTGAGCTATATCGATTCGGCGATGTTGTTCGGGCCGACTCTAAGTGGCGGGGATATTGAACGTATGAATGAGTTTCGAAAGATGTTGTGTGAAAACGGCTGTGGGATTCTTGAGCCGTTTGAAGTGCTTACCAAGGCTACCGTCAGCGGGTAGCTAAATGTATAACCGCAACAGTACGCGGTAAGTTGAATTACTACATTGACATCATACCCAAAACTGACATCTGGTGTTGTATAAGTGTCAAAGTCTTCTCAAGCCGGGCAAATTGACCGACTAACCTGGCTTCCCTCTTGTCGAGACGGTACTGTTCATTCTCTATCTTTTCCTTGAGCAGTTCGAGTTGATCATCGACATGGTCCTGGTTGATTGGGATCGATCCGATTGTAACTCTGAGCATTTTATCCAGTTCGTCCTCTATTTCACTGGCAAAGCCCTGTTTGATCCTGACGGTAGCGTTAAAGGTTCCTTCCTGTGTCAAATCAACACTAAGCTGCATCGCATTTTCAGGATAGACGGGATCTCCGTTGTCATCGAAAGTACTGTCACCAGTAACGATATTACCGCTGTATGTCGCGTTTCGATAGACGGATTCGCTCTCTAATTTGATTTGCGCACTTGTGATAACACCTCCGGTTATCTGTACCTGTACATCATAAGTACCTGCGGTGGTGAAGTCACTGCTGGCGCCGTAGAACTCTAAGGTGTTGCTGCTCGAAGTGCCCGTTTTGTTAGCTCCGATCAGTGCGAGGACCCCCAGATAATCTTCTGCAATAGCTTCATCAAACGCATTACTGTCCAGGTTCAATAGTCCGTCGCGATCAAGTTCCAGACCTATCTGGCCTGGCAGACGGAATGCATCAAAATCCTCTACAAAACCACTGGTTCGAGAGACGATAGGACTGACAAGCTTGCTCCTTATCGTTGAAACAACATAATCTCCCATCAGGACACCTCCGGTTTTGACAATATTATTATAACCGGTTGTTTCCTTGATATAATCTATGGCAAGGTTATAAGAATCGACCATTTTACTTAGTTTACTCTTTATCGAAGCAATATCCCTGGTCAGGGTAATTTCCTCGCCACTGGCATCGGTCGTATCGTGCAGGTGCAGTGTTACACCGTAAATCACATCATCTACAGTGTTGGAGCTTCTTTTGATATACAAATCTGTGTCGTCGCCTTTTGTAAATTCCTCAAAAGTCTTCGGCCCGCCGACTAGGTCATCGTCATTAATCGAAAGCAAGCTAACATCACCGGCAGTACTTCGGAATGTGAATACCGTTTCAGCATCGTTGTCCAACTTCGCACCACTGACGGTTATATCGCCAACTTCGACGTTTGACAACGCCTCAAGCGCAGATTGAATGTCGGCAGTTGAAGCATTACACTGAAGCACGACAGTCGTTTCTCCGTCATAAGTTAGGGAAAATTCTCCCGACGTCGCCTTGGAGCCCGTCAGCTTCTGCACCTCGGCAACTCCCGGTCCTGGTGGGAAGCCGTCAATCCTTATTTTACTATCCCGAGCCGCTTGGGTTTCAATAAAGTCCGCAGTCTCAAAATTGGTAAGGTCGGCCGTTATGAGTGCCCCTTCGGCCGAAACATCAGCGCTAAGTCCGGTCAGTGCTGTGTCACCTGAGCCGACGTCGTAGGTCAAAATTAACTGAAGACCGCTTGTGTCATCAGTCTCGTCGGTCAGGACGATTTTCCCGTTCTCAAAAGTGGCCACAGCTACTCCGCTAAAAGCGTCATTGATTTCATCAACAAGACGACTTATTTTTGTATTGCCTGTAAGACTGAAACGTACCTCTCCGATGGCAATGCCGTCATGGTCGTAACCGTTTATCACTATTTCTTCGTCACCCTGGAGCCCGTTGTTAACTGCGAACTGATCGAGGCTGGTGATCTTTGTACTGAGCGTAGCATTATCGCTTCCCGAAGTAAACTCATCGTCCAATTCCCAGACTTCGGTACTGGCCGCATTGACCTTAATCTGGTAATCGGATCCGGCACGGTCTCCGTTTAGAACCATATGGTAGGCGTCGTTGAAGTAAAGCAGACTGGCGGTAACACCGGGATTGTTGGGATCGTTATTGATCTGACCTACGAAATCTTCGAGTGTCGTGGTAGCCGTAGTTGTTATACTTGTTTCCTTGTTGTCATATGAATAGATGAAAGTACCTGCTCCTATGTAGTCATCTGCGTAGTTAACTCCGGCGGTATGCACCCAGCGTTCGGCGGTCGCCAACTGGCTGACTACGACAGTATGAGTACCCTCAAACGCGTTGTTAGAGGACTCGGCAGTCACTTTATCTTCGCCGCTGGAGGAAGTTTTGAACGCCCGCAGTTGCTCAGCATCGGCAAGCGCACGAGCGGTGCTTCTCAAGTTGGAGAGCTTTGATTCGAGTTTGTCCAGTGCGTCTCGTTTTTGCTCCCATAGTGTTTGTCGCTGCTGGTAAACACCTAACGTTCTTCGCTCGATAGCCATGAGCTGGGTAATTAGTGAACTTGTATCAATACCTGTAAAGAGGCCCGGAAGTTGTAGGGTTGACATCTTTACATACCTTTCAATTTAATTTTTGTTACTTTTTCGGACGTTTCCTGCATAAAGCAGTAAAAAGGCCGATTACCTGCGCCAAACGCAAATAAAACATACACTTTGCGCTAATTTATTATCGTTACAAAACATCATACACTTAAACTTCAAAATCCTTACCAGCCAACTATGGGGTGATAATAGCAGCCGAATTCCGGTTTTTGGCAATAATCTGGCGACACTGGTGCAAAAGTCGCCTGGCATTTTCACTGTTGGGATCGAGCTTGAGACAATCGGTCAATTCTCCGCGAGCCATTTCAAGTGCGACATCAGACATGCACTGTTGTTCTGAATTCAAATATTCATTACCCAGGTTCATGTAGCTTGCCCCGATAAGACACTTACCGTGAAGTTCTCTGCTCTGGGCGGGTATTCTGTCCCAATCGATATCCGGGAAAAGCTCATGGTATCCGAACGTTTCAGTAAATCTGTGAACTACCTTGAAGTGGTCCCTGGCCTTTTGAACGTTCATGCTACGAGAGAGACTCTCAGTCTGC
>SDBT01020916.1_pt1 | contig 10225 bp, 7 predicted proteins | sample 2277101 | NCBI WGS metagenome assembly SDBT01 (sample SAMN10404973, study PRJNA504765) | marine sediment metagenome | isolation source: marine sediment core GS10_PC15, 103 cmbsf | place: Arctic Ocean: Southern Knipovich Ridge | collected 2010
ATTCATCAAACTGGCGGCGGTGTGAAAGAAGAGTCTTACTACGGAAGTCTGGCAAATCTCCTGAATAGCATCGGTAAGAGTTTGAAGCCCCAAGTCAAGTGTATCATCCAACTTATTAATCGTGGCGCCGGTCATCCGGATGGCGGGCTTTTCATCAAGGAGCAATGGGACCACGGTAATGAGCAAGCACCGCTATTAGGCCAGGTGCCGGCACGCGGTGTCATCGAGATAAAACCGACCAGTGATGATACCTGGGTTACGGCAGAGGGCGAGCAGGTCTCCAAATACTGGAAGAAGTACCAGCTCGTTCTGGTAACCAACTACCGGGATTTTGTGCTAATCGGCAAGGACCAAAATAGTAATCCGGTCAAGCTTGAGTCATACCGTCTTGCTGCATCCGAAGCTGATTTTTGGATGAAGGCGGCGCACCCCAAGAAATTTGCCCAGGAGTGCGGAGAGACTTTCGCTGAGTATCTGCGGCGTGCCATGCTCCAGGCTGCACCGGTATCCTCTCCCAGGGATTTAGCTTGGTTCCTCGCCTCCTATGCTCGCACCGCCAGCGCTCGCATCGAGGGTAAAGACATTCCGGCAATGAAGAGTGTCCGTTCTGCTCTGGAAACCGCCCTTGGCCTGAAGTTTGAAGGGGACAAAGGCGAGCATTTCTTCCGGTCTACGCTCGTACAGACCATCTTTTACGGTATCTTCTCCGCATGGGTGCTATGGAGCAAGAAGCGCAGCTATACAGCACCGGACCTCTTTACCTGGCATGATACTCTCTGGGAACTTAAGGTGCCTGTCATGCAAGCATTGTTCGGGCAGATTGTCACACCGGCGCACGTCGGGCCGCTTGAGCTTGAGGATACTCTTGACTGGGCATCATCTACACTCAATCGGGTGGACAGAGCGTCTTTCTTCAGTGCCTTTGAGGAGGGTAAGGCTGTCCAGTATTTCTACGAGCCATTTCTTGAAGCGTTCGACCCGGAGTTGAGAAAACAGCTTGGCGTCTGGTACACGCCGCCGGAGATTGTCCAGTACATGGTCTCCCGGGTTGACACCGTGCTAAGGGAAGAGCTTAACATCACTGATGGGCTAGCCGACACCAATGTGTTTGTTCTAGACCCCTGCTGTGGTACTGGCTCCTACCTGGTAGAGGTGCTCAGGCATATTTACCAGACCCTAAAGTCAAAAGGGACAGATGCGCTGTTAGCTAGCGACCTAAAGCAGGCAGCGTTGAAAAGGGTTTTTGGGTTCGAGATACTGCCAGCGCCATTCGTTGTATCTCACATGCAGTTGGGGGTTCTGCTCCAGAATCTGGGGGCGCCGCTTTCAGATATGACCCATGAGCGCGCCGGGGTTTATCTGACCAATGCTTTAACCGGGTGGGAACCGATGGACCCGGAGAAAGAAAAGGCGTTTCAGGCAATGCTTACCGGCTTCCCACAACTTCTTGAAGAACAGGCAGACGCCCGTAAAGTGAAGCAACAGACGCCTATTCTGGTTATCCTGGGTAATCCGCCTTATAACGCCTTTGCCGGGACTGCACCGACCAAAGAGGAAAAGGACTCCGTAGCCCCCTACAAGGAAGGACTCATCAAGAAATGGGAAATCAAGAAATTTAACCTTGACGACCTCTACGTACGCTTCTTCCGTATGGCAGAGCGGCGCATTGCCGAGCAGACGGGCCGCGGGGTGGTATGTTTAATTTCCAACTTTTCGTACCTGGCTGACCCGTCTTACGTAGTTATGCGCGAGCGTTTCCTTAATGAGTATGATCGACTGTGGGTTGATAACATGAACGGAGACAGCCGGGAGACTGGTAAACGCACTCCGGATGGTAAGCCTGACCCAAGCGTGTTTTCAACAGAATACAATAAAGCGGGAATTCGAGTGGGAACCACGGTGTCACTGCTTGTGCGAAAGCCTGAAAGAGATGATAAGCCGGTGGTGAAGTATCGGCAGTTTTGGGGTAGCAGCAAACGTTCTGACTTACTTAATTCCCTAAACGTCCCCAACATCAATAGCGATTACCAGTTCTTACAACCGGTTCAGGATAATCGCTACTCTTTCCGTCCATCAGAAGTCTCGGCGGATTATCTCTCTTGGCCGAAGCTAACAGAGTTAGCTGTCTTTCTGAGCAATGGACTCATGGAGAAAAGGAGAGGTGCATTAATAGATATCGACCAAACCAGTCTAGCAAAACGTATGAGCATGTATTACGACTCTGACATTGATTGGGAGTCATTAAAGAGTTTGAAGATGGGATTGACTGATGATGCGGCCAGATATGATGCTCGGAAGACGCGTGAAAAAGTACTAAAGACTGAAAAATTTTCTACCAGTCATATATGCCGATACTTGGTTCGTCCATTTGATACTCGATGGTCCTACTACAGTGCCGTTCGCCCACTATGGAATGAACCACGTCCAAATCTTTGGCATCAAACTTGGCAAGGTAATTCCTATCTGGTCAGCCGCGTCGCAACTACTAAACCTTCTGGAGGTACACCCTTATACTATACTGCTCTGCTATCTGATGACCATTTATTAACTCCAGATGCTTCTTGCTTCCCAATCCGTCTTATCGCTCAATCAACAAAGAACAACAATAAGCCAAAAGAGCAGGCTCACCTTCTGGATCTGGAGGAGACAGAGATTAAAGCCACTGCTAACCTCTCTACATCTGCCCGCAGTTATCTGGACTCCCTTGGCATGATCAATCCAGATACGGATGCTCATGCTGCCGGGCTTATCTGGATGCACGCTCTTGCCATTGGTTACTCACCCGCCTATCTCAGTGAAAACGCTGACGGCATTCGCAAAGACTGGCCCCGCCTTCCGATGCCCGGGGCAAAGCTACTTCTGGAAGCTTCAGCGGAGTTGGGAGAGAGTATCGCTGCTCTATTGGACACAGAAAAGCCGGTGCCGGGGGTAACGGCGTCAACACTACGTCCCGAGATGCAAAGCATCGCAATTATCGCCAGAGATGGCGGAGGACAACTACAGCCAAAAGAGCTCGCCGTCACTGTGGGGTGGGGGCATGCTGGACAAAACGGGGTGGTCATGCCGGGTAAAGGAAACGCTGTAGAGCGTGACTATACGGCGGAAGAAAAACAAGATATCTTCAAAGGTTCCGAAGAACTAGGCATCACGCCTGAGAAGGCTATTGACCTGCTGGGTGAACGCACCTTGGATATTTATTTTAATGAGGTCGCTTACTGGAAGAACATACCTGCTAAAGTGTGGGACTACACTATTGGCGGTTACCAAGTTATCAAGAAGTGGCTCTCTTACCGGGAGTCTGATCTGCTTGGTCGTCCGCTTACCTCGGATGAAGCCAGAGAGGTTATGAGTATGGCGCGGCGGATTGCTGCCATACTCCTGCTCCAACCAGCGCTAGATGAAAATTATGACGAGTGCAAACGTACCAACTGCCGTTTATGCCCATGAAATCGGCAGCAACTGGTCAAGTATGAATATGAGCAAATATATCAAGATGATTTGCAGAATGAAGAAATGCGGCTATGGCGAGAAACTGATTTATCAAGTTCTCCTTTTATTCGAAGACATGAGGCGCCTCAAGGTGCAAAACATAGACCGATTTCAAAAAGCGTTGTTTGAGAACATCGCCGATAATGAGCAATGTCTAGACCACTGGGCGGAAGGAAAAGCAGCGCTGACATTAGCATCAAATGGCTTTCAAGTTGTTTATGAACCGTTTGGCAGGCCGGGGCCAGATCTATCCGCAAGTTGCTCAGGTTATAGATTTTATGTTGAGGTCTCCCGTTTCAGGGAAGACTACGAAACGAGTCAAAAGCTGAGCCAGAAGCTTGAAGAGTGCAACGGAACACTGGTGGAATACGGGAGAGGCGAGAAGGATGTCGAGCGAGTTTACGGCAAAATCATGTCCAAGGCCAAACAGCTTCCAGAAAACGAGACGGGGCTGGTTTTTCTTCAATCGGATAACGACAGGATAGAGGAAATTGAATTTGAAGAAGTCACGCCCTATTTCGATAGGCTGGTATCAGAACAGAACCTCTTAACCAAATTGAGTGGGGTGCTCTTTGATAGCGGCTGGGTTAAATTTCCTACTCGTGAGCACTTTTATCTTTGGCGTAATCCAAAAGCGGAAAAGCCTATCAATGATCTGCTGGCTGGGAAACTCCAAAGGTTAAAAGAGCCGCCCACCCATTCAAGGGGCGAACTATCAGAATTGAAACACCGCTTCCACATTTCTGAGTAGTGGGGAGTGAATACGCGATTGCGGAGTCCAGTTTTCGCTCGTATCCAACAATGTAGCACTCTGGGAGGCGCGCCGGATTGTCATTGCACATTCCTGACGATTGTTACCTCGTTCTACGTCTTAGCGGTAAGCCCAATCCTACATTCTCCGAGGTCCTCTTGCTAGCGAAGAGTCGTGAGAGTAGAATATCCTACGTGCGAACAATGTCGAACCGTGCACCGAGAGAAAACCTATTTCTGTCGAATATGAGAAGATACAAAATAGGCCGAACGAATCTGGTAAGAAGAGAGGAGACAGCATGGTCAGGAGCAGAACAGTTGAAAACCAAATCAGGATGCGCGAAGGCTTTGATGTCTGCATTAGCCCGCGCAGCCGCTCTTTGCAGTCGTATTTAGATCTATTCAATAAAGGTTCTAGCCAGAATTGGAGAGTGCAAGAATGGAAAGATAAGAAATTCTTTCCCCACTATGAGGGCTTTGCAGTATCTGTTTTGTATGGAGATGGGAGTGAAGCACCGGGGCAGGCCTTGCTTCGAACCGTCCGCGAATCATACTATGAATAGGCATGGCAGGTGATTGGCTAGTTGAGCAAATTGCGTCCTTGACTGGGTATCCGAAAGAAGCTTAAGCCGGTTTGGCTTGTTGATTTTGATGACACCCTGAACCTAAGTCATGGTGTCAAATCTTAAACAATCGCCGAGTCCAATGTCACATTTAGTCATAAGGTAAAATCTCAAGAACTAGCACGTTTTTCACCCTTCCCCATAGCCTAGGGAATAAGATGAAATAACAAAAAGCCTCCCAAAACGGGAGGTTATTTGTTATTTGGCGGACAGTCAGATAGACTTGGCGGCTATGAAGAGACTTCACTCATGGCTGTGGTAGTCCGAATCCTCATAGCTGGATTAAGGTGCCAATTACTAGAATGGGAAAGTCCTCTATTTTAATGATTTCCTGGATGAACCGTAAGCCAGCATTATGGGGAGCAAGAAGTTAAGCAGAATGTCTATTCTTCGAAGGAGTTTTAGGTACTTCGAATCGAGATCTTGAGATTATCCAAAGGCTGACGCGCAATCTCGTATGCGGCGCGGCTAGACCCTGTCGCTCAAGTAGGCGAAGCTAGTTTCTATATTGGCCAGAAGCTGGTCGGCGAGAATAGCCAGTAGTGCTGCTGGTAGTGCTCCTTCGATGATAAAGGCCAGGTTATCCCGCACTAATCCGGCAATGATAGGTGAGCCTAACCCGCCAGCACCTATAACGGCACCAATCATGGCGGTCCCAATATTGATGATCACCGAGATGCGTATCCCGGCCAGAATGATTTGCGCTGAGAGGGGGAGTTCCACCCTGAACAATGCTTGCAGTCGGCTCATACCCATGCCATAGGCAGCGTCAAGGAGGTGGGCGGGAACCCCTCGCAGGCCTGCAATGGTATTACGGACCACGGGAAGAAGACCATAGAGGAAAAGGGCAACGACGGTGGGCATCAGGCCGAAACCGAGGACAGGCACAGCTAGGGCCAGAACGGCCACCGGCGGGAAGGTCTGGCCGAAGGAGGTGATATCGGTGACTATCGGTAAAAAGTCCCGGCCACTGGGACGGGTGACCCATATTCCCAACGGAATGCCTATGACAATGGTTATGCTACTGGAGATGACTACCAGCTGAATATGCTCCCAGACAAGAATGAGCAGATTGGCGCTGGGATGTATCACGGTGGTTTCCCTGGGGAAGAGGAAACGGAGGCCTGTCTCCCACCATCCGGTGTTGGCGATGAGAACCAGAAAAGCTCCCGCCGCCACGGCAAGAAAAACCCAGCGTCTGGCCTGTTGGCTACTCACTGTCTATCCTTCCACTTCGGTTGTCGCTGCCTCGATGTCACCCAGTGCCACTTCGCCGATGAGACGTTGCCTGTTATCAACTACAGGAATATACTTGAAACCAAGTCCCAGCATACGTGACAGTGCTTCCTTGAGGGTGGCACTGTCAGATAGGGCGATTTCACTGGCGTCTTCTTCATCCATGGCTTCTTTAACGGACGCAGATTGAGCCAGAGTGTTTCTGTCAACCCAACCAGTGAGTCGCTCGTCATCGCCTACCACCCAGAGCCAGCGGGAACCTCTGGCAGATACTATCGCTTCTTTTGCCGACCAATTGACGTTTACGGTAATCGCAGGCCTGATGAAGTTCTTGATGCTGACACGAGAAAGCCGCTTGAGTGCCCGGTCACTGCCAACAAAATCGCGGACAAACTTGTTTATTGGCTTTGAGAGGATGGTTTCCGGGGTATCATATTGTACCAGCCTGCCCGACTCCATTATGGCGATCCGGTCAGCCAGGCGGATAGCCTCGTCCAGGTCGTGTGTTACCAGCACGATGGTCTTCTTCACTTCTTGTTGTATCTGGACGAATTGTGTCTGCAGTCTCTCGCGGGTTAGAGGGTCGACGGCCCCAAATGGTTCGTCCATGAGCATGATAGGCGGGTCAGCCGCCAGAGCTCGGGCAACCCCGATGCGTTGTGCCTCTCCACCGGATAGTTGATTCGGGTATTTCCTGGCATATTCGGACGGCTTAAGGCCGACAAGTTCTAATAGCTGTTCAACCCGCCTGGCGATGCGACTCTTCTCCCAGTGAAGGAGCTGCGGCACTACCGCGATATTGTCAGAAACCGTCATGTGGGGGAACAGGCCGACGCTTTGAATGGCGTAGCCGATTGACAGCCGCAGTTTCTCCGCATCGATGCCGGCCGTGTCCTGTCCATTGATAAAAATACTCCCGGCACTCGGTTTGATGAGACGGTTTATCATCCGCAGGGTTGTAGTCTTGCCGCAACCCGATGGTCCTATGAGCACACAGAGTTCTCCCTTGCTGACTTCGAGGGAAAGGTCGTTAACAGCTACTGTGTCTCCATAGCGTTTGGTTACCTGCTCTAAACGTATCACTGGCTTTCTCCACCCAATACTTTAGGTGTGCCCAGTTTGACGATAGTTCGCATTATGGCATCCACCAGCAAGGCGAGAATAATTATGGGTATGGCACCAAGGATAATCAGGTCGGGTGCCGCCTGACCGATTCCCTGAAAGACAAACCAGCCCAACCCTCCGGCGCCGATAAGGGCCGCTACGGTAGTAAGCCCTATCGCCTGGACAGATGCTATCCTGACACCTTCGAGAATTAAAGGGGCGGCCAAAGGTACCTCAACCCTGCGAAACACCTGCCAGCGAGTCATCCCCATGCCCTGCCCGGCACCTATTGCGGCAGGATCCACCTGGCGTATGCCCACGTATGTATTTCGTACTATCGGCAGCAGCGAATAAATTGTTAGGGCTATAATAGTTGGGGCTACGCCAACGCCTCTGATGCCAATATCGCGCAATACGGGAAAGGCAAAAGATAGCGCTGAAAGCGGTGCTATCAGCAGACCGAAAAGTGCCAGGCTGGGTATAGTTTGCACGATGTTAGTGGTAAAGAATACAGGTCTTTCCGCATATCTGTTGCGAGTCGCCCATATGCCGAGCGGAATGCCGATTACAGTGGCCGTGGCAACACTGATGCCGAACAAGCGTATATGCTGTATTAACTCCTGCATGAAGCGGAGCTGATAGCCGGCAAATTCCTTAATCACTGAGATATTATTCAGCCAGCCGATAGAGATAAGAACGGTAATAACTACCAGCCCGCTCCAAGAAACCAGGTTCCGCCAGGTGCGCCGGTCATCCAACTGCCGGCGAGTGGCGAATATCACTGCATATGCCCCTGCCAAGGTAACCCAGAAACCAGTGCCAAGTGATACTCTGGCTATCGCTGCTTCTCCCTGGAGTAGTCGGCTGCTAGCAAACCCGACCATTATGAAGGTTAGGATAAGTATAACGTTAACGCTGACACCCAGCGCTATTCCGCGTGACCGCTTCCATTCCACCAGGCTCAGAAAAAGGCAGAGTAGCCATAATCCGGTAATAGCGGCAGCCGCAACCCCATCGAAGTTCTCCCAGAGAGCCAAGCCGGTACCGGTAGCTAGGCGATTAGGTTTCAGTGTCAGCCAACCGAGTAGCAGCGAAGAGAGACCTACGACAGAACCTGTAAGGGCTACGCGGTCAAGGTTAATCAGTCGCCCCATTAGCTATCACCTTCTTTGCAAACGTGTCCGATATTACTTCAGGAACCCCTTCCCTGTGAGATAGGTCTTGGCCACGTCGCCCGCATTCTGTCCTTCAACGGCAATCTTGCCATTGAGTGTCTGGAGGGTTACCAAGTCAAGGCTCTTGAATACCGGACCTAATATCGTATCGATCTCGGGATATTTGTCGTACACGGCACCTCGAATAAGCGCTGCCGGTTGGTAAACCGGTTGAACGCCCTTCGGGTCAGAGAGAACAACCAGTCCGAAGGCGCTGAGCGAGCCATCTGTGCCATAGGCCATGGCAGCATTGACGCCATCCGTACCTTGAGCTGCCGCTTTCTCAGTCTGCGCGGTGTCACCGCTGGATACCGTTATTAATTGGGCTTTCGTTAGCGTGAAGCCATAGGTTTGCTGAAACGCTGGTAACGCGGCCGGGCTGGTTACAAACTCCTCAGAGCCGATTAGTTTAACGTAACCACCTTTGTTTACGAAGGCGGCGAAATCAGCCAGAGAAGTGAGGCTTTCCTTATCCGCCAGAGTTTTCGGTATTGCAATTGCCCAGGTGTTGTTGGCTGGCGCCGGGGTGAGCCATACGATGTTGTTCGCGGCTTTGTCCAGTTCCTTTACCCTTTCGTACCCTTGCTGGGCGTTTTTCCAGACAGGGGAATCGGCCTCATCGAAAAAGAAAGCGCCATTACCGGTATACTCAGGATACAGGTCAATTTCGCCGCTGGTGATAGCCTTGCGCACTACTGAGGTTGGCCCGAAGGAAGATTTATCAACAACCTCAAATCCGTTGTCCCTCATCATAAGGATAATCATTTGCGATAGTAGCGCTCCCTCCGTGTCAATCTTTGACCCGACGGTGACCGGACCTTTAGTGGCAGTGGTACTTCCGCCAGTACAACCGGATACCACAAAAACCAGCGTAATAAATGCAAGTCCCATTAAGCCCAGTATTTTTTTCATTTTAATGTCCTCCTCGTTCAGTTTCATTCCGTGTATTCTTACAGCATCAATGCACTTATGGCTACTGGCTGCTTCTACTCATCCGCCACGAGCCCATGCCCAGTACTATGATACCCACTGCACCAACCAGAAAGCCTATCGGGCAGACAATGGTTGCCATGATAAAGAAGACAGGCTCTTCTATGTCAAATAGACCGCTAACCACATTATGCAAGAGGATAGAAACAGGCAGTCCCACGGTGGAAGCTCCAGTTAGTAGTAAGAACTTCTTAAGTATTCCTCTCACCCTTGTCTTTACCGTCAGGAACAGCAACGCCACACCCAGCAAAACGAAGACAACTGTAGCAGAAAGAAATATAGCGGGAAGAAAGCCAAAAGGCATCATTGGTCGTGGAATAGCAATCATACTTAACACTATGACAAAAACTCCGACCAATGCCCAAAATACTGACCAAACTAATTTCCCCTTCATTTTCTCTCCTCCTCTAATTCTTTTCTACTTTACCCTCCTTTGCACTCGTCATAACAAGAATATATCCCCATCAGTAGTGGGTGTCAATTATACACTATATACTTTTCCAAAATTCTACGGGACGTACCGTAGAATGGACCTGTAGAATGACCTATATAGTAACCTGCACTCATTTTACAAGAGGCTCTGTTTGGTGTATCATCCAATCGACAGTTGCAGTTTAGGTTATTACAAGCTTCTTAGAATTCCCATAGATTTACTTGAGTATTGGATGACCGGAACTCTAACTAAAATTTCGGATAGAGGAGGTCATCTAATGAGTTTCCAGAATAAGACACTTAGCTGTGCCGATTGTGGGGCTGCCTTCGACTTCACCGCTGAAGAGCAGGAATTCCACCAATCCAAAGGCTTTACTAATGAGCCAA
>SDBT01020917.1_pt1 | contig 10225 bp, 6 predicted proteins | sample 2277101 | NCBI WGS metagenome assembly SDBT01 (sample SAMN10404973, study PRJNA504765) | marine sediment metagenome | isolation source: marine sediment core GS10_PC15, 103 cmbsf | place: Arctic Ocean: Southern Knipovich Ridge | collected 2010
GGAGAGATTTGATCAAAAAAGGTAAAGATGAAGGTGTAATCCGGAAAAATCTGAATGAAATAAATACCGTACTTCTTTTGTGGATGCAGCTTATTGGATTTTTAAAAATATATTCGGTTATCGAACCAAGGTTGCAGGATGATTTTGAAATTAACCGGGAAAAAATCTTTGATGAATATTTCGATTTAATTTTAAACGGAATGGTTAAAAATTAGGCTGTAGGTTATTAGGTGTTTAGGCCATTAGACGGTAGGAAGAAATTTATGAAAGATGCTTATTGACACAAATTAATTTAAAAATCCCTCCACAAAAATGGCGGGATCTGTAATGTGCCTGCCCGATGTACTCTTTGGCGGGCTATTTGCCTGCCCGAAGCGTTCTATGCCGGGATTTTTTATTTTTTATTTAACTAGGGAAGGACATCTTAATGAAATTAATGCAAACTTTTCCGCTGTGCCTCGTATGTTTGATTTTTGTAATGATTTCCTGCGGCAAGGAAACAACAACATCAAAAAATATGGAACAAATTTACCAGGAAGAAGGAGTTCCGGTAAAAACTGTCATAGTTAAACCGGCACTGTTTGAAACAGAGCTCAGCTATTATGCCGTTTTGTCGGGAATCGAAGAATCCTATGCCACAGCGATGGTAGATGACCGGGTGGAAAAAATATTGGTAGCCGTTGGCGATTATGTGAAAAAAGATCAAGTATTGATGACTTTTCCAACCGACAATCCATCAGCCCAATATTATCAGGCTCAAATAGCACTCGACAATGCCAAAATTGCCTATAGACGAATAGAAAATCTTTTTAAAACCGGAGGTATTTCTCAGCAGGAGCTGGACAATTCAAAAGCCAGTTACGATGTTGCCGAAGCAAATTGGAACGCCGTTAGACAGAGTGTTAAAGTCAAGGCCCCGATCAGCGGGTATGTAACCAAAGTAAATGTCCGGGAATCCGATAATGTCAACCGTGATGACCAGCTTTTTACCATTTCCAAAACAGATAAATTAAAAGCCAAAGTTTGGGTGGCCGAAAGCGAAATTAAAAACATAAAAAAAGGATTACCTGCTTACGCTGCCTGGAACGACTCTATCATAACCGGAAAGGTTGTCCAGGTTGATATGGCGATGAACCAGGAAGTCCAGGCCTTTGGCGCTGTACTTGAGTTTATCAATCCGGACAACTGTCTGAGTTGTGGCATAACCGCTGATGTGAAAATCAAAACCTACAGCAACCCGGAAGTGATTGTAACCGAGCGAAAAAACATTCTTAACGATCAGGACGGCGCCTACATTTTTGTAGTAAATAACGGAATTGCTAAAAAAATTCCGATTAAAATAGGCAAAGAGGAAGGAATAGATGTGGAAATTATTGATGGTTTAAAACCGGGAGACGAGTTGGTTGTAGAGGGCCAGTTATTGTTAAAACATGATATTAAAGTGAAAACCATCAATTAAGGAGATCCGCATGTTTCTATCTACTCTTTCGATAAAACGCCCTATTATGGTGAGTATGGGCCTGCTCGCCTTTCTGGTTTTTGGAATTTTAGCCTATTTCAGCCTGACCCTGAATATGATGCCGGAAGTAGAATTTGGAGTCGTTACAGTACAAACCATTTACCCCGGCGCCGGGCCCAAAGAAATTGAAATGCAGATTTCCAAAAAGATTGAAGATGCTGTTGCCACCATAAGCAAAATTGATGTTTTACAATCGTATTCGATGGAGGGAGTGTCTTTTGTTAATATTCAATTTGAAATCGGCAAAGATCCTGATATTGCCAATCAGGAAGTAAAGGATAAAGTTTCTGCTATCCTGAATGAGCTTCCCCAGGATGCCGAACTTCCCATCGTTCAAAAATTTGATATCGGTTCTTTTCCCATCATCGATATGATTTTGACCGGCAGTCTAAGCAGAACAGAGATGTTTGAGGTTGCCGATAAAATGCTTAAAGACCGCCTGTCACAGATTGAGGGAGTCGCCCGGGTCAATATTACCGGTGGTACGGAGAGAGAGATCAGAGTGGAATTAGACAACCGGGTTGTATATCAAAATTCGATTTCCCTGCCCCAGTTAGCCCAGATTCTATCAGTGCAAAACATGGATATGCCGGGGGGTAATTTCGTGCAGAGAAGCCAGGAATACTCGGTAAGAATGAAAGGTGAATTCGATCGGGTGGAGACAATCAACCGTTTGGAAATACCAACACCTTACGGCATGAAACGGATTGGACAAGTTGCAAAAGTCCGCGATACCGGAGCGGAGGTGCGCGAACGAACAGTGTATTTCAATAATCTTCAAAAAATCAGAGAAGAAAATGTTGTATTGCTCAGTATTCTCAAAAGCGCCGATGGCAACACCGTCGAAATGGCTGAATTAATTCAGAAAGAACTACCTGCTATCGAAGCGGATTTACCTCCGGGGAGTACTCTGACGGTAATAAATGATGCATCTCTGTTTATTAAAAGTTCCGTAGAAGATACCCTGGGTAATATTATTTTGGGAATTGTTTTAACCGGACTGGTTCTTCTGTTTTTCCTCCACGATTTACGATCAACTATCATCGTTGCGGTTGCTATGCCGATGTCGATTTTGTCGACATTTTTATTAATGCAGCTTTCCGGCTTTAGTATGAATATTATGACCTTGATGGGTTTGTCTACGGCGGTTGGAATTCTGGTCGCCAATTCGGTAGTTGTTATAGAAAACATCTTTCGATATAAGGAGATGGGTCATACCAGGGAACAGGCTGCGGAAAAAGGAACCGCGGAGATTGCAGTTGCTGTAATCGCCTCGACCATGACTAATATTGTGGTATTTTTGCCGATTGCAACCATGTCCAGTTTAGTCGGTCAGTTTTTTAAAGAATTTGCTTTAACTGTCACTTATGCCACAATGTTTTCTCTGTTAATTTCATTCACTTTAACCCCTATGCTGGCATCCTTGATTTTACCGGAGAAAGACTCTAAAAAGCGCAGGATCAGTCAAGGTCTGGAAAATATGTTTAAGGCCTGGGAGAGGTGGTATTTTAGAGTATTAAAAACTGTTTTGGCCAAAAAATCCCGCAGTTTATTAACTATTCTATTTTCATTAGTTCTGTTTTTTATGAGTTTTTTTGTTGCCGGAATGGTTGGATTTGAGTTTTTCCCCACGACCGATGAAGGGGATATCAGAATAGAAGTTGAGCTGCCCCAGGGGTATAATTTAAATGAAACTGCAAATTTTGCGGCCAAAATTGAAGATCAGATCAAAACCAATGACGGGGTTAAACATATTCTGACCACTATCGGATCATTGGGACAATTAGATATCGGCACCAATATGGCCGTAGTTCAGGTAAAACTTATTGACGCTGATCTGCGAGACTATACCAGCAACGTGATGGCGAGCCGCTTTATTGAACAATTATCAGAGCTTCCCAATGCTAAAATTCGGGTGGCGGCCGTGTCTTCAATGGGCGGAGGTCAAGCGCCGATTCAATTCTTTTTAATGGGCCAGGATAATGACCTGTTAGAAAATTACAAAAACCGGATAATTGAACAAATCAGGAATATTGAGGGTTTGATCAACCTCAGCACAAGCTCCAGATCGGGGAAACCGGAAATCACACTTGTTCCGGACCGGCAAAAAATTGCTGCCGCCGGTTTAACTGTTTTTGACCTGGCGATGACTTTGCGAGCTGCAGTTGAAGGGATTATCGCAACCAGATACCGGGAGGCAGGAAATGAATATGATATCAGGGTCTGTTTAACTGATGAATCGGTTGATTCTCCGGAGAAGGTTGGCAATATAACTGTTATAACCCCAAACGGGAAGTATCGCCTGTCACAATTTGCCGATATCACTTTCACCGAAGGTTACAGTCAAATACTGCACAAAGAAAAATTTAAATCTATTCAATTCACCGGTTACGTTGCTCCGGGATTTAATCTTGGTGGCGTAGTGGGCGTGATCCAGCAACAAACAGCGGATCTTGAATTGCCATCCGGTTACAAAATCGATTGGGGCGGCGACGCAGAAATGATGCAGAAAACCGCAATAGATATGTTAAGGACTTTTTTTATTGCATTACTGCTGACTTACATGCTTTTGGCTGCGATCCTGGAAAGTTTAACCCAGCCTTTAATGATTTTGGGAACCGTACCTTTAGCTCTTATCGGCGTGTTTGTCGCGATGTTCATCACCGGAAAAACCCTTAACACAATCTCGATGATGGCTATAGTGATGCTTTTGGGAATTGTAGTTAATAATGCAATTTTATTGCTGGATTACACAAATATTTTGCGAAAACAAGGGAAAAGTGTTAGAGATGCCCTACTGGAAGCATGTCCGACCAAATTGAAGGCGATCATCATGGCAACTATTGCAATTATGCTGGGTATGATGCCCTTAGCTCTGGGAATCGGTTCTTCAGGAGCGGAAATCAGGCAGCCAATGGGAATCGTCAGTATCGGCGGACTAGTTGTTTCCGCAGTTTTTACCCTGATTGTTATTCCAGCCATATACAATTTGAGCGCAAAATCTGAAAAACCGGATCCATCCGGATCGAAGCAAAATTGAAGATAACAAACTAAACATGCAAAACCGGTTAAGGAGTCCCGAATGTTTAAAAATATAACACTTGGAATCAGTTTTTTTCTGCTTTGCGGTAATGTTTTTGGAGCAGAAAAATTGACCATGGAGAGTTTTTTAGCTTTAGTAAAACAGCACAATAAAGATATTCTACTTGCACAAAATAATTTAGAAACCGCCAAAGCTTTAAAAAAAGAAGCCTGGTCGACAGCTTTGCCATCACTGTCCGCTACGGCAATTTATAACCGGAATCTGCTGACAAACTATATTTATATCGACTTTCCCGATTTTCTTACCGGTGAAACAACTACCCAAAAGTTCAAGATGTCCTTTAACAATGAATACCGGTTAAGTGCAACATTATCCCAGCCGGTTTTCAGCTTTAAAATCGGCAATGCACTGCGGGCGGCCAGCCGGTTTGAAAAAACCACCGAATATGCTTACCAGGCTCAAATTCAAACTATCTTAGCCAACTCAAAAAAGGCCTTTAACCAAACCCTGTTATTACAAAAGATGGTCGAGGTTTTAGAATCCGCAGAAAAAAACGCGGAAGAAAATTATATTAACATTAAAAACAGATTTGATAACGGTCTCGCCTCACAATTACAACTTTTGCAGGCCGAAGCCAGGTGGAAATCTCAATCACCGGAAACCTCCCTGGCCAGACGAAATTATCAAATGGCGATAAATAATTTAAAAATTTTATCCGGTCGGGGAATACAGAAAAATATTCAGCCGGCCGGAGATCTGGAATATTACCCCGCCTTACCGGACAGTATGAAATTTGATGAAATTTTAAAAAGAAGGCCCGATTATAATGCACTGTTCTGGGAAAAAAAATTACGAGAAAACGGAGTGAGTAATGAAAAGGCAAGTTATCTGCCCAGCATCGACGCAAATCTTATGTATGCGTTTTCGTCAATATCCGATTATTTCCGCTTCGAACGAAAAAATAATAATATCATTATCGGATTAACCCTGAACATACCGATCTATTCCGGCGGTTATACCGGAGCCCAGGTGCAAAAAGCCAAAGTTGAATTAAATAAAACCAATATCAGGATAAAACAGACAGAGGAGATGATCTATACTCAAACTCAAAACATTTATCTACGATTGAGAGAAGCCTACCAAAGAATCGCAACGGCAAGATTTAATTTAACCACAATCGAAAAAGCCTACAATATTACCCAGGACAGCGCCGACAACGGGTTGGCAACCCAATTGGAATTAAAAGATTCCAGGTTATTATTTGACCGGACAAAACTTGGCCTTTATACAGCGATTTACGATTATCTGGCCGCTTATTATGATTGGGAACAGGCTACCGGGAATGTGAAGTTGGTTCAAAGGTTCAAAGGTTCAAAGGTTCAAAGGTTCAAAGGTTCAAAGGTTCAAAAAAGCTAATTTATTGCTATTTATTTGTCAAACATTTTATTGGAAAACATACAAAAAACACATTGGTCATTCAGTCTTTGGGTCAATTTTTTGAATTTAGAATTTGTTTAGGATTTCGAAATTCGAATTTAGAATTTATTGGCCATTGGTCATTAATAATAACAAATACATAAACGGGAGGGCATAAAATGAAATTTTCAGCCACAAAAAAAAGAATATTAATGGGACCGGGGCCGTCAGATGTTGATCCCAGGGTACTTGAGGCGTTATCACGTCCCACTATCGGCCATCTTGATCCGGCATTTTTGGAGATTTTGAATGAAATCCGCGAATTGCTCCAGTATGTTTTCCAAACTAAAAATGAAATGACCCTGGCGATGTCCGGTACCGGCAGTGCCGGAATGGAGACATGTGTCGTAAATCTGATTGAACCGGGTGACCCGATGCTGGTCTGTATCAATGGAGTGTTTGGCAATCGTATGGCCGATGTCGCCCGGCGCAGCGGTGCCGATGTTGCCATTTTAGAGATCGATTGGGGAAGAGTATTCGATCCTCAGCAGATATCAGATGCCCTTAAAAAGAAACCGGCTAAAGTTGTTGGTATTGTCCATGCCGAAACTTCTACCGGTGCCTGTCAACCGTTAGAGGAGATATCTCAAATAGTTCACCAAAACAATTCACTGCTGCTGGTGGATGGGGTGACCAGCCTGGGTGGTATGAACCTGGCCGTAGACTCCTGGCAGATCGATGCCTGTTACTCCGGGACCCAAAAATGTTTATCTTGTCCTCCTGGTCTGGCACCGGTAACTTTCAGTGAAGCTGCCATTCAGGTTATGGAACAGCGTAAGACAAAAGTTCAAAGCTGGTATCTGGATCTGTCCATGATTCGACAGTATTGGGGATCGGAACGGCTTTATCACCACACCGCACCGATAAACATGAACTATGCCCTGGCAGAAGCGCTAAAGATGGTTAAGGAAGAAGGATTGGAAAACCGCTGGCAGCGGCATCTGAAAAATCATAAAATTTTGAAAGCCGGATTATCTGCTATCGATATTAATTACCTTGCTCAAAAAGGACACCAATTGCCGATGCTGAATGCTGTATCTATACCTGATGGAGTTGATGATGCCCCGCTGCGGAGCCAACTGCTTCAGGAGTTTAATATTGAAATCGGCGGTGGACTTGGTGCTTTTAAAGGAAAAGCATGGCGTATCGGATTGATGGGTTCGGCATCTACATTAAGTAATGTGATGTTGTTTTTATCCGCCCTGGAAAAATGTCTTTCCGACCAGGGAATAAAATTTAATAAAGGCGCCAGTATCACCGCGGCTGCCGAAGAAGCAGGAAAATAAACTTGATTAATCCGGTTAATTTATAAAGCAGCAAGTCAAAAGTGAGACGTGAGACGGATGACAGTTTTTTGTTGAAAATCCTTCCCCAGGCTTACTTTGAAAGTTAGATAGAATTTTGATCCGCTGCAGATATAAATAAGTCAGCCAGGGAGGTTGTTCTGTGGTCAATCAGTGTTCTTGGTGCGCTTTGTGGCGGAAATGAAATTTCGATAAAACAGATTTGTTTTTGATTAGCTGCCATCACTAACCTAGATTTCCCAGCCTTTACGGTATTGTCTTTTAAGAAAGTCATCCGCCTCGGGGGCATTGGTGACTTTCATGTTTGGCCCGTCCCGGTCAATTTTTTTACCGGCTCTCAATGCAACATTGCCCAAAAGTAACGCCTCGGTCACCGGGCCGGCATATTCAAAATTGGCCTCTGCCGGTTGTAGAAGTTTTATTCCGCCGTCATACCAGTGAATCGTCACCGGCGGCAGTATTTAAAAAATCTCTCCTGGCCATTTTTTTGTGTTTCAGACTCATAGCTTAACTAGCCATTTTTAGCTCATTAAAAATTGAGGTGATTAATCTGGCTTCGTTTTCGTTAAATGTTTTTTTTACTTCTTCCAGATTTTTTCCGGATTTTATTAACTCTTTGACCTTCGCCTGCATCTGTTTCATTTTTTTTAGATGATCGTTCACAAAAACACGATCTACTTCCTCGCTATGACCGCTAAAAAACCTGTCAGCATCCAGTGTTGCTAACATTTTTGTCCAAGTTTTTACATGTTCAAAAGAATTACCCCCTTTATAGGAATGAATAAGCTGGGGTCTGCCTGTAAAAATTTGATCGCCGACAAACGCAGCCTTTTCTTCCGGAAAATAAACCACTCCATCACCGGTAGTATGACCAACCCCAAAATACCATAACTCAACTTTTTTGGAACCGAGATAAATATCCATCTTGTCCCGAAAAGTTACTGAAGGAACAAATGGCGCCAACTCCGGTTTTGTCCATTGGGATGGCTGGTTATTTCTGCCCGGCAGAAAAAAATCTTTCCGGCAGTTTTCATGGGCAATAAAAGTAATCTTTTGAGAGAAAAATCGGTTCCCGTTAATATGATCGCCATCACTGTGGGTGTCCACCACATGAGTAATCGGTTTCCGGGTAATTTTTTTTATTTCGGCAATCGTCTGGTCAACAGATTCTTTATCCATTTTTGTATCGATTACCAAAACTCCGTTTTCTCCAATGTAAACACCACCATTAGCGCCGCTTCCGCCAAGAATCTCATACAGATTATCTGAGATTTTTTTCAACTCCACCGGTTTTGTTTCCCGCTGTTGACAAAAAGTTGTTGAAACAAAGAATATTGTTAGCATAGATAGAATGAAGACTATCTGTTTTTTTCTCATGGCCGGTTCTCCTATATATATGGATCTGTTAAAATAAGTACACTTCTAAATTTTAAACAATTGTTATTAATAAGTCAATGAGTAATTTGAAAAATTAGGTATAATAAAAGGAGAGAAATCAAAATTTCTCTTATTGATGTAGAACGTCTCACTTTTGACGTTTCACGTTCACCTTATATGTTAACACAGATAATTCTCTGTTTTCCTGAGCTATCCGTTTCCTTAACAGCCAAACGTTTAATAAACCGCCAATTATTGCGGTAGACCAGCATCCGAAAAGCGCCGGATAAAGGGGTATTTCAATTAATACGACAAAATAGTTTGGGTGTTTAAACCATCGGTATGGCCCTTTTCGGCAAATATCGGCTCCTGGAAGAATAATTATTTTTGTATTCCAGAATTTACCCAGGGAGAAAATGCACCAATATCTCCACGCCTGTAAAGCTATCGTTACAAATAAAAGAGTTGGAATTGAAACAAGCAAAACTGCCCGGGAATAATAAGCTTCTAATATAAAAGCAGAAAACCAAATTATATGAAAAAATATTATCAGCTGTGAAAATTTCCGGTCATATTCTATGCCGCCCTGAGTGCGAATCCAACTTTCATTTTTTCCGGCAATAATCAGTTCAACTATCCGCTCCGAAAACAAAAATAGAATCAAGAATAAAACATAATTATTCGACACCACTAACAAACCCCGGCAAGAAACATTTCAGCTGAAAAACCGGGACCGAGGGCTGTGCTTAAGATAGTATCTTTTCGGTTGTAGTTACTGGAATTCAAGTAATGTTGTAAAACAAAAAACACTGTAGCGCTGGACATGTTTCCATATTTTTTTAACACTTCTCTCATACTGAACAACTTTTTTTCATCAAAATCTAACGCTTGTTGATAAGCTTGTATAACTTTTGCGCCTCCGGGATGGGATAAAAAATGGTCAATCGTTTTCAATTCAACCTTGTTTTTCTCTAGAAAAGCAGAGATAGAAGGTTTTGCAGACTTATTAACGATTGCCGGGATACTTTGGGAGAAAAGCACTTTCAGACCATCATTATTCAGCTCCCAGCCCATTACATCCAGTGTGTCCTCCCATGTGATTACATCGGAATCTTTAATTTCCAACATACGTTCTCCACGATACCTGTTTTTTGCTCCAACTAAAAGGGCTCCGCCGCAGCCATCGCCAAAAAGTGATGTGGCTACAAAATTGCTCTTGGACAGATCATTTTTAATATAAGCTAGACTACAAAGTTCAACCGAAATAACCAGGGCAGCTTCTTCAGGATATGCTTGTAACCAATCATAGGCTCGAATGATCCCGGCAACTCCACCGGCACATCCCAATCCCCAAATCGGGGTACGTTTAATATTTTTTCGAAACTTTACCCGGTTAAACAGATATGCATCTATACTTGGAGCAGAAATTCCGGTGGAAGAAACAAAAAAAATATGGCCGATTTTTTCAGGCTGTACATTAACCTGTTCAATAATCAGATTAATTGA
>SDBT01020918.1_pt1 | contig 10225 bp, 11 predicted proteins | sample 2277101 | NCBI WGS metagenome assembly SDBT01 (sample SAMN10404973, study PRJNA504765) | marine sediment metagenome | isolation source: marine sediment core GS10_PC15, 103 cmbsf | place: Arctic Ocean: Southern Knipovich Ridge | collected 2010
CCATTGGATGCCAAGTACTACTAATGCAGGTGACGTGGTATGGGAGCTTGAGTATGTTTGGGTTAATGTCAACGGAGCTACGCCGGGGTCTACGTCCGTTACCGTTACAGATACGGGAGACGGAGTAGCTCTCAAGCAGCAGAAAGCAGTCTTCGCAGCTATCGACGGCACAGGAAAGACTATAAGCTCCGTCTTGACGGGACGCCTTACTCGGCTCACAAGCCATATAGATGACGACTTTACGGGTATTGCGTATGGGCTGGAAATAGATTTTCACTTTGCGATGAACACGATAGGTAGCAGGCAACCTTTGGTCAAATAGGAGGCAACCATGCCGGACTTACTACTTGCAGTAGTTGCGTTTAATGTGGTTCTTGGTCTTGCCATGTGTTACTGGCTGTTTAGACCGAGCAAGAAAACTTTGCTGTTTGTGGACCCTTCAGTATGGAATATCAATGATCTGGCTTCAGGAAGCCGGGTAATTCGCAAACGTAGAGCGGCTTGGGGACGCGATATTGTGGGTTTTAATGTTGTAGAGCTTGATACCTTTAAGTTCGTTCCTGAGAAGGATGGCCCTTCACTTGTTGACATGTGGAACATGGTAAATGTGGAAGAAAGACAAAGAATCTGTGAAGAAGTGGAAGGTAAACGTGAGCATCAAGGGGACTAAATGCCCGAAATAATCGAAGTCGGAACTCAGCTATTACGCAGCAGCGAGAACCTGAAGGATGTGGATTACGAGTACACCTATCCTCGTGAGCTCGATCTCAAGCCCGGTTCCGACAACCATCGCAACCTGCTACAACGGCTGATGCGGATGGCACACGACAGTGCGGCGGTGATGAACAGTTACCACTCTCACTGGAATGACATCGACGAGGCCCTCGCAGTCTACGCCAACCTCGACTCCGAGGAAGTAGACACGGTCAAGCAGGACAAGCGCAGGCCCACATCCTTCGTCATCCCGCTCTCAACGGCCATCCTCGCCACCGACCTGTCCTATGACACGGAAGTCTTCCTTGATTCTGACCCGGTGTTTCCCTACGCCCCGGTAGGCCCAGAGGACCGCTACGGCTCGATCATGACCGAGATGCTGATCCAGCGTGACGTGATCACCAACAAGGTCAAGATTCCCCTGCACACCACGTTCCGTAACGGACATGCCTACGGCTTCGGTGTTGCCGACTGCGTGTGGGCACAGCACGAGGGCAAGCGCACCGTCTGGGAGCCTATTACTGAGTTCGACGCGGAAACAGGGCAGGAAGAGATCGTGGATTATCAGCGCAAGCGGCGCAAGGAAATGATCTTCGAGGGCAACGCTCTCCAGGCTTGGGACCCCTATTTGACATTCCCCGATCCTTCGATTCCGCTGCACGAGTTTCAGCGGGGCGAGTACATCGGGAGACTGGTGCCGGATAACTACACTTCACTGAGGGAACAGGAGCTCACTGATGATGTCGGAACCGAGTGGTTCAATGTGCAGTACCTCAATCATATTCAAGGTCGTTCCTCGCTACGGACAAACGATGATGCCAGACGCTCTGTATATGGAACACGCAATTCCACCAGTGACGCCCGCCGAAATAGTGGCGGCACAGGCTACAACGTCCCTACGAGCGATGGGCTGGACACAAGACAAGTCGATGTCCTCTACATGTACGTCAAGCTCATCCCTGCTGAATGGGGCCTTGGGCGCAGCGAAGACGTGGAACGCTGGGAGTTCGCAGTAGGCGGAGACGAAGTAATCGTCAAGGCTCAGCATATGGACTACGACCACAACCAGTTCCCTTGTGCTGTCAACGCCCCAGACTACGACGGCTTCAGCGCAGTGCCGAACTCGCACCTCTCGACAGTATTCCCGATGCAGAAGATGACTGACTGGCTCATGTCCGCGATGATGAAGAGTCAGAATACGTCGATCAACGGACGCTTCTTCCTCGACCCGTCAATATGGAACATCAACGATCTGAAAGAGAACAAGGACGGGCAGGGCTGGATAGTACGCAAGAGGCGCTCCGCATGGGGCCGTGACGTGAAGGGCTGGGATGCTCCGAACGTACCTGACCCGACAGTAAACAACATGTCAATCGCAATGCAGATGATGGAGACCGCGAAGAACCTCTCAGGAGCCTCGGATCAGGTCATGGGAATCCTTCAGAAGACATCTGGGCGTACTTCGGCAGGCGAGGCACAGGGAACACGCCAACTCGGACTATCGCGCCTTGGTCGCCCTGCAAAGCTCACCTCGTGGATGTTCATGCAGGATGTGCAGATGCTGTTCGCCTTCCATCAGCAGCAGTTTATGACCAAAAGTCGCCAACAGCGCATCTCTGGTAAGTGGTCTGACGTCTTGCGCACCGAATATGGCATAGAAGGCGAGTTCGCTGAGGTTCACCCGTGGGACGTGGCCGTCAACCTGGACGTGATTCCCGCTGACGCCAACCTGCCCGCCTCGGAGTTCCTCGACTCGTGGACCACGCTGTTGCAGTCTCTGGGTCAGAATCCTATGGTACAGCAGGAGTTAGCTCAGAAGCTCGATCCCTTGCGCATCTGGCTCCATGCTGCCCGCCTCGGCGGAGCCCGGAATGTGGAAGACTTTGTTCGTAAGGGCGGCAACGTGACTGTCGTACCCGATGAAATGGCCCAGCAGCAGGCTCAGGCTGGGAATATTGTACCAGTGGCTGGATTGTAAAGGAGGAGAGCATGGAAAGCACGAATATGGGACAGAGATACTGGGATGATGACGTTACGCAAAAACAACTTGATGCGTGGGAAAATAGAGAGCCGAAAGTGAAGTGTGATACAAAGCCTGATATGGACTTGTGGGACGTTAAGTTGTGCCCTTTTCAGTCGGATGGTGGTTTCGAGTAAGGAGAGAGAAGATGATGCCGGAACGAATATCTCATTTGGAATGGTTTGAAAAGCTAGTAGATGCTGTACCCTTGGTAGAGGAGAATGCCGGTGATACCTAAATGGAACGCCAAGGAAGCCTGGAACACGCTCATTCCCTTCCTGCGCAGAAGCCTCAAATCTGGAGAAAGAGAACGCCCGAGATACCTCTCGACTCCTGAAATCATAGAGAAGTTCACTAAGGGCGTGGTGTGGAAGGACATAGAGACTTTCATCACGGAGCGCATGATTGGACACTTGCAGGATTTGTCGAAGGAACAGAGTGAGTCGGGACGTGACGCTCTTCAAGCAGCCTTTGCCGAGTGCAACGAACTGATGAATCTCCCAGACAGCATTACTGAAGTCCTCGAAACAATTCGTGAAGAAGAGAAGCAGAATCAGCCGGAACCTAACAAGGAGTAGACCATGTTGCCGGAGCTTGGAAAGTGGTATTGGACGGAGTATGAAGGGGGACATTGGCATGAAGTAGTTCCCTCTGAAGGTGCGAAAATGTTGAAATATCAGTATGAATTGGGGTATAATCACGTAATAGTGCCTCAGACAGTAAAAGGAAGTAAACACCGCGTTTTACTTTGGACAGACGGCGGAGAACTAAAATTTGCTGCCGCTGTCAAGTTTCCTGATGGTAGTATATATGATCCTATTCTAAAGGCAGACCGAATTGAAGACGCCGAAGCAGTTCTGCTAGAGATCAAGGGATGGGACACTCTTCCCTATGATTCAGACAAGGAGTAACAAATGTCGGACAAAGAGAAAGTATCCATCCCCGATCAGGTAGCTGCTGATCTCGGACTTGTGAACAATTCTGAAGACAAACAAGGCGACACTTCCCGTCCCGCACCCGGGGCGTTCCTCACCGAGGAAGAGCAGGAGACCCTGACTGAGAAGATGAAGCCTGACACTGAACTAGAAGGAGAGGTAGAAGAAGATGGCAAAACAGAAACCGGTGATAGTGCTGACGAGTCAGCCTCCGAAACGGACGGTGATGAAAGCGAAGCCAGGGAACCCGGCGGCGACGAGCCAGAGCCCGAAGAGATCGACGATGTAGAACCAGATGCAAACGAACAATTACTAACCGTAGTAGCACAGCTTCAACAGCAGGTCACTGATTTGCAGACAGGGAAACCGGCAGCCCCCGTAGTGGAACCCGTAGCACCGGCCATTCCACAGGTGGCTCCCAAAGAAGTCTCGTTTGAACTTTCCGACGAGGACTTCGACGAACTGTCCGCAGATAAGGCGGGAGCAGCCAAAGTGCTCTCTCGCTTGGTGAACTCATCGAATAAACAGGTTGCAAGCCAGATAACGGAGCAGGTGATGCAGTTGATCCCCCAGATAGTAGCTCCCATCGTGGCCCGCAACGTGGCAACACAGTCAGCGGCTGACGCGTGGAAACTGGCAAATCCCGACCTTGCCTCGAACCCGAAGATACTTGGGTTCGTACAACAGGAAAGCAATCGGTTGAGCACAGTCAATCCCACATGGGCGCCGCAACAGGTATTCGACGAAGCTGGCAAGAGCATACGGTCTCTTCTGGGTAAGAAGAAGCCGACTGACAAGAAGCCTGATCTGGTCAAGAAGACGAAGCCTCCTGCCGCCAAAAAGGGCGGAGCAAAGCAGGGAGCCAAGAAGACAATTCCCTTGACCAGAATGGCGAAGGAACTATCCGAGCTCACGCCCGGAGACTAACACTAATTAACCGAGGTATGAATAATGGCATTTGAAGGCAACTCAGGACAAGGGATTCTTGATAATCAAATCCAGTCCTATGAAGGACCACTTCGCGCATCTGCTGCCGTGTCCTTGCGGGTAGATCAGCAGGATGTACGGGTCGTAAACGCTTCCAGTGGAGACTATGTTATTACCTTGCCACCTGTGTCTCAGGCCCGAGGGAGGGCATATTTCTTCTTGAAGACTGATTCGCCTACCGACTCAGTACTCATCCTTCCGCACGCCGCCATCTCAGGCAGTGTGAACGGCGGGGATTCGACGAACTGGGACGGCAGCACGGGTTATGACCTTGATGCACAGTTCGACTCTATTTTGCTCTACTCCACGGGCGATGCCTGGATTGCGATCTATAACACCATCGCCTAACGGGAGCGTCTGATGAGTATATTTTCTGACATCATAAACGCAGCTTGGGATTATACCGTGGAAACGCCTGGCCCTGGTGCCATGACACTCTCTACGGCCCAGTCCTTTGTTGCGACGACTGGTGCGGATGACGCGCTGACTCTCGCAGTAGGTGAGGTAGGACAGTTGAAGTTCCTCACCATGGTAACTGACGGAGGCGACGGTATCCTCACACCAGCAGCGGTGGAAGGATTCTCGACTATCACCTTCACGGCGGTTGGGGACTGGGTGATTCTCCGGTTCAACGGACGTGCGTGGAAGGTTGCAAATTCTTTTGGCGTTACTATAAACGCCTGATCTTAGGGACAAGGAGTATTCCCGATGTCTTTGAATTATCATGCTAAAAACGGTCTGGTCTTTGGTAAAGGTATCCCCACGCAGCATCTCTTCGGCGCTTTGATGAGGGCTGGAAGAAGGTTGGTTGCGCCCGAAGCTCAGAATCCCCATCAAGTAACTACTACCTCGAACTTTCCCCTCGGCACCAAGATGGACCTTGGGGACCGTATCTTTCGCTATGGCAGGGCTGGAGCAACTACTGTAGTTGGCACTCTTTACGAAAGCGCTGCTAAGGGTGGGGCTGTCTTATCAACGAATGAAGGTTTGACTTCAGATACGATAGATACTCCTGCTGGTGGCACTACCATCACCTTTACTCTTAAGAATGATGGTGCCACGGATTCGGTGACAGCAAACCAGTATAAGGACGGCTACATCACCATTGCGGCATCTACAGCCGCTACGGATGGACGAGGCCAGACTTTTAAAATCAAGTCTCATCCCGCTGCTGCCCGGAATGCTGACGTTGTGTTCACCTTGTACGACGGAGTACCCGTAGAAATTGACTCCAGCGAGTCTGTTACGGTCTCCATTGTTAAGAACATCTACGACAATGTGATTCAGTCTCCTGCTGGGGCAATGACGGGAACTCCTGCGGGTGTTCCCCCCGTAATCATTGCTTCCGCTTCTTATGGCTGGTTCCAGACTCGCGGACCCTGTGGCGTCTTGCTTGATAGCGACGTTGTTGCAGGCGCTCCACTTGGTCCTGATGCCTCAGTAGCAGGCGCTATCACCACTCAGGTCGTGAATGCTGGCTACCTATTGATTCCGACAGTCGCCAACGCCATTGCCGATGCTGACACGGGTGAGTGGGCAATCGTAAACCTTTGCATTGACTGACAACTAACTAACCTCACTCATGCCGGGAGTGTAGTATGGAGATAAGAAATGAGTATATCCGCACAACTTGGAATTCGAGGCTCAAATTCGTTTTCCGCCAATGAACGCCCTGAGAACTTTCGTGAAGGGCTTCTCTATGAGTTTCCCAACGGGGACTTTCCCATCACGGCGATCATCGCCACGCAGGCGAGTAAAGAGATCACCGACGATTTCACCTTCCACTGGTTCGACAAAGAGCTCCCGACGCAAGCTGGGGCGGTAACTAACGTCTATATTGACGCTGCTCTGGCTACCCCCTATGTCAACGCCACTCATCAGGCTACCTCGGGTATCGCAGGCTCCACTGTCTACGCCAAGGTTGCTGAGGCCGTAGCGGACGAGTTCCGTGTGGGTCATCTCGCTTCCTTGATCGACAAGTCCCGCCTCTCCATCGACGTCACTGGTGAAGTGACGGCAGTGGTGAAGAACGGTGCAAGCTCCTATATCGCCATCAAGTTGCGTGAAGCAGACCCGGGCGACTCTTCGCTTTCACTGGCTACCGTAGACTTCGTGCAGGTCGTAAGCTCCACACAGGCTGAGGGTTCAACTTCTCCGAACGCCATCTCTTACGACCCGACTCACTACGAGAGCAACACGGGTATCTTCGAGATTCCCCTGTCCATCACTCGTACCGCCATGCGTACCCGGCTCCGTACTGTTCAGCAGTATCAGGAAGCCAAGCGTGAGGCCCGTGAACAAATGGGCGTGATCATGGAAAAGGCGATTATCCGCTCGATCCTGTTCTCTGGTACTGGCTCAAACGGGCAGCCCCAGCACGATCCGCAGGGTATCTTTCAGTTTGTTGAAACTAACAATTCTGCCAACGTGATCGACTTCCAGACTGCCACCACGGTCAACGGTGTTGACTTCTCTGGCCGCACCTGGGAAGAGGCGGGGACAGAGTTCCTGCTTACAGTTCAGGAGCAGTTCGGACGCTTCGGTCCTGAAGAGGTGATGACGGTTGGGGGCTCGGGTGCGTTGAATGCGATTAACAACATCAACCACGCCGAGACGATGTTTACCTCCGAGCCGGGTTCAGTGACGAACTTCGGTCTGCGGACCCGTAACTTCATCGGTCAGGATCAGACGTGGGTGCTGAAGAAATCCCCGCTGATGAGTCAGACCGAGATTGACCGCAACATCCTGATCGGTTTCCAGCCGAAGAATATCACTACTCGTTTCATTGACGATGTGTGGTTCAAGCAGGATAACAACTTCCGCAAGGGCGGGTTCAACTCCGTGGATGCTCTCAAGGAGAGCTACATGGCTGAACTCGGATGGGAATTCCATCTGCCTAAGCAGTGGTTCATTCTGAAGGGTCTTGGTTTGGATAACGTCAACTAAGCTACCTTTAATTAGGGGGGCCGCTACTAAAGGGTCCCCCACCTCCTTTGAATTAATCTCGGAGACGCAATGTCCATAGACACACAGCCCACGGACGCTCAGTCAATCCGGTTGCAGCTTCGGGAGATCACGGGGCGCAGAGACCTGATTGACGAAGACGGTACGGACAAGGGCATAGATTTCTACATTAACGCCGGGTTGCGTTATCTGGATCAGCGTCTGCCTGTAAACTTCAACCTCGGGCGCTACATCATACAAGTCTCCTCGGGCACCTTCAAGATAGACGTGCCCAATGTCCGCGCCATCAAGCGCGTGTGGATGTTTAATGAGACCACGGGTGCGAGGACGCAGCTTACGAAGAAGTCCCTCTCGTGGCTCAGAAGCCGGTTCACCGAGGACTGGTCCGACCTGACCACAGGCACACCCCTTTACTACGCCCCGAACGTATCCCGCCCAGCGCCCTCTCAGGTAGGCTCAGTGGCCTCGGACTTCTCGGGGTACTCAGACATAGGGGATATCACGTTCGGCGACCACGAGGCTTCCTACCGCGCCTCAGGCATACTTCTCCTGCCACCGACGGATGGGACATATACTTTCAACATCGTCTGCGCGTTTCACAGCACCAACTTTGACGCTGACACGCAGTCCTTCTGGACGGTGATGTATCCTGAGGCAGTGATCCTCTCCACGATGCGCTCCCTGGAGTCCCTGCTCTACCGTAATCAAGAGGGCGTCAAGGGATTCACAGCGGACCTCTTGCCCATAATTCAGGGCATAGACTACGACGCCGTCGAAGAAGAGATGGCTGAAGTACACCGGGTTGACTTGGTTCCCGAGCGACTGTCTACCAGATAAGGTGAGTAAATGCCTACACTAACTGAAGTTACATGCAACGATTGTGCAACGGTGGTGGCTATCGACTGTCGTACACAGTGGTCATTCTACACAGTCTGTCCTAATTGTGGAGAGTGTAACTGGACTATGTCTGGAATAAACGTAGGTAACTGCCGATGAAGAAATATCCTCACAGGTATGACAAAGCTTTGCAGACAGGTCTCAGGCCTGACGCCCGCGCTCCTCGCAATGCCCCGGTTCTTGAAGCCTGTACTGACTTGAAGCCGACGGATCAGGGGTTGCTGCTTGCGGACACCTACACGCATCCCTATTCCAACAATGCGACTTCCTCGCTCTACCCCTTCGTAAGCATAGTGCAGAACGGGGACATGGCGGTTGAGACTAAGTGGACGCTCGGAAGCCAGTGGGCACATGATGCCGGAAACGATGAGATGGATCGGACGCCTTCTTCGGGACTGGGTAGTGAGCTTGTGTCCAATGGTACGTTCACCGGGGATGCAACTGGATGGTCTTTAATTGTCTGGACTTATCGTTCAAACCAGCTGGATATTAACACAAATGACGTAAATAGAATCGCTGCCCAGCAACTCGCCGGTCCGGCGGCTGGTGCCTCGTGTCGGTGTACGTATGATATAGTAGAGAATGTGTTGGCTCCTCCAACTACTTTTCCGGGGACTAGTGACTTTGTAGTGACCTTGGGGGGTAATAGCGGAGCATCCCGAACCGCTAATGGTTCATACTCTGACGATCTCACCTACGGTAACGGACAACTCAATCTTGTCGGGAGTGAGAATGAAGCCAGTGTAATGAAGATGGGCATAGATAATGTGTCCGTTAAAGAGATTGGTGCTGGAGGCCCTACAGGTGAGGACGACCTCCAGCAAGCCGACGCCGACCTAACCGAAATACTCGTATCAGGAAGAACATATTATCTTACGTGGACTCTTAAAAACCATTCCGCTGGCTCCGTTACTGCCTATGTGGGCGGCACTGCTGCTGGTACTGTACTCTCTGGTGACGGCACCGTGACCAATGAGGCCGTCGTAGCCGGTAGCGATGCACAGGGACTCGTGTTTACGGCAAGTACGGACTTTGAGGGGACCGTGGATACCGTTTCCCTGCACTATCAAGATATAAGTGCTCTCACTTGGCCCTTCCCGCAGTTCTTTCGGGGACGCGAAGTGACGCTCATCGCGTGGGAAACAGAAATCGCAACAGTAAACGAATCAACATGGGTCAACACCTCACTTACAACTTACGATGCCGAAGATACATCAAGCACAAAAGCAATTACCACAGGCGGACCCTGGCACTTCATGGACTTCGGCACCACATGGGCTCTCTTTAACGGAGTAGTCGTAGTGATGTTTGATCCACCTACTTCCAAGTACCTCGTCTGGGACGCTACGACAGTCCAGACCGGGTGCGAGTTCAGGGGACGCTCCTTCATGGCTGGATTCTCCGATTGGCCTGCTGCGTGGAAGACTGCCTTTGCGAAGCTGGCTGAAGATGACTCGACAATCTCCCACAGCATGGCTCTTGGTGGGAACTGGACTATGTGGAGTCCGATAGGTGAGGGTGGCCTCGGGTCCCCGTGGTGGCTCTTCTCCTCGCTCGCCGATGAGATAACTACAGACGGACGATTAGCTGATGACTACTACAAGCTTCGGCACCTCTTAGCACGCAACGACTGGGGCTTCATGCCCATGCCTTTTCAGGGAGATGTGCTGCGAGTTGAGCCTCTTGGCAAAGCTGTCATGCACTACGG
>SDBT01020920.1_pt1 | contig 10224 bp, 8 predicted proteins | sample 2277101 | NCBI WGS metagenome assembly SDBT01 (sample SAMN10404973, study PRJNA504765) | marine sediment metagenome | isolation source: marine sediment core GS10_PC15, 103 cmbsf | place: Arctic Ocean: Southern Knipovich Ridge | collected 2010
TCTTCGACACACGTAAAATGTGGTCTTCGACGCACGCAAAACGTGGTCTTCGACAAGAGAAAATAGTATTTCACGATTCTGTTCAAATGCCCGATGCTTTAGAAAAAAAGTATCCGAACGCCGGCAGGGAATTTGGCTGGCGTTTTGTATTTTCGGCAGATAGAATATCAACAGATCCAAGCAGTGGAATAATAATCTTTTATATGTGCGTTATAATTACGATATTACTAATAAAGAAAAGATAAAGAAAATAGAACTCAAAAGAGCGTCCAACAAGGCAAATTTAACCAACGCTCGTATCTCGCGCAGCTGATTTACGCTAGTAACGCGCATTCCATCACAAAACTGGAGGTGGAATAATGAGATGATATGGCTCGAAAACAAACAAATAGGGAAGAACAGAAACAGCGGGACGATCTGACCGGAGAGCATGCAGTTGGCGATGCCGGACAGTTAGTGCTGGCTTGCCTATTTGCGGCGACGTGGATACTCGACACATTCTTCTTAAAGTACACTACTTTCCTCAATCACTATGTACCACAAGGCGTTAGAATACCTTTTGGAGTCGTGTTGCTTGTACTGTCGTGTATTCTGGCAAGAAAGGGTCTGTCTATCGTATTCGGTGAAAAGAGAGAAACTCCTGGCATAATCAGGAAGAGCGTGTTCGGCGTCGTTCGCCATCCAGTATATCTGAGCGAGATTCTGCTTTATCTTGGTCTTCTGATGTTGAGCATATCGCTGGCTGCTACAGTGGTGTGGGTTATTGTGATCGGATTCCTGCATTACATCTCGCGATACGAAGAAAGACTGCTTCTTGCGCGCTTTGGCGAGGATTATGAGAAGTACCTGCGGGAAGTGCCAATGTGGGTTCCGCGCATTCGCAAGAAGTAAATCCTGGGATTGATAAAGCCTCTTTATAAAATGTGTGAGTTCTAAACAAATGAAAAAACAAAAGGTTATCGCATCTACAGATCAGCTTTTTCTGGAATTGGAAACTCTTCGTAAGAGAAATGCTGAATTTGAAAAGCTCGCAGATGGATATCAGGATGTGAAAGAAGCATTGAAGGAAAGCGAAGGCCACGATCAGAGCAGAAAAATATTTGAATTGTTGCAAAGCATATTTGACCATTCTCCATCTGTTATTTATGTTAAAGATCTTGAAGGACAAAATCTCATGGTTAACACTGCCTTCGCTGCGGTGGTGGGGCTTGATCCGAAAGAGATTGTCGGCAAAACGGATTATGAGTTGTTTCCAAAGGAAGTAGCCGATACCTATCGGGATGCTGACCGCAAGATTATCGACACCGGTAAGCCCATGAAATTTGAGGATACCTGTCCACATGAAGATGGCATACACTCTTATATCAGCTTGAGATTTCCGTTGCACAACTCAAATGGTGAAATCTACGCAATTGCTGGTATCTCGACTGATATTAATGAACTCATGGAAGCTAAAAACACCGTCCAGGGGTTATTGCAATTTGAATACTTTATCACCGAACTTTCAGCGAAATTTATAAATCTACCGGTCGAAGAAGTTAATGAACAAATTGAAAATGGGCTAAAGTTAGTTGTTAAAGCATTAGAGGTTGATCGTAGCTCCCTCTTTCAGCTTTCTACAGACGGCACAGAAATGTTTATTACTCACTCCTTTGCTAAAAAAGGCCTGCAACCGACACCTCATATTCAGATTCAGAAAGATTTCCCTTGGGCAGCATCAAAACTGCAGCAGGGTGAAATCCTCAAAATATCATCATTGAATGATTTGCCAGAAGAGGCCGCATTAGATCGTAAAAACATGGAGCGAATTCAAATCAAGTCGACTCTGGTCATCCCGATATCACTTGCGGGACATATCAATTATGTTCTGACTATAGGCAGTTTAAAACAGGAAAGAAGTTGGGACGAAAAAATGATTCCTCGTTTGCAGTTAATCGGTGAGATATTTGTCAATGCCTTAGAAAGAAAAAAAGCGGATAAAAAAATAAATCGTTTAGTTCAACAACTTAAGTCGGAGAATATTTACCTGCAAGAAGAAGTTAAAGTGATCCATGGCTTTGATGAAATTGTCGGTAAAAGTGCGGAAATAAAATATATTCTCAACCAGGTAGAACAAATTGCACCTACAACAACCCCGGTACTGATTTTAGGTGAAACCGGAACCGGGAAAGAACTGATTGCCCGGGCTATACATTCTACCAGCGACCGCAGAAACAAGCCTCTTGTAAAAATCAATTGTTCTACGCTGCCGGCGATGCTTGCAGAAAGTGAATTGTTTGGTCATGAAAAAGGGGCATTCACCGGCGCAAATAAACTGCAAATCGGGCGGTTCGAATTTGCCGATGGTGCAACCATTTTCCTCGATGAAATCGGAGACCTGCCACTGGAACTGCAACCCAAATTACTACGCGTACTCCAGGATGGTGAGTTTGAGCGTTTGGGCAATCCTAAAACCATTAAGGTAGATGTTCGGGTCATTGCGGCTACAAACCTGGATTTGGAAAAAGAAATTCAAGAGAGACGTTTCCGTCAGGATCTTTTCTATCGTTTAAATGTTTTTCCCCTAACGATTCCACCCTTACGACAGCGAGGGGATGATATCCCGCTTCTGGTCACTGCGTTGGTACAAAAAATCAGTAAAAAAATGAGAAAACACTTCGACACCATTCCCCGGCAAACAATTCGAAAACTACAAAGTTACAATTGGCCCGGCAATGTACGAGAGTTGGAAAACCTGATTGAACGGGCAGTGATTACTTCTCAGGAACCGAAATTGCGTATCAATTTGCCGGAACAAATGTCGTTGGGAGTCGAAGGTAACAAAACACTTCAAGAGATTGACCGGGAATATATGCTACGTGTCTTAAAAGATACTCAATGGAGAATCAAAGGAACAAATGGCGCTGCTGAAATTTTAGGAATGAAATCCAGCACCCTGCGCGACAGAATGAAAAAATTGGGCATTAAAAGACCAAATTAAGAAGATAGACAAGAGCGGTATTTCGTCCCTGATGCGGAATACCGTCCCTCAATATAATTTATTCCGACCCTGGCCGCAGTTGTATCTTTTTACTTAAGATCATAACAATCATATATTTATATCGCTCCTATTACATTATAACCTTGATTGGCATACATCTTGTAGGTTTAGAATTGCCTTTAGTAAAAATTCCACTCAAATATAGTTTGGCTGTCCATGATCAACGTGTCAATCAAAGTGAAAACCCGTCCCGGGAAAAAAAAAGAGTTCCTGCAGGCTTTAATGGGCTTCCGGTCATTACAAGGTCTGATTGACCAATTAGGAAAAGAAAATGGCTGCCTAAAATATTATGTTCGGAAAGATAGAAGCCAAATAGATGAATTTTATATTAAATCGGAGTGGCACAACAAGAAGGCATTTGAGTTACACTGTAAGGGCAGGTGTTTTACCATTCTACTGGGGGCAATTGGCATTTTATGCGAACGAAAAGAGATGAATATTTCGGATGGGAAAAGAATTATAGAAATAAATGCAATACAAAAAATTCAAAAGGAAAAGTAATAAAGGAGGTTCATATGTTTAAACAAATTCAAAACCCAACGATCCTGACAGTGCTTTTGTCAGCCAGTCTGTTTATGATTTTGGGTTGTTCATCAGTCTCCGTGAAGACGGATTTCGATCCCGGTATTGACTTCAGTACCTACAAAACTTATATGTGGTATGCAGGCGAGATGCCAGAGGATGACGCACTCAGCGCCAATCCATTGGTGAAAAAACGAGTAGCCAGCGGGGTGGAGAAGGCTTTAGAAACTAAAGGTTATGTTAAAGGCTCTGCCGAAGAATATGATTTTGTCGTTATTATCCATGCCGGATCAAAAGAAAAAATGAATGTTACCAGCTACGGCTATGGGGGTTACGGCTACGGCAGGTATGGCCGGCGAGGCGGATGGGGCGGTGGTTATGGAACCACTAATGTTCACTATTACGATGAAACGACATTGATTATCGACCTGATTGATGCGGAAAAGAAGGAAATGGTCTGGCGCGGTACTGGTGTAGGTACAGTCAAAGAATATTCCGACCAGGAAGAAATGCAGGAAGGGATTGATAAAGTAGTGGCCAAGATTTTGGCTGATTTTCCGCCGGAGAAAAAATAGTAAGGCATAGGGAAATAGGGTATAAGGGTAAGAGTGTATAGGGGTGTAAGGTATAAGCATATTAACAGAATTAGTTTCATTGGGGAAAGCCTGATCAACATCAACCGCCCGGTCATTCCAAGCCCCTTTGCGAAGCGTTGACAAAAATCCGGTGATGTCTATTTGCTTTTTAATTTATAAATTTTTATAGTATTATGAAGTCTAAAACAAAATACTTCTTGCATTATAATCAATATTATTTCACAAACGCACATAAGATATTCAACATAATGTAAAATAGATCGTCATATGAGGTCGTCTATGAATAATGATGAATCGCAAAAAGATCAGACTCAAAGCTATTCAAGTAGTTCTGACGTAAAGACCGGTCAAGAGAAATTGTTGAATCCCAGCCGGCGCAAATTTTTGAAAATCGGTATTGCAGGCGCCGGAGCCACCGCTGTAGCGATTGGAGGAATCACAGCAGTTAACAGAATGGAAGGTATTCCTCAAAAAGAATTTCCTGTTCCTACAAATGAAAAGTTCAGACCGTTTAAACAGAAAAATACTGTATTAACACAAGCGGCGGGTGGTTTTGATCGTGAGCTGGAAAAGAAATGGAATGCCTATAAAAATCAATCTCCCCGCAACACACCTGGCTATACACAGCTAGACCGGGCTCTTATGCATGCAGGATGGACGGCAAGCCGGGCTGCTGCTCCCCTGCAGGAGGCCTGCCAACCCGATAGTGGGGTGTTTAGCTGGGATCAAAAAGATGTATACCCGGAAAAATACAGATTTGAATCGAAGATAGATGCTGCTGCCGCGATAAAAAAAGCGGCACATACCTATGGTGCTGATATTGTTGGGATAACCCGTCGTGATCGCCGTTGGGATTATGAAGAGTTCTTTGATCTGCTTGAGCATAAAACACGAACCTGGGATGATTTTCCCTTCGAGCCGAAAACAGTGATCGTTATGGGGATCGAAATGGATTACCAATCTTTTCAGTGTGCGCCAGCCTGGACCACTACCGGAACCGTTGGTCATGGATATACAATGATGGTTGTAGTCGCCAGTGCAATTGCCAAGTTTCTACAATACCTGGGTTATCAGGCAGTAGGTGCAGGCAATGATATGGGAATCAGTGTAGCCTATGGCATAGCCGCAGGTCTGGGTGAAGGAGCGCGAAATGGCGCATTAATCGTTCCTAAATTCGGACCACGTATCCGCCTCTGTAAAGTTTATACAGATTTTGAATTTGTCGAATATGATTCACCCAGGATTTACGGCGTGCAGAGCTTTTGCGAGAATTGCAAACGCTGTGCTGAATCGTGCCCTTCTAAGGCGATTACCTTTGATGATAAACCCTCATTTGAACCAACCTGGGGTAAACCGGAAGAGTGGTATAAAAATCAGATTGGCATAAAAAAATTTCATAATGATTCAGAAAAATGTTTCCGTTTCTGGGTGGAAAACGGTAATGACTGTGGCAATTGTATTGCTTCGTGTCCCTATAATAAGCCTGATTTTTGGCATCATCGCCTTGTGGATGCTTCCAATGTCATTTCACCGGGACCGGTTCATAAGATAATGAAAATATTTGATGAATTATTTGGATATGGTAAAGTAGATGACCCGGCTGCAGTTAACCGCTTCTGGCGGTCAGGGAGAAAACTATAATGGGTTTTATTTGGTTTCTCATAGGATTGATGTCGGCAGTGAGTGGAGTGATTCTGTGGGATATGTCAAAGTGTTACCGTTTAAACTGGATAGCCTGGTCAGGTTTAGTTGCGGGGGTGCTTTTAATTCTGTTTACCATTGCATGGTGTGCCGGCTCGGTCCTGGAAGGGGTTCCCCGCGCCGCAAGCATGGGTCTCCTTTTTTTCGGACTTCCTGGAATTGCTATCCTGACTTTTACTATCCGGTACGTTGATACCCGTTTGGAAAAAATGCCTGATGAGGATATCCCGTCCGGTGTGGACCAATCCGAGGATACAGCTGTTGAAAAATCGGTGCCTCAACTGGAAGTACCCCATGGAGACTTACCGACAATTGAAATACCGATTACGCGGCGGTTTTCAAGGCTCGGTAGATTACTTGGTAAGGGTGTCAGATATTTTGCCTATGCTTCTCTCGTTGCGGCCTTTGTTTTTGGCGTGGCTTCGTCCAAAAAAGATTATGAAACCATGATTAAAGTAAGGTTTCCTAACGAAAAACTGGTAAAGATAAACAATGATCCGGTCGTATTTGAAGTGGGTGAAAAGATCGAGGGGATGGGTAATTATATTGTTATCACAGAAGGACAGGGATACGGAGGACCTTTTGTAATCGGTGTGCGGATTATGGATGATGCAAAAATCCATGAGGTCATGCTCCTGGATAACAGGGAAACGCCCTCCTTTCGTGAAAGAGTGGAAGATGCCAATTTTCCTGCACAATTTGCCGGTAAATCGGTTGCTGATAATTTTCTTCCTGATGATGATATTGATATCGTCACTGGTGCAACAATCTCAACATTGGCAACAACACAAGCGATCAGGTCGGCAGCGCATATTGCGGCGACCAGTTATTTTAAAATGGAGGCAAAATGGCGAGAGGAACTATGGAATTTAGGACTTTCCGAGGGATTAATTCTGTTAATATTTATTGGTACACTTATTCCTGCCGTTAGTACGAAGAAACCGTGGCGTTATATTTACATGGCTGTCACCGTTGCGGTGGTTGGATTTTATTTGAATGCCTCTATATCGATCGGTTTGTTATCCGGATTGGCAATGGGCTTTATTCCAGCCCTAAAGACACATCTGATCTGGTGGATATTAATTGTCGGGACACTCGGAGTGCTTCTGGTCACCGGTAAAAATGTGTACTGTTTTAAGATATGTCCTTTTTACGGGGTACAGTATGCACTCGGAAAAATTGGCGGAGGCAAATTCAGGCCTCCTTCTATTTTCTTAAAACACTCATCCTTAATTCTGAATTTTCTATTATGGTTATCTCTGATAATAATTTTTATATCAGCAAACCCGGCGATGGGTTCCTATGAGCCGTTTGCGATGATGTTTTCACTGGACGGAATTGGTCTTCAGTGGTTTTTGTTGCCATTGGCATTAATTGGATCATTCTTTTCATCTGCATTCTGGTGCAGATTTTTCTGCCCCTGCGGGCACGCCTTAACTAAACTCAGACAATATCGGGCAGTATTGCTGGATACGATAAAGAGAAAAACCGGGAAATGATGAAGACTAAATCAGAAAAGAAAAATTTAAAGGAACAAGAAACCAAGAACACGGGGATTAATATATTTACCGGTACCTTGTATGTTCTGACGATAGTGTTTATTTTGTTATTCCTGTGGCAGTCATTTATCCCAATGATATTAAATCAGTAGAATTGAGTATATTATCGTTTCGGGGCATTTCGCAAAATGTCATTTCGAAATGACATTTTCATTCAACCTTTTGTTTTATTAAGTTGTTTTCGATAATTGAATAATTTATGCTATTATAGCCAAAAACTTTGTTGTTTTAGCAAAATTTTAAAAAACTTTTATCCACAAATTACACTAATTAACTCGAATTTTTAAAAATATATATTTTTTATACTTATAAATAAATATTCTAATTCGTGAAAATTCGTGTAATTCGTGGACTTCTTTTTTTTGTTTGCAGCCTCGTGCTGCGCTATGAATTAACCAGGTTAAATTACATTTATAAAAGTTATCAGAAATTTATAATTAATTTTTATGGTGAGGAAATAATATGCTGAGTAGATATATCATCCTATTTATTGTGTGTATTCTTCTTTCAGTCGGTTTTGCTCAAAACCGCAAAATCACAATCGCTGTCATTAAAGACGGGCCTTCGTCTGAAGAGAGCCTGATCGGGCTCATTGATAATGAATTAAAAAAACTTACAAAAGGATCAATTCAGGTGAATTTTAAAACAGATCCTGGCTTTAACGCCGGGTGGGATCTAAATCGCGTCGGATCCGTTTTAAAAAATGCTATGAATGACAGGGAAGTCGATATGATCCTGGCTATTGGTTCTTTGGTTACACAGGAAGCTGCCAGGCCGGATTTCGCTCTACGTAAACCCGTGGTAAGCACCTATGTACAACGTGCTGATATTACCGGTATTACATACGAAGATGATCAGACATTAAAAGACAATTTTAGTATGATCGTGATTCCACAGCGGACTGAAGGTGATATCAGAGCTTTTCGACAATTAATACCTTTTCAGAAACTACATATTGGTATCAGCGCTGCGGAACAGGCTCTAATGAGCGATAATAGGACGGGAATCAAGCAATATGAAGACTCTTTGGGAATTCAGTTAGTCTTGGTACCTATTTCGGATGATATTGTCGGCTCGCTGGCTGATCTGGATACTACCTCAGAAGCGTTTTTCCTTACCCGCATTCCACATCTTACCAAATCGCAACGGAAAAACCTTATACAAGAGTTAAATGATAAAAAAATCCCCTCTTTTAGTTTACTTGGCTATGAAGATGTGGAACTAGGAGTTCTGGCGGCAATCGCCCCGGATATTACAGAACAGATCGTACGGCGCGTGGCCTTAAACCTGCATCGCTTAATTCGTGGAGAAACCACCGATGACCTAGCCGTTACGCTTACGGTGGATTCACGAATGCTCATAAATGCACGCACCGCCGAAGCGATCGGATACTCACCAAGTGCAGAAACTAAAGTAATGGCCAATTTCCTTTATGAGGAGGCGTTAAAGAGTGATCTCCCCAAACTTAACTTTCCCCAAACACTCAAGTTAGCCGAAGATGGTAATATTTCGCTTTCTATCTCAGATGCTGAAGTGGAGACCTCACTTAATGATAAGCTGATAACGCGTGGTTCCTTATTACCGCAGATAAATGCTGAAGGAACTTATAACCGGCTTAATCCGCGTGCGGAAGCATTAAAACTGGTACTACCTGATGCCATGTCTGTTGTTAGTGTTTCGCTTAGCCAGATGATATATGATGACCGGTTAATCAGCAATTTCCGGTCTTCTGACCGGATGTATGAGGCCCGCCAGCAAAGGCGTGAGACAGTGCGGCTGGAGGCAATAGCCAGCGGTGGTAATGCTTATCTGGTGCTTGTACTGGCTAATCTGTTTACACAAATCGAAGTGGATAATGTTCATTTAACAAGAGATAATCTGGAATTAGCGCGTCTCCGGGTGGATGTGGGGTATTCCGGAAAAGATGAAGTTTATCGCTGGCAAGCGGAGCTGGCACAGAATCGGAGCAGTTTGATAAAAAGTGAAGCAGATATTGAAACCAGACAGATAGGATTAAATCAGGTTCTCGGACTGGATCAATCTCGTCGTTGGGAGGTTGAGGAAATACAAGTTGATGAGGACATCTTTTATTTTTTAGAGGGTAAACTTGATCCGGTTTATGATAATACCTCCAGCTGGGATAAGTTTCGAAAATTTGTCGTTCGGTTTGCTGTGGACAATGCCCCGGAAATTAAAGCTTTAGATAAAACAATAGAAGCACAGGATATTCAGGTTGGTCAGCGAACAAGGAGATGGTTTCTTCCGGTTTTTTCTATAAATCTGGGTTACAATTACGAATTATACCGAACACCTGAAATGTCAAACGTAGATAAATACAACTACACCTTTGATGTTAGGGCCAGTTATCCGATTTTCAATGGATTGGAAAGACTATACGCCGTTCAGCGGGAAAAAACGGTTTTAACCGGTTTCGAGCGTGAACACCAATTAGTCAGTGATTTGGTCGAGCGTCGTACACGTACAGCAATGAGACGTGTTGAAAGCTCTTTCCCGACAATTAAATTGTATAATAGTGCGGCAAAAAATGCCAAGCAAAACTTAGATTTAGTCCAGGATAAATATGCACAGGGTATCGTTAATGTAACCGATTTGCTGGAAGCTCAGAACCAGAGTTTAAATTCAAATTTAAATGCAGCCGCTGCTCAATATACATTTTTAATAGATCTGGTCGATTTTCAACGAGCGATCTCCTGGTTTGAGGATGATAAGAGTGAAGAGGCCAGGGAGGCGTTTCTTGAGAAGGTTGAAGCCGCGGTTAGTGGGGAGTGAGGTATAGGGTATAAGG
>SDBT01020921.1_pt1 | contig 10224 bp, 7 predicted proteins | sample 2277101 | NCBI WGS metagenome assembly SDBT01 (sample SAMN10404973, study PRJNA504765) | marine sediment metagenome | isolation source: marine sediment core GS10_PC15, 103 cmbsf | place: Arctic Ocean: Southern Knipovich Ridge | collected 2010
ATCTATCACACCCTGAACCTTCCCCTGCTCAAAAGGAGATATGGACCAAACTCTTACTTTATCGCCTTTCTTGCCACTATGCTCTGGGCAATAAGCCCAGTACAGACCCAGGCCATCACCTATGTGGTCCAGCGGATGGCCAGCATGGCGGGGATGTTCTATATTATGGCAATGTATTTCTACCTCAAAGGGAGAACATCCGGCCAGAAACCATTGAAGGCCACACATTATTTCTTTTGTCTAATTTGCGGCATTCTGGCTCTAGGTTCAAAGGAAAATGCCGTCATGCTCCCCGTAAGCATCCTTCTCTTCGATCTATTCCTTATTCAGGGGCTAACGAAAAAAAATATCATAAGGAACTCCCTTGTTTGCCTATCCCTGATCCTTTTTTGCCTATCTTTAGCGCTGGTGCTGAAGGGCCCTTCCGTGCTCCAACTCGTAAACCTCTCGGATAGTTACTATGGTAGGGGATTTACCTTGCTTGAAAGGCTATTAACCGAACCCCGTGTTGTCCTGTTCTATGTTTCCCTCCTCCTGTACCCCATGCCTTACAGATTGTGCATTTCCCATGATATCTCCGTATCGGAAGGTTTATTTGATCCCCCAGCGACCATAATAGCCATTCTGGCTATTTTTGCTATCCTTGCTTTGACGTTGTTCAGATCGAAGCGGTGGCCCTTCATTTCCTTCTGCATACTTTTCTTTTTTGTAAACCATGCCATTGAATCAACCATTCTCCCGCTGGACCTCGTCTTTGAACATCGGAATTATATCCCTTCCATGTTGTTTTTTGCTCCCATAGCCATATTGATTGCGAAGGGATTAAGATCCTTTTCTGATAAAAGATCGATGCAATTCATTATCTCCACTTTCGTAGTACTGGTTCTCGTAGCCCTAGGTCACAGCACATTTATGCGCAACTTCGCGTGGAAGACAGAGGAAACCCTGTGGTTAGATGCCGTTGAGAAGAGCCCCAACCTCACCAGACCCCATCACAACCTGGGAAAATATTATGCTGACATCGATCTCAGACAGATGGCCCTTGAGCAATACAGAGAAGCACTCAGACTACCAGACGGACCAAACCGATGGACTCATCACTTAACTTATTACAACATGGGGCTAAACTACAAAGCCCTCAAGGAATATGATAAGGCGGAAAGATATCTTCTCAAAGCAGTGGAGATGGAACCTCGCCTTTCACCTGCATATACTTGCCTTGGTATTCTGAATACGGAGAAGGGCCGGAATGACAAGGCCCTGGAATACTTCATAAAGGCCCTCTCCCATGACATAAATTCCCAACTGGCACGAAACTATACCGGGCTTGTTCTCTTGAGGCAGAAACGACTTACAGATGCCGTCACTCAATTCCGAGAAGCCTTGAAAATGAGTCCGAGTGACCTATACGCACTAACACATCTTGGTATTGCCTATAAATATAAAGGGGAATTCAATGAAGCAATAAAATATTTCAGAAAAGTATTGAGCATTAATAAGAGATATGTCACGGCCTATTTACACCTAATGGAAGTCTATTTCCTGAAGGGAGAGGAAAAAAGAGCCGAGCAAACAGCAGAGAAACTCATTGACCTGTTTCCTGACGACAAGCTCTCTCTTCTCGTTGACAAGAGAATAATCCAGACCGAACCCCTATTAGAGCCGCCTAACTTGGAAATCATCCTACCAGTCCTTGAAAAGGCCCTCATCAAGAGAGGTGGTCAATATCATGCACAGGCCCGCAAACTCAAAAATCACAGGGAACGGCGACCCGTACGATAAGAAGCGCACCCTAAATCCCCATATCCCCAAGGCTCCGTAAGGGGAAAGGGGACGTTGGTGCAGAAAGTGCTTGACAGCAAAGAAGGGAGAATCAAAGGGGTCAAGTCTATGCTTCCATACTTCTTTAGCCGTGGCATAATTATTGACATAAAAGATTAATTCTCATAAGGTCTTAGAAGCCATTTCAAGACCCCATCTAACGCCCGATGGCTGTGTTGTCCCGCGAATTGAAATACTCACGTACTGTCGTGTACGCTCCGTTTTAAATTCGCGGGACGCCTTGCCCTCGAACGCGATCTAAGGTCTTAAAATGGCTTCTAGTGAGAATAATTGACTTTACATAATTTTCTAAAGGAGGTGCATATGTTTAAGAAAGATAAGGATAAGAGTGTGGAAGCCGATCTTCCTCGTACCACCGACCCCATCACAAGAGCGGATAAGACCATTATCGGGGAACAGATTTCAATAGAAGGCACCATCAGCGGTAAAGGGGATCTTGTCATTGAAGGGTCCGTCAAAGGTAGTATCGAGGTTGAAGCACACCATTTAACCATAGGCCCAAAGGGCCAAGTGGAATCCGAAATCCACGCAGCTAACGTGACCATAAGCGGAAAATTGAATGGCAATGTAACCGCTAAAGGCAAAGTGGAAATTACTAAGGAAGCGGATTTCAAAGGTGAGATCAAAGCTAAGAGCATCTCGGTAGAAGACGGAGCCCACCTTAAAGCAGCCATTGAATTAACGCAGGAACCCAAGAAAGAACTCGCTTCAATAAGCAGATTTGAAGAAAAAACTGCCTCAGAAACGCAGAAAGAAACACCTGGTCCGGCCAACGAGATCAGCAAGAGGAAGTGATCATTGGCTATCACTGCAAGTCGGCAGCGGAGGAATATGAACACTGAACCAGGAACAGCTGAATACACCAGTAATATCCTGAAGCTGTTCGCCGAAGGCCTCGAGAGCCAACCCCAGGGACAAGTGTTAGATGTGGGACCAGCCTGCCAGGAAAATATTATGTTTTTCACAAAACGGGTGAAGACGCTCTATATCTGCGACATGTTCCTCCATTTGGTGCAATGCCTTAACAAAAAACATCCTGTCAGCCAAATCTGGAAATATTTGGACTACCCTCCTGAGAGCTTTGACGGGATCCTACTGTGGGAGCTGGCCGACCGTCTGGATGATCAAGAAGTTAGTACGCTAGCGAAGTTGTGTTACAAAATGTTAAAGCCCGGGGGAATGGCGGCTGTATTGGTTCTGGGCGAGCAGGCGGCATCGTCGGTGGTGAACTCTTTTGTCATCGGGCAAGACTTCAGGGTTTACCTACGTCCGCAGACACATCTCCATCTTCCTCTCCGCAGCCGCCAGAATAGAGATGTGTTGGCCATGATGGCCCCCCTCACTCCAGCCAAGTCATTTATCTGCCGCCCCGGGTTCATGGAGTTCCTATTCAGGCGCGACTAATAATCCAATGGATGTCCCCTATTCAGTCTAACAGCCTCAAATCCCGCCGACGGGCGGAAATGGGTACCCCAAAAAGTCCATGATGGGCGTTCAAACCGGTTATGCAATGGTCTCCCTAATGCCCGCACAATTGGAACTTCGGAAAAAGGTCCTTGACACACAAAGGTGACTTTCTTATACTCGCGCCCAAAATGAAGGAAGTCCATGTGCTCTCGGCTCCTATTGTTATACCCTTTGTGCCCTGCCCAAGGTCAGCCCCATTGCACTTTGTCGCATGAAATTAAGGGAATGAGAAGATAATGTCGGGATGCATCTTCTTTCCCGGCATTTGCAAGGCTCTTGTAAGACGCATACTTATGCTTGTACCACGCTGAGTTTTCTGTCCATGAACAAGTTTGACCTATCAGAAAGATACTAGAGCGCATCTCAAAAATGTGGATCAGGGTTCAGGGCAAGGCGCGGGGCGGAGAAGAAGCGCAGCATACACGGTAGTATGTGAGCATTTTGAGCCGACCCGCAACGCCGCCATGGGGACTTAGACGCACTTTTGAGATGGGTTCTAGAAGAGATTGAGGAGGGTGACCTGAATGAGTTCGCATGCTGTATACCCGCTCGGAAATAAAGCGAAGATTCTGCTGTCCAGTGTCTTCGGACCATATGCCCAGGATGATGAATACGGAAGCCGTAAGATCAACCCGATGGAGCTTTACCACAACCAGGTTACCCGGGTTCAGGGTGTATTTTCCCTGAGGATGTTTCACCGTTCCTTCGGGTTGTTGATGATCCAAGCCAACCTCGACGCCCCCTGCACTTTACTAGACTTCCCAACCCTCAAGCGTTTTGTGGAAGAACTGCGCGAAAATTCCTACGATATTGTCGGGATCAGTTCCATTGCCCCCAACACGGGCAAGGTAAAAAAGATGTGCGAACTGATCCGCAAACATCTCCCCCAAGCAACCATAGTCGTAGGCGGGCACATAGCCAACAAGGGCGGCCTCGAAAAGATCATCGATGCCGACCACATCGTCAAGGGTGAAGGGGTGAGGTGGTTTAGATCATTCATAGGACAGGATCAAGATGCCTCCATCCGGCACCCTGAAGTCTATTCCGCCAACGGTACCCGAATCCTAGGGCATACCCTTCCGGTCAGGTCCGGGGAGACTGCCGCCATGTTGGTCCCTTCGGTGGGCTGTCCGCTGGGATGCAACTTCTGTTGTACCTCTGCCCTGTTCGGAGGCAAGGGCAAGTCTATTAACTTCTACGAAACAGGGGACGAGCTTTTTGAAGTAATGTGTGGACTGGAAAAGAAGCTTTTCGTCAAGTCCTTTTTTGTGATGGATGAGAACTTTCTTTATCACCGCAAACGTGCCCTGCGTCTTTTGGAACTAATGAAGGAGAACAACAAGAGTTGGGCATTGAACGTTTTCAGCTCTGCCCGGGTTATCGAGTCGTATTCCATCGAAGAGCTTGTGGGTCTCGGAATCGGGTGGGTCTGGATGGGTATTGAAGGAAGAGAAAGCCAATACCGGAAACTTGCGAGCATTGATACCCGCAAATTGGTGCAAAAGCTTCAATCCCACGGAATACGAGTTCTGGGCTCCTCGATTATCGGTCTTGAAAACCACACCCCGGAAAATATCGATGAGGTCATCAATTACGCTGTCAGCCACGATACGGTTTTCCACCAGTTCATGCTTTACACCCCCCTGCCGGGAACACCTCTGTACGAAGAACATAAAAAAGACGGGACCCTGTATGACGAATCAGAGTTTTCGATTGCCGACACCCACGGTCAGTACCGGTTCAACTACCGACACAAACATATCCGTGATGGGCAGGAAGAAGAATTTTTATTAGATGCATTCCGCCGTGACCTAAAGATCAACGGCCCAAGCGTCGCCAGACTTGCCAGAACGCTCCTTAAGGGCTGGCTGCGATACAAGAATTACCCGGATCGGAGGATTCGGGATCGCTTTGCATGGGAGGCCAAGTCGCTCAAAGACGGCTATGCCGGAGCAATCTGGGCCATGGCAAAAGGGTGTCGCAAGGATCGACCCATGGCAAAAAAACTCGAATTGATCCTCAGGGATATCTATAGAGAGTTTGGATTAAAGACCAGAATCATCGCCCCTGTGATCGGAATATTCCTCTTCTTGACCATGAAGTTAGAAGAGCGGCGGTTGGCAAGGGGTTGGACTTATGAACCCCGTTCGTTTTACGAGAAGAACCAGGCGGCCCTGGCCCTTGAAAGGGCCGAAGCCCCGGCCCGGCAAAACAGGACCCATCAGGGATCTTGGGGGGCCAATGCTCCGTCACCGGCAGGGAGCAGAAGATAAAAATAGCCCAGCGACATACCTTTCCCTTCTTGTTCCAGACCTTTGCATAACCACCTTGAGCGACCATTATGAGTTTTTTGGGGCACCCATTTCCGCCGTCGTGTGGGATTTGAGGCCGTTAGGCCGAGTTTAGCGCAAGGGTTGCGCCTGACGGCTTAAACAGGGGCTTGACGGCGCAAGGGGACGTTGGTGCAGAAAGTGCTTGACGGCCAGTCAGCTGATGTAAGGAAAAAGGGGTCAAGCGCTGTTTCTATAAGGAGGCGAAAGTCCTCAACCTTCGCCTCCTTTCTACTTCACAATCGGATAGGCCTCTTCTAGCCGCCGATGTCGGCTCCAGACATTGTGTCCCAAATAGATCTCCAATTGTCCCTGAGGTTCGACATTTGACCTTCGATCTCGACTTTGCGAGGATTCCACTCAGTCGGACATTCCTTCTCAAGCTTATCGATTCTATCGCCAAGCTCTTCGACAACCATATGCAGATCTTGAATCATTGGGACAACCTTCTCCTTGTCACCGGTGGGCAACTTGTCTGCTTTGCGAAGGATGTCAACAAGTTTCTCCTTCCAACCGATGAGCTCTATTTCCACATTGTCACAATAAGATTTTAAGTTCATGGCTACCCCCTTTCCAACTGTTTAAGTTGGACCAACCTAATACCAAAGTGTTTCACCTGTTCTAAGAGGGCTCAATTGAATCCCTCCATGCCCCTTCCAGTTACCTTGAAAATAATACTTTATTTGAGAATGTCTATGGCGTGAAGTACGTATTCTTCTGGGGCTCCCATGAAAGCTTGAGGGCAAGCCCGGACAGAGAAGTTCACGTAACAATTTAGTCCGAAGAAAAAGGGGGACGTTGGTGCAGAAAGTGCTTGACGGCCAGTGAGCTGATCACCCACAGTTTCAGAAGTAAGGCTGAAGGCTCAAAGCCGAAAGGGCAGGATGGTTATTTCATTTTAGGTATAGAGCACATCCGAAACATGTACCATAGAAACGTCATCATATTTGACACGACGCAAAAACTGCCTGATCGCCCTTGCCGTCTCTGGGAATGGGTGGCCGATTCCCACGGCACGTCCGTATCTCAGTGCATGTCTTTGAAGCTTGTGGAGTTGGGAAAGAACGGCTGACTCATCCAGGTAATTATCTATGAAAATGTTCCTGCGCCCTGTGACCATGCGAAGTCTTCTAGCAACCTTATAGGCCTTGGAACGGCTTGAGGTAAGGCTATCAACGAAAAAGAGGCCTTTGTTCTTGACAACCCTGAGGGCTTCATTCATCTCGTTGCAGCACTCCGTAAACCGTGAACCCATATGGTTGTTAACCCCAACTGCAAAAGGCACATAAGAGATATTGTCCTCCATAATCTTGACTATCGTCTCTGGCCTATCTCCTGCATGGAGGGCGCCAGGGCCTGGATCAAAGTGAGGGTTGTGTGGTTCCATTGGCTGGTGGAGCATGATTTCATGCCCCTCAGAATGGATCTCGATAGCCAGAGTACGGGATTTTGCAAGCCGGGGTAAGATGGCAAAGGTAATGGGGACCCCCAGTTCCAAAAATCGCCTGGCACGGGAGAAGCTGTATCCGATATCATCGATAATCAAGGCTATGCAGGGTTGAGAAAGGTAGTTGTTTTCATATTCCTCAAAGGCAAAGGCCTTTGAAAAACTGTTCACCCCGAAGAGGCTTCCTGCCAACAGCGAGGCACTCCTTAATAGAAAGGTCCTTCTATCCATTCATCTCTCCATAGAAACCCGTGAACTGCAATAGCGAGCGCCAACCCTGTCCCGATTTATCGGGACTGCAGGGAGCTTCAATCCCGCTGCAGCGGGAAACATTTTTCAATGGTCTCACTTTTTTGGCCACGGATTGAGCTTGAATTGCCAATTTCCTGGGGATGTGATGTTGGCGTTTTGAAGGGTCTCATCCTCCGTGTCCGGCGGATCACGCAAGCTTGATGGATAATTTGTTTTTTCTACAACATATTGTGGTGCAAGTCAACAAGAATACAATATGTTGTCTGAATAACTCAGAGACCTTTGCATAACTCGTTGGAACGGCCCTCATGAGCTTTTTGGGGTACCCATTCCCGCCGCAGGCGGGATTTGAGGCGTTTGCCCGAGTTTAGCGCACAACTTCACTCCGTGCTGCGATTTAGTGAGCAAGCCCGTAAATGGGTCAAAAAGCTCATGTAACTAGGTGAGAAGGGGTTATGCAAAGGTCTCACTCAATCCTGGGCGGGTCGAAGCTCCGTACGGCAGATATGAGGAGTGCGCTCGCTTTTGGAGTTCAGGCGGAGGCTTTTGCACGAATTTAGCTCAAACTGACACCATCTAACATAATATCAATCGTTGTATACCCAAGTTCTTATCTTGCTGTCGGATTGTCCACACGGCATCCCTGTGCAGCACGACCCCGAACCATATCAATATGTTCCAAACGATCTTTTGTCTTATACACGACGCCAAAAATGTGATATAGAAGCAACCTTTATGGCAGCGGTGCAAGAGATTTTCGTACAGGTGTGTGATCATTGCAGGTTGGTTGTTTGGGAGTATTCTGAAAAGGGGAGGATGGAAAAATGAGTACTGGTAAGGAAGTCCGCAAAGAACGGATCATGAACCGGGTAACCGGCAAGACGGTAATCGTTCCGATGGACCATGGTGTGACAGTGGGTCCTATCAAGGGCCTGATCGATCTGCCCAAGACCGTGGACATGGTCGCCGAGGGCGGGGCTAACGCCGTGGTAGAACATGTGGGTATGGTCGGCCAGGGCCACCGCCGTTACGGGCGTGATATCGGGCTGATCGTACATCTTTCGGGCAGCACCACCCTTTCTCCAGACCCGAATCGTAAAGTGCTTGTCTGTTCGGTAGAGCGTGCGGTTCGAGTTGGGGCGGACGCTGTAAGTATCCACGTAAACATTGGCGCCGAGAACGAGGGTGAAATGCTTGAAGCTTTCGGTGAGGTTGCAGAAAGCGCCGATTACTGGGGCATGCCGCTCCTTGCCATGGTCTATCCTCGCGGTCCCAAGGTCGACGACGAGAAAGGCGTTGAGAACGTAAAGATCGCGGCTCGCCTGGGGGCTGAGCTTGGGGCGGACATAGTCAAGGTCCCTTACACCGGCTCCACTAAGACCTTCAAGGAAGTGGTTGAGGGGTGCCCCATTCCCGTAGTGATCGCGGGCGGGTCTAAGCTCTCCGACGAGGAGACCTTAAAGATGGTGGAGGGCGCCATGAAAGCGGGAGCGTCCGGGCTGTCAATGGGTCGCAATGCATTCCAGCACGAGAATCCGGTCCGCTTGGTCTCTGCGGCCTGCGCAATTGTTCAGGATGGCAAAACCGCTGTAGAGGCAACGAAGATTCTCAAGGGAAAGGCACGAAGATAGCCCCCATTTTGTCCGGCAAACAAAGGAGTATATCATGACAAAGCTCTTCTGGGTTGATGCGAGGCCCTATAATAAGAAGGTGGTGACCACTGCGCTGGAGAGTGGGGCTGACGCCGTAATTGTTCCGCGAGGCAAGTCGAAAAAGGTCCGTGATCTTGGGCTGATCAAGACGGTGTCGCCGGACGGTGACCTGAAACTCGGAGAGGACGTGGTCCAGATCACCATTTCTACGGGAAAGGATGAAGCCAAGGCACTCAAGGTCCCGGCTGAGAAGCTGCTCTTGATCAAGACGAGCGACTGGAAGGTGATCCCGCTTGAAAACCTGGTCGCAAAGAGGGGCAAAGGCCTGCTGGCTTCGGTGTCCAGCGCGGAGGAGACCAAGATCGCCTTAGAGATTATGGAACGAGGGGTTGATGGGGTAGTTCTGTCCACAACCGACCTCTCCGAGATCAAGCGGACAGCGGCCGTACTCCAGGAACAGGGAGAGCGACTCCATCTTATTCAGGCCACCATCAAGTCCGTCCGGCCGCTCGGTATGGGAGACCGTGTCTGCGTTGATACCATTACTAACATGAAGCCCCGCCAAGGCATGCTGGTTGGGAACTCCAGCTCGGGCATGTTCCTGGTCCACGCCGAAAACGTGGAGACACCCTATTGCGCCACCCGCCCCTTCCGCGTCAACGCCGGAGCGGTGCACGCGTACGTGCGCGTGCCCGACGGCAAGACCGCTTACTTGGCCGACGTGAGCATCGGCGACCCGGTCTTGATAGTCGACCACAAAGGCAAGAGCGAGGTTGGTTTCGTAGGTCGGGCAAAAGTGGAAAAGAGACCCATGATGCTGGTGGAAGCGACTTACAAGGGCATGCCCCTGTCGCTGGTTATGCAGAACGCAGAGACTATCCGGCTAACCAAGCCCGGTGGCGAACCCATATCCATCACCCATCTGAAACCTGGTGAACGCGTGCTTGCCTATATCGAAGAAGCCGGCAGACATTTCGGGGTAAAGATTGAGGAGACGATAGTCGAAAAATAGATCCGAATAATCTGCATCACGTAACGGAACAAAAGCAGCTTGAGCGGACCGTTTCACATCGGATGAAGGGGGGGGGTGGGCTTAAATAATACGACAACTCTGAAATCAGAGCAGGAGGGGCTTGTGAGAATGTTTCCTGAGCGCGTCTTTGAACGATTGCATATAGGAGCTAAGGATTGGTGAGAAGAATTACCGTTTTGTGTGGATGTACGGTTTTATTGG
>SDBT01020922.1_pt1 | contig 10223 bp, 14 predicted proteins | sample 2277101 | NCBI WGS metagenome assembly SDBT01 (sample SAMN10404973, study PRJNA504765) | marine sediment metagenome | isolation source: marine sediment core GS10_PC15, 103 cmbsf | place: Arctic Ocean: Southern Knipovich Ridge | collected 2010
TCTTACAGGTATAAAAGTGGCTGCTGGTGAAATTATGAAACTTGAAGTAACAACAAACTCTGGGGCTATATGTTGGGGTACAATAGAGTGTTGGGAAGAAGATACTGGTGCATCTCCTGCAGTTTAGAGAAACGGTTTTTTAGAATAACAATTTTTGATCAGAGCAATCTGACCTGATTTGTCTTTAGATACAAACATGTCATCATCGAATGGACAAACAACACGCTCATCTGGATTTAGTTCATCTTTGTTAATGTCATATTTTTCTGGAGAGTGCACTGTAATAATTTTATCATACCTTTCGGATTCCTTGGTTATCGTTTTCAAAGCAACGTTACCTCAATTTTGTTGTCTACAATTCTGACTGCTTTGCGAATATAACCCATTTTTCGCCACGACCAATATCTGATCACACGTGTTTCTCCTTCTTTAAGTTTTATTTCACTTTCTGATTTGGTAAAGCCAAAACTAAAAAATGGTATTTTAAAATGAAATGAATCACTGCTCAATGAATTTACTTGGCTGCAGCATAAAAAAAGTATTCGCTAGTGACTGTCTGAATGGAATGGTGAGGCTGCAAACTTTGAATAAACAACTAAAATGGTGCAACTTTGTTTACAATACAAATATTCTTCCATTGCACTTTTGCCCCAGGCTTCTGGTGGATTGATAACTTCCCACTTGATAGTAAATCTAGAATTTGCAGAGCCTAACGTACACACAACCACGTAATGCTGTTAAACTCTGCAATCATAATTTTTTCCTTTTTTTAGATTCTGTAACATAGCCTAATTCATCAGCTGCCAGTTGAATGGCCTGCCTCCAGGCTTTATAATATCCAGGCCTGGTGCTATCGGTCCAGTGATTCCAATAAATTTTCAATGCAGCTTTTTTAATTCTGTTGGCATCCCAATGTGATTCCATAACTAACGTTGGCTTGTGTGATGCTTTATCCTTGTAAAGTTTTGAAGTTGTTAACTTCCAAACAGATGATCCAGGTTTTCTTAGGATAATTACATCATGGCATTTATCACAAATGGAATATTGATCCCATTTGCTCATCGCCAATCAATCCTTAACAAACTAATTGATGGCCTGTGATCTTCTAACACAACCCAATGATGCCACTTGCTTGGCAAATTAATATTTACTTTGGGCCTCCTGGTGATTAGTGCTTTTTTTGCCAGTCTGAACAATTCAAACTGCCACTTGTTTCTGTTTTCTTTTAAGATATTTGGGTTGGTGTACACATTGAAATCTGGATCACAATATACGTAATCAAATTCCTGGTCCTTAAACATTGACAAATCAAACATGTCGCCTGCCATTGTTCTGTTGCTGGTGGGGTTTGTATCTATTCTTACATCACCAACAAAAGACATGCCACTGCAAACATTTAGGGTCCGACCGTCTTTTGTAAAATTATCTAACCAGTATTCATGATAATCAGTGTGTATCCAATCAGCATGTATGGCCTGGGGTTTAGTGGGCAATTTTCAACTCCTTTGGTGGAAATACATTTTCGTACTTGCTAGATTCATCAAGGCACCAACAGTGGCACTTTGCATTTTTTCTGCCAAGTCTTACAGTACAGTCTGCATGGTTGTAACCACCAATTCTGTCTGGATCACATTCATAGCACAAGTGTTTTTTCATTCTCCACCCTCCTGGCCATCGCTGTGGTTTTCATCACCAGTAAGCTGGTATGGAGTGCCGTGGCGTTCAAAGTTTTCTTCACATTCTTGTTCTTTGGTTTCAGCTAACAACACCAGGTCTGCAAGAATATCTTTGATGTCTTTAAACTCTATTTTTTCCTGGACCCACATATCAAACAAAAACTGATATGTAGCTGCAACAGCTGCTGGCTTTTTTTCATATTTTGCAATTTGCGTCATTGCAACAAATTCAGATGTTGGTGCATCATTTGATGGTTGCATTATTGGCTAGCCTCTTCTAGTTTTTGGATTCTAACCCTGTTTTGATCAATCAATTCTTGCTGTAGTGTGTTTTGATCAATTAGTGTCTTGATCAATTTGCCAAGTCTTTTGATATTTTCTGTATTGTGGAAATCTGACACTTCAACAGTTTTTAAATTGTGTTCTACAGCTTCCATTCTTGTGGGGTTGTGTACAACACGGATTCCTAATTCCTTGGAGGTGTGGTACATACTGCTAACTTTGTTTCCATTTTCCATTGCTGGTTCATCTGACTGTGGTATAGTGGCAGACATTAATTTGCCACCTCCAAAACGGTTTCACTGTATCTGCTGCCATCGGTTGTTAGTTGCCAGTAAATGTATGGTACTACTTGGCCAGCAACAATTTGTGAGTTGTGTCTTAACTCTATGGCACCAAATCTTTTTTTGTACTTTACACCGTCTGGTCCACTGGTGTGTATATCTCCTAAAATTACTTTGTTGCCATTTTTGGTAAAGCCCAAAAATACAAATCTTGCTTTAAAATCTAAAGCATAGTTTCCCAGGGCAATCATTTTTACACCTTGGCTTTCAAAAGTAAGCTCTTCAATTGCTTGGTGTACTGCTGCAGGTACTTGTTGCATTATTGCTGGCCCCCGTCTGTTATGGTTCCATTTTGGGCTTCTACAATTAATTCTGCAAGTCGGCCTGCTACTGGTCCAATCTTGTTTGCTGGGTCGCTTAGTTCTCTGATTGCATAAAAAGCTGCTTTGAGTGCATTTTCGTGGTCTACATTTTCATTTTCTGTGGTTGTGTTCATACATTACCAGGTGCACATGCCTTATAATAACATTGTGCACAATGTGCACTATGCCTAAACCACGCCTAGAAAAAAAGTGCACTTGATTAGGGATGGGTAAACGACACTGATCATGCCATTGATAAAAGTTTTCCAAGGTTTTTTGCTGCCTATTCTGCAGCTAGTTCTAACATTGTCTGAAAAACTAATTCTTGCTTCCTTAAAACTTTAGGATCATAGGTTTTCAAATTATCATTGTGTTCTTTAACTCTTCTTTTTTCCCGATTAATATCATCGTCTGCTGGCATCTCATTCCATTTGTCAGTAGTAAAAAGTGTACTACCATGTTTTCTAATTTTAAATCCATGCCAAACTTCTTTGTAAATTTTAGGAAATGTTTTATCATGACAATTTCTAGTTTGTGGAATTCGTTCTAAAATTATTTTACATCTAGCTTTAATTGATCTTCTTCTAGCTTTTTCTTTTTCAATAAATTGTGCAAATTCAACCAGGAATGGCTCTTGGTAATGTTCACACCTGCATTGCAATGATCCATTGCAAATTGCGTTAGGACCACCATCAACTAACTCATGATTTTCTTTAGGATGAAAACAATCAGCACAATTTGCCATACAAGCTTAAAGTCTGGCAATTAATTAAGCATTGTGCACATAGTGCACTATGTTAATATATAACAAAATTAACCCAAATCATGCAGCATAAATCTAAAACATTTGAAGTCAAGGTCCAAAATCATGGTGCAGAACGAAAAACAATTGAAATTCCCAAAGAATTTAGAGAATATTTTTCTGTTGGAAATACCGTTGTTGTAACAATGAGAAAATTATCTTAGATATGAAACCTGATCAAGCTAGACAAACCAGGATCAACGGCCTGCACAAGCAAGCTTTACTTGGTAAATTTACAACAAATGGAAAATTTAACTATATGAAATTAATTGCAGCTGCAAAAATAATTGGTGTTACAAAAGTCACTGCAGAGAGTTATGCAGAAGCTGTTATTCTTAGATTAAAAAAGGCCAGGAAGATAAAATGATCACTACAGAAAACGGTGATAAAATTCTAACACCAAAGGGCTGTGGCTACATGGCAATTTGTGAAATTGATACCACTCAAAGAATTCGTGAAGATTATGGCGACATTAAGGGCCTGGCAGAAACGATCCTAAAAGTCGGTTTAGAAGAGCCAATTGTGATCACACCAAAAAAGAAAAAATTAATTGATGGTGGAAGAAGGATCAAAGCTTTTGAATTACTTGGTGCAGATATTATACCATTTGTCACACTTGATGTTGATGATTTACTGGCAGCAGAATTTATTGCAAATGCTGCACGTAAAGATTTCACTGCACAAGAAACTGTTACAATAATTGAAAGAATTGAGAAAACCAGGGAAGGCCACAGACCAAAAAAGGGTGCTAAATTAGGACTCTTCCCAAGAGGTAAAACTACAGAAATTGTTGCAAAAATTACTGGCAGGTCCCACTACCAAATACAAAAAATGATTGATATTGTTAAAGCTGCACGTAAAGAGCCAAAGTATGCAAAATTTCTTAAAGATGTTGATAGTGGCAAAAAATCAATAAACACAGCTCACAAGCTGGTAACAATAAAAACCAGGAATCTACCTAAAGTGAAACCACCAACTGGCAAATATGATTTGTTGGCCATTGATCCACCTTACCAGTTTGATAATAAAACAATTAGAGGTTCAGCTGATGGCCATTACGAAACCATACCATTGTTTGAATTATCACAAATAAAATTACCAATTACTGATGCTGCAGTTGTTTTTCTTTGGGTCCCAAATTCTTTAAAATATACTGGTGATTTTCAAGATCTTCTTGAAGCTTGGGATTTAACAATAAAATCAGAATTTATTTGGTACAAACACAAACCAGCACCTGGATCTTATAGCTTAACACACCATGAGACTTTACTACTTTGTTTTAAAGGCAAGCCAGTAGTACCTGTAAAAAGATACAAATCAGTATTTTTTAGATCGTTAAAAGTTGCAGCATTAGAACATTCAGAAAAACCACCAGAAATTTTTGAAATGATATTGCAAATGTACCCAAAACGCAAAGCTATCGAAATGTATGCCAGGAAGCCACATAAGGGATTTGTAGCCTGGGGAAATGAAGTTACACAACAATCTTCTTAAACTAGCACTAATTAACAAAATCAAGTTGGGCCAAACCTCCTGTATTACGTTAACCAGCGAAAAACAGTTGGCTCAACCTAAAAATTCTTGACCATCAATATTATAATTAAAAATTTACAAAACTACTTGGTTAACGTGTTGCAGTTAAATCTTTTTGATGAAGGGGTGCCAGAAGTCTACATGCTAGCTCACAAGTTAGCTGGCCACAAGAGAAAATTATATAAAAAATGTGGTATGAATTGCTGCAACGAAGAAATTTTAAACAAACCAAGCAGGCATTATTGTTGGATTCACATGATAGATCATTATTTTTACTGTACCCCTTTACTACCAGTCCAGGCACTAATACCAAAAATCAAAACATAGTACCCCTTCATTGCATCATTTCCACTCCACGATCGCATAATTTTTTAAAAAAATTAAAAACTAGTTTTTTTAGCCATAAAAATTTTGGACTGAATTAAGACCCACGTGTAGTTAAATATTAGATTTAGATCGTAAACCCACACACCAATGCTTCCACTAGCTTAATTTTAGAATTTTTTTTTATGAAAAAATAAAAATAAAAAAATAAAGAAAATAAATTGATCAATCCCTTAGTGGACACGAAACATCGGTGTGTGGGTCCACTTAAATAAACCAGGTGCACATTGCCTGCATGGGTGAAATTGATATTGAAATCTTGCATATAATTTATGAAAAAACTAAGGAATTAGAAAAAAAAAATAATTGGGGTTTTAAATTCAAAACTGACGATGGTAGTATGGAGACTGCAATAGAATTTACTGGTATTGGTTATTACCACCCACCTAAATCTAAAAATTGGGATGAAGCCAAAGCAGCAGAGAATGAAATTAAATGCCCTGATCTTTTAGATTACCATAACAAAATAATTATTGAATACGAAGAAGAAGAAGGTCCACCAAAACCTGGTGCATACTTGGCAAAAAAAGGCCACAATGAACTATCAGACAAAGACATGCACCGTGATCAACTGTACAGAATTGCAGGCTTTAGGGTGTTTAAAATTCTGGAATTTGAATTAAAAAGTGGTGCATGGAAACATCAGCTTTGGCAATTTTTGTGTGCATGTTTTTGTGAAAAAATAAAAAAAGATTAGGATGATTTATCCTTGGTTGTTCGGTCTGTGGCCCTATGCTTACTGATTAATTTTCTAATTGAATCAGCTAGTGTTGGTCCTGTTACTGGTATCAATGCCTCCATTTCTGCAGCTGTAATGCCAGGCAATATCTTAATTGCTTCTTGCTGCTCTGCTGGTGTTAACGATGCATCAGAATCATAGATTTTTCTGATGTAGGTAGTTATCAGCAAAGTTTTGGCATACAGCTCTTCCATTGAGAAACCTGTAGTTTTACCAGGGGTTGTCGGTCGACTTACCATCAAACCTTCAGCCATCCAAGCATCATCAGCTTGTTTGGTTACAGCTGCATTTTGTTTTGATGTTAATTGTTGGCTCACAAGTACAGTGGCAACAATTGCAATGCCCAGGATAACAGCCACAAATTGACTAATATCTAGGCTGCCAGTTATCACCATATCACTTTCTGGATTCATTATTGCCATTGCAAACGCTATGCCCACAATTGCAAATGTAAAAACCAGACCAGCAACCAACATGTACAACGACCAATCTCTTAAATTATGTCCATTTTGGTTTGTGCTCATAAACCATAAGGTGCACGGCACTTAATTAAATAATGCTAAATTGAGTAAAATTTGCACAATAGCTAATTTTAAAGATAACAATTGTTTACAGTAGTTAGTCTTGGCCGAACTTCTCGATCCTACTAGTGCTGATGTTAGGAACATAGTAGGGCTTCCTTTAACGCCTGCAGACAATACAGTTTTACAATATGATACTGCATCAGGCAAATGGGAAGGCAATGCACTTAGTGCTTTGGGTTTGGTCCATACAGACATTTCAGATTTTGATGCAGGGGTACAAACCAACAGACTCGACCAAATGGCTGCACCAACAGCTTCTGTAGATTTGAATACACAAAAAATTATTGGCCTTTTAGATCCTACCTTGGACCAGGATGCAGCCACAAAAAAATATGTGGATGATAATATTAGTCCAAATACTCTTGTGGGCCTTACTGATACCACAATTACTTCAAGAGCTGCAAATGAAGTTCTAGTTGTAAATTCAGGGAATACAGCATGGGTTAATGCTCTTTTGTTTGATGTAAATATTTCAGGTTCAGCTGCAATTGCAGGTTCTAAAATCAACATGGCCATCACACAATTATCTGACGTTACTGCAAAAACAGGATCTGGCACTACTGTAGTTTTTAATACTTCACCAACAATTGTTACACCAACAATAGCCAGTTTTGTTAATGCTACACACACGCACCTAAATGCAGCTGGTGGTGGCACACTTACCAAAGCAGCAATTTCTGACTTTGCACACCAGGCCAGCCATCAATCTGGGGGTGGTGATGGACTAACTGGTTTACTTGATGCAACTGCAAGAACTTCAGTCTCTAAAAATTCAGCAGCTGATGTTGGTGCAAGACGTACATTAAATTTCATTGAAGGATCTAACATTACACTAACAATTGCAGATGATTCTGGTGGAGAAGAAGTAGACATTACAATAACATCAACTGCTGGTGGTGGATCACCACTTACAACTAAAGGTGATATTTTTGGATTTGACAGTGCTGATGCTAGAATTCCAGTTGGTGCAAATAATCTTGTACTAATGGCAGACTCTGGTGAAACACTTGGTTTAAAGTATGCACTGGTGGTCAATGCAAATATTGCTGCAGCAGCTGCAATTGACTATTCAAAATTAGCCACTTTGACGAGTGGAAATATTTTAGTAGGATCAGCTGGAAATGTAGCAACCTCTGTTGCCATGTCTGGAGATGTGGCCATAATTGCCAGTGGTGCAACTACAATTCAAGCTGAATCTGTCAACTTTGCAAAAATGCAAAATATTACAACAGCCAGACTACTAGGAAGACAAACAGCAGCAACTGGTGATATTGAAGAAATTTCATTAAACGCTACTTTGGAATTGGTGGCCACCACAACACTACAAAGAGCAGCTTTAACTGGTGATGTGACTGCTGGTGCTGGTTCAAATACAACTGTTGTTGCAAGTGTTCCAGATGGTGCATTATCTGCAAATGTAGTTCTTGAAACAATAACTAATGTGTATGGTGCATTTCTTCAAAACTTTGCAGCTGCAACATTAAGACTTCCAAATAGTGATACTGCAAGCGTTTCTGCTGATGGAGATATTGCATTTGATAATTTAGTTACTGACTTTTCAACTGGTATTCTTAGAGTATTTGGTTCTGGTGAAGAGCAAGGAATAGTTAGTATGCCTATTGTTCAATTTACAACACCAACAAATGGTGATGTAGTATCATATAATGCTGCAAATGATGAATTTGAATTAGTACCACAAACTGGTGGTGCAGGTGAAGCAAATCTAATTGCATCATTAGGGGGTGGAACTGTACTAACAGCAGCAGTATCAAAATCTGGTGTAACATTACAAACAGTTTCAATTGCAACTACTGCTCCAGTTGCACATGCAGTAGCAACCGATTTAATGACATTCTCATTAAATGGTGACAAATCAGAATTCGATACAGCATTATCTGATGATAATTTTGGATTTTTAGGTGCTACACAATCATGGACTGGTGATAATACATTTCTAACAACAGCTGATGGTGATATTCCAAGGGTTGAATTTTTCAATGATGATCCAACGCCAACTAACTTTATGACAGTAGGGGAATGGATATTTTATGCAGACCATTCTGGTGGAGGGGCAAAACAAGAGTATGGTAGATTTCTATTCAAAGCTGATAATGTAACAGATGGTTCAGAAGAAGGGGCTTTTGCCATTGAACTAACAAATGGAGGAGCAGAAGGCTTTGAGGTGTTTAATATTACTGTAGCTGGTTCACCTTCAGCCAATTTCATATTGGATGACCTTAGTGTTACAAAGTCTGCTAGTGGTGTTCCAGATGTTCACTTTACACTGTTTGGCAATGATTTAATTCCAGCAGATAGCACATTACTGTCAACACTACAATTCCAAGGAAAAACAGATGTAACAACAGTACAATATGCAACATTAGCATTAACAACTGGAGATGTTACAGATGCCTCAAGTTCTGGAATTTTAGATATTGGTGTTAGAGATGATAATGCTATTGTAGTCTATATAAAATTGGATGGTGAAGGCCAGACTATTGACCTACTTTTACCAGTTGACTTTAGTTCTCAAGCAGCACTAAATCTTAATCTTGATGCAGATAACAGCACCATCACAAACATTGGAAGCACTGAAATTAAATCTGAGATGATAACTGGTCAAGCAACTGTCACTGCTGCAAGTGGAGACTTTGTATTAATCTCCGACACTGGTGATTCTGGCAACTTGAAAAAAGTTGATGCTAATGATTTTCTTGGTGGTAGTGGAGATATGGTTCTTGCAAGTGCTCAAACATCAACTGGTAAAAAAACATTCACCACTGACGCAACAAATGCTGGCCTAGCAATCACAGTTGTTTCTACTGATCCAAGTGCATTAGCAGCTGGTGATATTTGGATTAATGATACTGGTAATGATTCGATAAAATATGAAACTGCTGCTGGAACATTTACACTTCCAGCATTGGAATCTGCTAATGTTTTCACTCAACCAAATTCATTTCAATCACACCTAGATATTTCAGAAATAGCAACACCAGCCAACCCAGCAGCCAATATTGCCAGACTGTATGCAATTGACAACGGTGGAATAACCCAGATGGAGTTTAGAGATTCAGTAGGAACTTCAACACCATTCCAAAGAAGCACAACATTTGTAGTTGCAGCAAATGGTGCAAATGCGAAATCAAAAGCAATGGCTGATTTTGTATGTGATGGTACTAATGACGAGGTACAGATTCAGGCAGCCATTGATGCCTTAACTTCTGGTGGTGAAATACATTTATCAGAGGGCACGTTTAATATCGCTGCTCAAATCAATATCAATGAATCAAGTACAACCATTAGAGGTGCTGGAAATGGTACAAAATTAAACAATGTTACAGATTTGACATCAAATATTTTTGTTATAACCGATTCAGGTGTCAATCTTCATAATCTAAATTTTAGTGCCTCGTCAGTAAAGACAGAAGGATCTTATATTTTAATAAATACTGGCTCGAGTGGTTGTAAAATTTCTTATTGTGTAATGGATAATGGATTTAAAGGAATTAATATTTTAGACGGAGGAAACCACATGATTTCTGAAATTCAGATGAAAAGTTTTTCTACACTCTCAGGT
>SDBT01020923.1_pt1 | contig 10223 bp, 7 predicted proteins | sample 2277101 | NCBI WGS metagenome assembly SDBT01 (sample SAMN10404973, study PRJNA504765) | marine sediment metagenome | isolation source: marine sediment core GS10_PC15, 103 cmbsf | place: Arctic Ocean: Southern Knipovich Ridge | collected 2010
CCGAAACCGGAGAACGTTATCGGAAGCATCGACGACAGCAGCGACGGCGGCACGACCAGCGTCATGTGAGCGGCGTTTGCGTCGAACCCCGACGCCTTGCAGAAACACCAGACTTCGAGAAAAACGATCGACCAGTAAACCATGGTGAATCCGGCCGCCTTCACCATGTTCCGGGGAGAGACGGCGCGGCGAAGAGTGGAAATCGATATGCCCCTGCTCCGAATGAATAGGATTCCCAGCAGAATAGCCGCCACGGAAACACCGGCGGCGGCAAGGAGCAGGCCTTTCCACCCCGCTTCGAGCCGAACTTCCAGCCCGGCGCCGTAGAACACGTAGATTCCCATCGCCGCGAGCGGGCCCAGGAGCAGCAGATCGAGTACCCTCTCGCTCGCGAAGCAGACGAGGCCGCGCTCGGTGGGCACGTCGAGCTCGGACTGGAGCATGAATATCTTGGTCACCTCGCCGATCTTTGCGGGCGAGATCACGCCGGGCAGAAAGGATATCATCTGGATGCGCAGCACGGACCAGAACTTTGCGCGGCCCTCCTCGCCGAAGATCATCACGGCCAGCCTCCACGCTCGCACAACCTGGCCCGCCACGATCAGCGCAATTGAAAACAGCAGGAACGCCGGCCGGATTTCTTCAAGGTTCCGGACGCCCTGGGCGAAATCCACCTTGCGAAAGAGGAAGAGCAGGATTGCGACGGAAACGATGATTTTCAGGGCTGTCCAGAATTTTCTCAATAAGCCGTCTCCGGCCGTCAGCGGCTGCGTTTGTCTATGAGGTCGGCCAGGAGCCCCATGACCGCGACCTGAATTCCGAGGGATATGAGTATGCCGACCGTCACGTCCATGACTCGGCCGAGAACGTATCCGGAATAAAGCAGCACGGCGATCCCGGCCAGGAGCATGGCCGCGCTGATCGGCAGAAAAATCTTAAGCGGGTTGAAATACATTACCGTCCTGATGATGATCGACAGGAAGTTCAGCGTGTCGGCGAACGGCCGGATCTTGCTCTTTCCGGTTCGCGGATGGTAATCGATCGGGCTGAACCGGACGCGATAATTGTTGCTCAGCATCGCGAGCGTGATCGTCGTGGTGAGCGAGAACCCCTGCGGCAGGATGTTCATGAAGCGCATGATCGCCTCCTTGCGCATCACCCTCAGGCCCGAGTTCAGGTCGGGAATCGTGGCCGAAGCAAGGTAGTTGGCGAGCGTGGTCAGGAACCATTTGGGCGGCCGCCTGATGAGCGGGATCGCCACGTTGTCGCCCGTTCTCGCGCCGACGACCATGTCGAAATCGTCCATCGCGCGGACGAGGCCGGGCAGCGCCTCGGGGGGATACGTGCCGTCGGCGTCGGTTATCGCGATCAGCTCGTGGCGCGCGGCCTTGAGACCCTGCTTGATAGCCGCGCCGTAGCCGCGGTTCACGTCGAGGTCGATCACGCGCACGCCCTCTCGCGCGGCGGCTTGCGAGGTGCCGTCGCTCGATCCGTCGTTGACTACGATTATCTCGTACTCGAGCCCCTCGGCGTCCATCGCGGACGAGATACCGTCCAGCACCGGGCCGATGCCCTTTTCTTCGTTATGCGCCGGAATGATTATCGATACTGCTTCGGCCAATCGGATTTCCTCCTTGGAGCGTATTATAGCACGAGCGCCGAGTCGGCGCTGACAGGGGATGCTTCGCATCCCTCCCCTGGCGGGATTCGTTCGGCATGAGCCGCGTTAATACGTATGAATAAATCGTCCAGCCAAAAAAGAAGACTTCTTTGCGGCGAGCCGCCGCAGACTGGGGATGCTTCGCATCCCTTCCCTGGCGGGATTAGTTCGGCATGCGCCGCGTTAATACGGATGAATGCATCATACGATCAGGGCAAAGGCTTCTTACAGGAGGAGAGGAAAAGTCATGTCCGCCATCTTCTTCTTGTCTCCCTCAATGATTCATCAATAACTGGTTGGGCGCGTGGCCCCAACGCCGGTACAATCTCTCCGTATCCGCCATATACAGGGATGCGGAGCATCCCCAGCCTCCGGCGGCTCGCCGGGCTAGGAGAGGCGGCGCCAGGCGTCGGGCAGGCGGGAGATTATGTCGCCGGCGATCATTCCGCGACTGGTGAAGCGCTCGGCGGCGCAGTCGCCGGCGAGCCCGTGCAGGTAGGTTCCCAGAATCGCCGCGGCGTCGGGTCTCACGCCCTGGCACAGCAGCGCTCCGAGGATGCCTGTCAGCACGTCGCCGCTGCCCGCCGTGGCCATGCCGGGGTTGCCGGTCGTGTTGACGTACAGTTCGCCGTCGGATGTGGCGACGAGCGACGGAGCTCCTTTGAGGATGACTTCGACCTTCCATATCGAGGCGCAGTAGGCGGCGATCTTTTTCCGCTTTTGCTCGACTTCGGATATCGAGAGTCCGGCGAGGCGCGCCATCTCGCCGGGATGCGGGGAAACGATCGTGGGCTCGCGGCGCGAGGTGAGAATATCGGACTTGCCTTCGAGCGCGTTCAGGCCGTCGGCGTCGATGACCATCGGCATATCGATTTCGCTCGCAAGCCTCTGGATCAGCTCTCGTGTCTCGGGATGGGTCGAGAGGCCGGGGCCCAGCGCCATCGCGCTCATATGCCCGGCCATTTCGACTATCTCGTCGAATGCCGCGAGGCTCAGGCTTTGCGAAGCGGTCTCGGGGAGCGGGCGCGTCATCGTCTCGGTCAGGCGGGTCTCCATCGCGAGATTGAGAGAGCGCGGAACGCCGAGCGTCACCATGCCGACGCCCGCCCTGAGCGCCGCCTCACACGCGAGACTCGCCGCTCCCGTCAGGCCCGCCGATCCGGCTATGACCAGCAGGCGCCCGAAGGTTCCCTTGTGCGAATCCTTCGGCCGCGCGGGAACGAGCGAACGCGCGAGGTTTTCATGGATAGGCCGGCTCATTTGAGCAGCTCGAGCATGTCGCGGACCGCCCGGTCGAGCCCTACGAGCACGGCGCGCGCGATGATGTTGTGCCCGATGTTGACCTCGTAAAGCTCCGGTATTTGCTTCATCGCAAGAACGTTCCGGTAAGTCAGTCCGTGCCCGGCGTGGACGCGGAGCCCCAGCGCGACGGCCTGACGGCCGCCCTTGATAAGTTTTTCGAGCTCGGCGGTCCGTTCCGCCTCTACCTTGCAGTTGGCGTAGGTACCCGTGTGCAGCTCGATGGCGGCCGCGCCGACCTGCCTGGAGGCGGCTATCTGCTCGGGGTCGGGGTCTATGAACATGGCGACGGGAATGCCGCCCCCCTCGAGTCGCGCGACGGCGTCGGTGAGGCGCTCGATCTGCGAGGCGACGTCCAATCCGCCCTCGGTCGTCAGCTCTTCACGCTTTTCCGGCACGAGCGAGACCTGATCGGGGCCCAGCTCGAGGGCGATGCCGATCATCTCGTCGGTGGCGGCCATCTCGAGGTTGAGCTTGATCTTGACTACCTCGCGCAGGAGCGGCAGGTCGCGGTCGATAATGTGGCGGCGGTCGCCGCGAAGGTGAACGGTTATCCCGTGCGCGCCCGCTAACTCGCATATGACGGCCGCGTGGACCGGATCGGGCTCTGGATCAAGCCTGGCCTGCCTGACGGTGGCAACGTGATCGATGTTTACGCCGAGATGTATCATAACTCCCTTCCCTCCGGCGAGTCGCCGGAGACTGGAGATGCTTCGCATCTCTCCCCTGACGTAATTCGCCGAACATATGGCCCATTAATACGTATGAATGAATCATACGGTCAGGGCAAGGGCTTCTTGCAAAAGGAGAAGAAGAGCCCTGCCAGCCAGTCGCCTTTATTCTGTCTCAGCCCCGAGATCCCGACAGCTTGCTTGCTTTCGCGGCCCTGATATCGGCGCAACCTCTCCGTATCCGCCATGTCAAAAGATGCGAAGCATCTCGTGTCCGCGGCGATTCGCCGCTCTTCTTGTCTTCCCCGATGATTCTTCGAAGAGCTATCCGGACGCGTAGCCCCTATATCGGCACAACCCCCAACCGTCCGCCATACAGAGATGCGAAGCATCTCCAGTCAGCGGCGACTCGCCGCCCGCTAGCCCAGTTCTTCGGCTATGGCGGTCGAGATTGATTCTACTATTTCGGCTATGTGCTCCTCGTCGAGGGCCTCGACCATCACGCGCGCGAGAGCCTCGGTGCCCGAGTATCTTACAAGAATCCTTCCCGTGTCGCCAAGCTTTTCCTCGGCCTTCTTTATGAGTTCGCTCACGCGGGGGATGTTTTCGAAGGGTTCCTTGCGCTTGACGGGAATGTTCACGAGCGACTGGGGGAAAGGCTGCATGCACGAGGCCAGCTCCTTGAGCGATTTACCCGTTTTGCTCATGAGCGCGAGCGCCTGCAGCGCGGTGATCATGCCGTCGCCCGTGGTGTTATAGTCGAGAAACAGTATGTGTCCGGATTGCTCGCCGCCCATGTTGTAGCCGCCGCGCCGCATCTCCTCGACGACGGCGCGGTCGCCGACGTCCGTCTTGACGACGCGCCCGCCCGCTTTCTTTATGGCGTGCTCGAGACCCAGGTTGCTCATGACGGTCGCGACCAGGGTATTGTCGGCGAGTCTTCCTTCCTCGATCATGTCGAGCGCGCACATCGCCATGATCTGGTCGCCGTCGATGTAGGTTCCGTCCTCGTCGGCGAAGAGCGCCCTGTCGGCGTCGCCGTCGAACGCGATGCCCACGTGGGCCCCCCGCTTGCGTGTCTCTTCGCACAACCGGTCGATGTGAACCGAGCCGCAATCCTTGTTTATGTTCGTGCCGTCGGGCTCGACGTTGATGGCCGCGACCTCGGCGCCGAGTTCGGACAGAACGCTGGGGGCGACCTTGTAGGCCGCGCCGTTGGCGCAGTCGACGACGATGCGAAAATTTTCGAAGGTCATCCCCTTGGGGATCGACGTCTTGACAAACTCGATGTAGCGGCCGACGGCGTCGTCGATGCGGAACGCCTTGCCGACCTTGTGAGCGGTGGGCCGTATGTGGTCGATCTCGCCCGAGGCGATCAAGTTTTCCATTCGCGCCTCTATCTCGTCGGGCAGCTTGAAACCGTCGCGCGAGAAGAATTTTATGCCGTTGTCTTCGTAAGGGTTGTGCGAGGCCGAGATGACGACGCCCGCGTCGGCCCTCAGGCTGCGCGTGATGAGCGCGACCGCCGGCGTCGGCATCGGGCCCACCAACAACACGTCGACTCCCATCGAGCATATGCCGGCGACCAGCGCGCTCTCGATCATGTACCCGGAAAGGCGCGTGTCCTTTCCGATGAGTATCCTGTGCCGCCTGTCATCCTGCATAAAAACATGCCCCGCCGCGCGGCCGAGTTTGAGCGCCGTCTCGCAGGTCATTGGCTCGACGTTTGCCACGCCGCGAATCCCATCGGTTCCGAAAAGTTTTCGCATTCAGTGTGCCCTCGTTGAAAAGTCCGTTTACGCCCATTCGCCGCCGATGACGGCGTCGGTCATCTTCGCGACCCGGGCCATTTCCTTTACGTCGTGCACGCGCACGATGCTCGCCCCACTTTGAATCGCAAGGGCGACCGCGGCCGCCGTCCCCTCCACCCTGTCGTCGACGTCGGCGTCGAGAACCGCGCCGATGGTCGCCTTGCGCGAAGGCCCGATGAGGATCGGCCGCCCCAGCGCCCGCAGCCTGTCCAGGTCGCGAATGATCTCCAGGTTGTGCGCGACGGTTTTGCCGAAGCCGATACCCGGATCGACGATTATTTGCTCGGGGTCTATTCCGTTTTCGACGCAGCTCTCGACGCGCCCATGCAGAAAGGATATTATCTCGGGCATCAGCGCGTCGTAATGCGGGTCGTCCTGCATGTTCGCGGGCGTCCGCAGCATGTGCATGAGCACAACGGGACAGCCGCTCTCACGCACGACGTCCGGCATTCGTTCGTCGAAGCGCAGAGCGCTGACGTCGTTGATTATTGACGCGCCCGCCTCGACGGCCCTCCGCGCGATCTCGGCCTTGCAGGTGTCTATCGAAATCGGAATCGAAGTGTTCCCGGCCAGGCTCTCGATCACCGGTATCACGCGTTCCGCCTCTTCCTCGATCGAAACGGGATCGGAGCCGGGACGCGTGGATTCACCGCCGACGTCGATTATGTCGGCCCCGTCCTCGATCATTTTCTCGGCCTGCGCCACGGCCGCGTCGAAAGCGTGAAAGCGTCCGCCGTCGGAAAAGGAGTCGGGCGTCACGTTCAGGATGCCCATGATTTTCGTGCGGGCGCCGAGTGTGAGCGACCCGTCGCGCAGCTTGAGCTTGAATCGCCGGGTCGAGTATCGCTCGACGGCCGCGACGAATTGGTTTTCCGCCGACAAGAATTCGCCCTTCGCTTCGCCCCCGACTGTTTCGCGGGAGCCCGGGTTGACAGGCCCGATGTAAACATGCAGGTCGGCGCCGCCGGCGCTAAGGGTCGAGACGATTGCGCCGGAGTCCGACGCGACGCCCTCCAGGCGCCTGGCTTGTTCGGCCGAGGGATTGTCGAGGAGGAATAGGCCCAGTCTGGAATTATCTAGGATAGGGATAACGGCCGCTCGGGCGTCCGCCGGCAGCCATTGGGGAGGCGCCGAGATTTCGCCGAGATAGATGAGGCTCCGTTTTGAAAGGGGGTCAGGCCGGCTCATTGAGAATTGCTTCTAATTGGCTTCCCTCTATGACTTCAACCTCGATCAGCTTCAAGGCAAGCCTTTCGAGTTTATCGCGGTTTTCGGAGAGCAATTCCTTGGCGCGGTCGAAGCATGAGTTGATGACTCCGAGAACCTCTCTGTCGATCGCCGCCGCGATCTCCTCGCTGAAGTTTCGCTCCTTCAAGATGTCGCGCCCGAGAAATACTTCGTCGTTTTCGCCGAAGGCGACGGGGCCGATTTTTTCGCTCATGCCCCACTCGCACACCATCCGACGCGCGAGCGCGGTCGAGTTTTTGATGTCGTTTCCGGCGCCGTTGGTGATGTCCTCAAGGATCAGCCCCTCGGCGGCGCGCCCGCCCATCATTATGGTTATCAGGTTGAGAATGTAATTGCGCGAGTATGTGTGGCGGTCTTCGATAGGCAGGTGCTGCGTGAGCCCCAGCGCGCGTCCGCGAGGGATTATCGTGACTTTGTGAAGCGGATCGCTTCCGGGGATCAGGTACCCCACAAGCGCGTGACCGGCCTCGTGATAGGCCGTGTTTCGCTTTTCATCCTCGCTGATGAACATGCTTTTGCGCTCGGGTCCCATGAGCACCCTGTCCTTGGCCTCCTCGAAATCCTGCATCTCGACGCTGTCGTTCCCACGACGCGCGGCGAGCAACGCGGCCTCGTTGACCATGTTGGCCAGGTCGGCGCCCGAAAAGCCGGGCGTGCCCCTGGCGAGCACTTTCAGCTCCACTTCGTCGGAAAGCGGTATCTGGCGCGTGTGAACTTTCAGGATGCCCTCGCGCCCGAAGATGTCCGCGTTGTCGACCACAATCGTGCGATCGAAGCGGCCCGGCCTGAGCAGCGCCTTGTCGAGCACGTCGGGCCTGTTGGTCGCGGCCATGAGGATGACGCCCTCGTTGCTGTTGAAGCCATCCATCTCGACGAGGAGCTGGTTCAGCGTCTGCTCGCGCTCGTCGTGCCCGCCGCCGAGTCCGGCGCCGCGCTGGCGGCCGACTGCGTCGAGTTCGTCGATGAAGATGATGCATGGAGCGTGCTTCATCCCCGTGGCGAAAAGGTCGCGCACGCGGGCGGCGCCGACGCCTACAAACATCTCAACGAAGTCGGAGCCGCTGATGCTGTAAAACGGCGTTTTAGCCTCGCCGGCCACCGCGCGGGCGAGCAAGGTCTTGCCGGCGCCGGGCGGCCCCATCAGCAGCACGCCTTTGGGAATCTTGCCCCCGAGGCGCGTGAACTTTTTCGGGTCTCTGAGGAATTCGATTATTTCCTCCAATTCCTCTTTCGCTTCTTCAACCCCGGCGACGTCGTCGAAGGTGACTTTCAACTGCGACTGCGATTGCAGCCGCGCCCGACTCTTGCCGAACGACAGCGCCTTGTTGCCTCCGGCCTGCATCTGCCGGAACGCGAAGTACCAGATGAGCAGGATTATCAGGAGAAACGGGAGAATGTTGAGCAAAAGCGCCTGAAGAAGCTTCTGGTCGACTGGTTTTTCCGAGTACGGGACGCTGTTCTCCCTCAAAATGGTGTGGATATTGTTATCGGTCGTGAAAGACTCAAACTGGCGGTCGCCGCTAAGCTTTCCGCTTATCGTCCACCCCGAGTCGATTCCGCCCGGCTCCTTGGCTTGTAGAACGAGCTCGGAGACTTGCCCGTCCCTGGCGTAATCCAGGAATTCCCCGTAAGTGATCTCTTGGATCTCGACCTGTTTATCTTCCCTGAACAGAAGAACCGCGAACAGAACCAGACATATTACCGCCCACAAAGCTATTGTCTTATATTTGTTATTCATACAACGAACGACCTCACATAAACCTCCCTTGACCCCGGCCTTTGCCGAAAGCAATTCGCAGGGGCGGACCTATACAATTAAACCAACTAATACTAGCACAAAGCGGAAAAAATAACAACACTACCCGCGCGGGAATATGCGGCCTCGGGTCACGGCGAGAATATGCATATGTCCTTCAGTTCGCGGTATTTCTCTTTGTAGTCCAACCCGTATCCGACGACAAACTTGTCCGGGACCGTAAAACCGATGTAGTCGGGCCTTATCGGCGCCACCCTCCGTTCGGAGGGTTTGTCCAGAAGAACGCAAAACCTGACGCCGGCGGGGTCCAGGGCCTCCAGCCGGCGGATCAATGCGCCGTAGGTCAGGCCGGTATCGAGGATGTCCTCGACAATAATAACGTGTTTGGAGGCGACATCGGGGGAAATAACGGGCGCGGAGACGGAGGAAAGGCTCACCTCGCCCGTGCTCGCGTCGCCGTCATAGCTCGAAGCGACGATAAAGCCGATTTCCACCGGGATGCTCAGTTTCCTAGCCAGGTCGGCCACAAAGATGACCGCCCCCTTGAGCACGCACAGGAGAAGCAGATCCTTACCATCGCAATCGCGGGAAATGTCGGCGGCCAGCTCGGCCACGCGCGCGGCGATCTGTTCTTCGCTCAAGAGGACTTCGAGACGCTCACCCCTCATAGTCAACCCTCAAAGCGGCCGTCGAGCCGGGCTTGAGCCGATACGCGTTGTCGATGGCGTGACCCATCACCCAGGCGATCTTGCCGTTCGAAATCAGGAGCGGAACGCGATCGCGCAGGAAACGGGGAACTTTCTTGTCGATGAAGAAGTCTTTGAGCTTCTTGCCGCCTTGCGCTCCGAGAGGCCTGAACGCGTCGCCCGGCCGCCTGAAGCGCACTTGGAGCGGCATGCGCAAGGCGTCGAGGTCGAAATATTGACGGCTCGGCGCGCACATGCGCGCGAGCCGCGCCGGCGACTTTATCTCGGTCATCACCGTTGTTCTGATCTTGAGGCTAAGCTCGGGGATCAGGGTCGATCCGCCTATCGCGATCTCGAAGGTCTTCCTCGACTTCGCTCCCGTTTTCGACGCCTCGGAGATCAGGCCCGCGCCTTCGCTTATCTCCAATCTCAGCCCGCCCGGCAGATCGAGCCGGCCGCGACCGGATCGCACGTGTGAGTCGGCCTCTTCATAGTGCAACGACTCCAGCATGCCGGCGCCGGGCTTTGCGGAAAACACGAGCTCCGAAAAGACCCTCTTCCTCAGGGCCGGATGGAACGCGGCCAGCAGCGAGGCGTCGAATCGTACCCAGCCGGGCCTTCGCTCCACGACTACCTCTCCGGCGATGAGCGACGACTCGGTTTCGATGAAATCGTTTTCGGCCGCAAGGGCCGAGGCCGCGCTCGCAAGCCGCCGCTTGATCCGCGGGTTGTACTCCTGTTCGAGCATGGGCAACAGTTCCAGCCTGATCCGGTTGCGCAGATATTCGGGCGATTCGTTGCTCTCGTCCTTGCGATACTTCAACTTGTTTGCGCGGATGTAGCGCATGATGTCGCTCCGCCACGCGTCTATGAGCGGACGGATGATCTGCGGGCCGCCGTCGCCGCCAAGGCGCCTGACGGGCGGGATGCCCGAGAGCCCCTGAGGTCCGGAGCCCCGAATGAGCCGCATGATAACGGTTTCGGCCTGGTCGTCGGCGTTGTGGCCCACCGCCACTTTGTTTGCGCCCAGCGATACCGCCGAACGCAACAGGAACTGGTATCTCAGGCGGCGGGCGGCGTCCTCGATCGACA
>SDBT01020924.1_pt1 | contig 10223 bp, 7 predicted proteins | sample 2277101 | NCBI WGS metagenome assembly SDBT01 (sample SAMN10404973, study PRJNA504765) | marine sediment metagenome | isolation source: marine sediment core GS10_PC15, 103 cmbsf | place: Arctic Ocean: Southern Knipovich Ridge | collected 2010
TGAATTTTGCTTAAGCCACGCGCCAAAGCAGCCTGCAGGTATTTCGGGCCTGATGACAGTCCGGTAGCCCCTCACGACGACTTTTCACCTGCGCGTTGTTGCCACCATCCTTCCAGAAGAAGAGGAAAATTACGGTGAATCTTCCTATTGTCAAGCCTGCAAAACCTACGGAATCTACCTTCAACCAGATTTCACATATTGACTGACAACTCTTTCAAACTGTCAATCCTTTTAAAACTGTGTCTGATCCTACTTTTTCGTGACAAAATCATCACATAACAACACTTACTGAAAACGGCTATGATCAGTAATCTTTAAGGGGCTGCATCCAGTCGGGCCAATCGGTTGACTGAACGCCGCCGCCGAGAGTCCAGGGGCCTGATTGAGCATACTTTCGATGCCATTTAAGGGTCCACAGCTCTTTAAGCCCAACTTTACGAGCAGAAAAATCCATAAACAGGCAACCGGCGAATCCATCGTGCCGGTCGAGACAATACCGTCCCATTTGGGCATCATTGTTCCACTCATCACCGCTATAAGGGGGAGGTGTGTCCGTATGTAGCGCCCAGCCGTTATAACGCTGAGCCTCCAGGAACAATGGCACATATCCGGCCCCCGCGACAGACGGCCCGCGGAAGAAGAAATCCGGAGTCCCCCGTTCTTGATGTGGTTCCCGGCCTGCAGGTGGATCGACAACCCAGCCATTGATTCCGTAACTTCCCTTCATTTGTGCCGGCTCTCCTTGCCAGTACCAGTGAGAATCTCTCATATATCCCCAGGCCATCGTTACACCTGTACCCGATACGTGTCCTTCGGCACCGGAATCCACGCCATATTCATCCACCCACGGTTTCGTCGCGTTCGGACAACAGGTAAACTCATCATCCCACTTATAGTAATCCCTAAGTGCGTAAACCCATCGATTGTCGGACGGAGAGCCCATCATGAATCGGCTGTTATAGTCTTCGGCGTACATCGAAAAGAATAGGCCCCACTGCTTGAGCTTGCTTATGCACACAACGCTCTTGGCTTGCAATTTGACACGCTGCAATGCAGGCATTAAAATCGACATTAATAACGCAATAATAGCGATTACTACCAAAAGTTCAATTAATGTAAAACCACTCGTTCTTCGCTTGTACATAATCAAATTCAGATTAATTCCGAAAACCATATTTTCTCATGAAACTACTCTTTTTATATACCGATAAACTTGTATTGCAGAATAATGCGACTTTAAACAATTATGGACTGACATTTCCCATTTACGCTTCACTTTAATTCTCCTACAAGCTTCGAGTCTCATAATAACGTAATTTCATCTCATTATCAACAATATTATGGTCGTCCCAGTGAGTTGTCTCGCAAAAAACGCCCAAAAAGCCACCTTTTCCTACTACTTGGGAAATCCGGGATAAAAAAAAGCCGGCCCCTGTTTATAACTGGCAGGGCCGGCTTGCTTGCTTACGATATAGCAAATCATCTGTTGGCTTCGGCTTCTATGGCTGTTTTGCGTAGTTCATCGACTTCTATTTCAATATCCCGCAACTGCTCTTTTGCGATTTGCACTTTCGATAAATCTCCCGCCTTGGTATACAGCTTAACCATTTCGTTCAGGGCGACTTTTTCACATGCGATCCCAACCAGACGGGTAATGATCATGCCATCCTTGTTTGCACTTAATTCCCTGCCCATTTCCAACCCATATATAAGATGTGCTTCTGTGCTTAAATAGTCATTATTGGCCATGCTCTCCCGGGCCTGGTCAATAATACCAAAGACATAAACGCGAATATCACGGAGGGTTTCGGTCGTTTCAGTCATGGCCTTTTCCTGGTCCTCCAGCGATAATTCGAAGAATTCACGCTCGGTGATAGTCTGCATATAGGGACGATTGAAAATATCGAGAGAGATGTATTTTTTCTCCGGAGTCGGAGCTTCGGTGGGGGCCAGCTCATCCTGCCAGAAGTCGGCAACAAATTCCTCCAGTATTTCTTCCTGATCGGCTTGTGACAGACTCTCGAATTGCTCCTTTGTGATTGGAAAATTATCGTCTGCCGGCTCCGTCGCTTCTGCTGCTTGCAATTCTACCGGCGCCACTTCCGAAATTTCAACTTTTGCCGGAGTCTGAGCTGATGAACGCGCCGGTATTGTCGTGTCCCGACCAGATGAATTATTGAATAGCAGAAAAAGCCCTGAAATCAGGATCGCACAACCAGCAACAATTGCTGCTATCTTTTTCAATTTACTATTCCTCTTAAAATCTCGATTAGCGGGGCAACATCCAACAAGCTGCCTTTTCTCATCGATATAACAAATGAGACGTTTCTTTTAGTCTAACATTTTCGCTATTTCGTAAAAAGCATAAAAAAAGCCGAGCTTCAAAGCCCGGCCTGTTTTCGCTGATATCTTGTTTATGTTACTTGCTAAGCTTGAACTCGTACTGATAGAGTTCGTTTTCGACCAAAAGCGATGGTAGTTGGAAACAAAAATAAAAAAGTTGAATATTTTTTTTATTCCATTTCCCACAAGAACTTACGTTTAAAACCCCCTCTACATTTTTGTAGATTTTCGCATCAAACGCGCAGGTACGTTCAATTATAAAGGCGCTGCTTTTTGGCTCAGACAAAAAGCAGCAAGAAAAAGGTAAAAGTAAAAAGGCAAAATTACGGAAACAGTGTTTGTCATTCCCGCGCAGGCGGGAATCCATTTTTTCTCTATAGCCCTGGGGGGCGGCGGTATTAAGCTCAATTTTTCCATCACGATTCCGGACCGGACGGCACAGCTTTTCGTGGCACTGGCGCTGTTGTACCGCCGGGCACGCTACGGCTACGCCTTCCGCCGGATACCGCTTACCCAGGGAAAATACGCCATCGTCGATCCGGAAGATTTCGAGCGGTTAAATAAGCACAAATGGTTTGCCGTCAAGAACGCTAATACCTTCTATGCCGGCCGAACCATTTACGCCGGCAAAAAGTATATTTCTATCAGGATGCACCGGCAAATATTACACCCGCCCGAGAATCTCTTAGTCGACCACATTAATCATAACGGCCTGGACAATCGAAAAGCCAATCTCCGGCTCGCAACATGCGCGCAGAATACCTACAACAGGATATGCTTTAGAAAGAGTAAATCCTCAAAATATACAGGAGTCAGTTGGAGGAAACAAAAAAAGAAATGGAGAGTCATTATATGCTATAAAAGAAAGAACATATTCATCGGATCTTTCGAAGACGAAATCCAGGCCGCAAAGGCATACGACAAAGCAGCAAAAAAGTACCACGGAGAATTCGCGTCACTGAATTTCCCGCCGTGAGTTGAGATCGCAGAGAATTAATCAATAGTTTACCCCATGAGATAGCTTGTCCCTTAGGCGGCAAAGCCGCCATCTCACGGGGTAACTAGTGAATGGCAAGGGCTGTCCCGAATGCCGCTCTTTTAAGGGATTGATGAGTAGACAATTTCTGCATCGACAAGAGGGCACGTATGAATTGCAAGATACCTCTCTTGCTGTAAAAGAGAGCAAGAACTGCCTTTATAAGTAATTTCGTCAATCGGAGCATTAAACCTCCAAGAATTACGAAAAAGACCGATATATGGCTTAACGGACCGTCATTCAGGGCAGTCCCGATTTTTACAAAACCTCAGTCTTTCACTAAAAAACGCCTTTGCAGGGTTATAAATCATGATTTCTACTCTAAAACACATGTGTCTCAGAATCCACAGTACCCTGACGAGAGGCTAAAGAACTGCTCTTTTCGGCTGAGGCCAAGCGAAGCCGAGAAAATCTCAAAATTACTCATTTTTCTGGATTTTTCTCTTGCTTTATACGTACCATATCCTTTATTCTATATATTATATATGTGAGGAGGCCTCCGCTTATGCTTCCGGGTGATGCAGTTTAGCACGAGTTATTAATCGCAATACTGCTGCTGTTATAGGACTCCTCGTCGGAAGAATAAAGTCACTGTCCGAAAAAATAGTAATTAACTATATTGTTAAATACTGATTTTGGCCGAAATATAAGAACAGACAAAATAAATTTAGTTAACGCGTTTTCTGTTAGGTTAAGTGAAGCTATCACTATGGATTGAGCTTCCAGAAAAAAACAAAGAAGATATGTTCTTCCGTCTTGTGAGGCTCCTCAGAGCTGGGTAATGAAAAGTTTTTTATTTTTAGTTTGAAATTAACATGGAACCTTGTTAAGAAGAGCCGATGTTTTGTTTTAGTGGATTGGCTTGTGGAAAGACCTGCCCTTGGCAGGTGTTTCCCCGGCGGGCAGTTATTGAACTAGGCGAGGACTGAGTGGCAAAAGACATTGAAGGATCCGAGACATCCTGTTCTCCTACGGGGACAGGTAGTCAGTCGGCTAGCCAGTCTACCGGCACGCTGAGAAAACTTGTGCGCGCGCACCCGATCTTAGCCAAGTGCCTGTATGCGGCCATCTTTTTGATCGTGGTTTGCTCTTTCTTGGTCTATGATAGCTCATTTGCCAAGCAGGTTGAGTACAATCGCTCGGATCTGATGATGCTCGGTACCGAAATGCTTACCGAAGCTGGCCCAAAGTTCCAAGACGCTGCTAAGCGGCACGCTAGTTTGTTGCGCAAGTATAAAACGGATATGAAGCCAGGACGCAAGGCTTCTCTTTTAGCATTCCTCCCCCCTTACAGAAAGTACAATCCCGAAAAGGGTATCGATGAAGCAATAGTCATTCTCGACACCATCAAGGGAAATGACATTCGCGAGAATGCGGACGCTGTGTGGAAAGCGGGGGAGCAGTTGATGAAGTTTCGAGATACGACGAGCAACTTCTTTCGTCGAATAGGCAGCTACACACCTGGGAAAATGCCTAAGCCCCTCCTGAAACAGATTGTTGATGCGAATGCCGTCTCCGGAAAAGCTTGGATTAGTTTTGACAAACGCACGACTCTGGCGAAAGAGTACGAGATATTGTTCGAGGCCTGGAAGCTTTGTGAAGCCAACAGAAAAACCATGCTTTTGATCTTTGTTGGTAGAGGCTATGCCTGTGACAAAGATGATGCGGTACTGTTGGCGAGGGTCACAGAGCAGTTCCAAATAATAGCCCAAAAAGCCGCCAAAGCTAAGCAGAAATGGGCTCAGACATTGAAGGTCAACAGTCCGGCGAGGGAACTGGTCGAGTTGTTTGCCCAGTCAGAGGACCGCCGCGCCAAAATACTCCAGGAAATGGGCAATAATGGTGATATGAATGAGGCCCACAAGTTGATGTGGGAAGCAATTGAAAACGCAATCCAGATGAGAGAGAGGGTGTTAGAGATAGCTCTTGAACTCGAGGGGGAAACACGAGACTGGAAACAATTCTCCCTATAGCGTAAAGACGGCTTATCACGCTGCTAACTAAAAAACTGAAAGAATCTGTCTGCCACGAGCCTGCTGTTGCTACCCCAATAGCGTTCAAATAGACGTTATCCGCGTTTTGGAACCAAGGTACAGAAACGTTGGCAAAGTTTATATTTATACACACCCAATGGACCTGCAATGACAACCAGAGCAATGATTACAAACCAAATAGTGTATTCATTTATACAATCTGCAAGCCAATTGGCAGGTTTCCTTACGTACGGAGCGGCGCTTGGGCCACGACTATCGTGGTTAATGACTATTCCTTTCGCGCGTTTCCTATCCGGTTTGGTTGTCGTCCATGCGTGGACAATGACTTCAACCTTATTGTCGATATCCCCTATCTTCCAAGTTTGATCGGAAAGGCGCTTGGCCTTCTTCGGTTCAGCACCCTTTCTTCTGATCTCAACGTAATTAGCATCCGGGATTATCGCTCGCGCCATTTCGACTGTATGTCCGCTTTCGTTGCTAACGACAATGTGATACATGCCCTGTGTTTTGACAAGCTCGGCTATATTTGGATTCGCGCTCGTAGTTGGACTGCGGGGATCTGCAAGATCCTTCTTCAATGGAGAGGCCATTTCCCAACTTTCATAGTCCACGACAGCTGTTGGCATAACAGCCAACACGTTGGTGAATTGAACCACTATTGCCACTATCCCACAGACCCCACCGACGATTGCTATAATCCCACCGACGATCGCCACAATACGTTGCCATTTCTTCAGACTTCCATCCTGTTCTTTCTCCCAAAGCTTCTCAAGTCGTTTTACATAACTCATAAAGCTTCTCCCATGCTGAATTCCTTCATTTTTATTGCTCATAATCCCTGATTAAGCTGAATATATTATATAGGAAGGGACTTCTTTCACAAGAGACAAATCTTTTAATATCGCAAATATTATTATGTTCTGAGTAAATCACAATGTGCCATATATCCTACGAATTCCGAGGCCACCATACTTAATTACAGCCAATGTTTGCGCCCCAAAGCTCTGAAGCCGAATTCCGGGGACACCATACTTATTTCCAGCCGATCACTGCACCCCAACGCTCCGCAGTAATTCAGCCCAACTGCGGATTATGCTGGAAAAAATAATTAATAGTAAATTTATGCCATAGGTATAGTCAATAATCAATGACCACCCCTATCATTATCAAGCACGACTCATCGAAAAAAGTACTATACTACTTTAATTCCCCCTCTATGACGTAGCTTCACGCCGTTCAATTCTTCTTTCTCTCGCAAGCTCGATTCGCTTGGGTTCAGTATAGACTCGCTCGAGAAGGACATAGGTGAAGTCGAAGATATCTTCCGCATCTTCCTGCCCTAATGACCCTTCATGTGCTCCGTCGTTCCCATCATCTTTGATGCATGTGGACAAGTCTCGTAGTGCTTCGGGAAGAACACCATTGTCAAACAGCCAGGGAAGTCGCAAGCCAAGGCTTCTCCTCGTCCTCGCGTTCAGGCCTTCGACTTCACCTCCCGGAAGCATGCTTCTGGTGGCCAAATCGATGCAGAGTCTGAACATAGTTCCGGCAGCATTGACGCAGCCAATAGCCATGCAGGCTGCACCTTCTCTGAACGCCGCGGTAATATTCTCGGGCAAGTGCTCTGGGGGTTGTCTTGATGCCATGTCTTTAAGGCTAACATACCCCTCAACATTCATGAGTTGATTGACTGCGAAACCGATATTTGCCAAGCCACTCCTGATAGTATCTCTATCATTGATTTCCTTCTGACTCAGAATGAACACAGTTGATCTGTTACACGCACGACATACGCAGAAGGTTTCAAACCATTGTTGCCAGTCGTAGTAAACAACAGTCGGGATTTGTGATACTAGGTCAAATGTAATCTCTTTCGCGTTACATCGCGGGCAGTTGGCTACCAACTCAGACATCGATCAGTCTCCTTTATCTGGAAAACTATGGACAGTGGGCCTTTTGAAACAGACCCACATTCACCCATTAAAATTTAATTAACACCGTCTAATTAAAATTCTCATCCTCGAAAGCCTTCCCATATAAATTCGTATATCGCATGTCGAATAAATTCGTATGTCGTATATCGCATATCGTATGTATGCCCTGTACGAAGCTTAACGGGCAGACTCTATGTACGGCTAAAATAGGTGCGTAAAGACAAAAAAAGGCGAATATTTTCGTATGTCGCATATCGTATGTTGTATATCGCATTACGCCTTTGGAAAAATGATACACAAAGATAAGTAAAATGGCAACATTTTTTATTATGTTTTTGACAGGATAACAGGATTAACAAGGGGATTTTTATAAATTATCAAGTACATCTCGTTATCCTGTCAAAAAATCTTTGTTTTCATCAGCGTTCTCCCCGTTAGATGGTGGCTTAGTTTCCAAAATTCGTAATGTCGTCGGGCGTCCCGTAAAGACCATCGGCCCCCGCTGAAATTAATATGTAAGAATCGGGCCTGTAAGGCCAGTCTCTGGCTGTTATCTTCGGATTTTTGATATAGTCATAGAAGATGCCAGTCCTCATTAATGGATGCTCTCTGCGATCGGCCATCTGCTTGATACCGATAAGGGCAAAGTTGTCAAATACATCATAAATTGTTCTTATCATTTTCCTGGAAGTGTCCGCCTTGTAATAAAGAATTGGCGCCCCCGCCCGAACAATCTTTCCATTAGCCATGCTTATTTTCTTTGCACCAAATACATCGCAAATCACAAATGTATTAGGATCTAACGGTCCGGCAGCATTAGTCCCAAACAGATCGAGAAGTCTGAACGCGCCGACATTCGCAAGCTCCAGGTAAGGACCTTTCCTCTCGTCGAAAGTGTCCGGAATACCATCGCCGTTAATATCTCTTGTTTGAGCCGGATCGTATGAGCCGGGTCCCCTTTGCTCATCAAGGCCATCCCCTCTCCAGGCTGAATTCGGATGAAATCCCAGCAAATCCCATCCAAGAAGCGCTTCGGCGAGTTTTTGCGAACCAGCATAAATACGGGCGACCCGTGACCTGTCAGACGGTGGATAATCGCCGTAGTCGTTCTTGAAAGCTTCCAGAGCCAGCTCTATCGTGGCAAACTGGGCTTTTTGCTTTGTCTCTTTCGCCATTTTTTTCACTGCACTTAGAGACGGGAGAAGCAAACCAACTAAAAGCGCTATGATTCCCAGAACGATCAACAACTCAATAATCGTTAGACCCGTTTTTTTACGTTCCACAGCTACTCCTTTTAATATCCGCGCTCGCATTGTTGCTCGCATATCGTCCGTTGCACGATTATTATACCTGAACCGCAACCGTCAATCAAGCATTATCACCTACCCAACTTACCATATATTACCATTGTTTGTAATCACAGCGTATCTCATGGGCTGTTAATAATTTTAACAAAATGCAAAAAAAATGAAAAAATCTCGTATTGGGCGGAATTTTCGTGACCGGGGGGTGAACTTTTGCCTTTAATAGGTAGAATAGAAGTTATAACGTAAACGCCGAAGAAAGGAGGCGTATGATGTTTATGAGAAAACAGAATTCAGAAATCAGATGCCAGAAACCAGAAAACAGACATAGATCAGGGGCCGGAAATCTATCCTCTGCCTTTCGTCCTGTGTTTTATGTGCTCTTCGTGCTGGTTCTCGCACTTATAGCTGAGCCGGTTCTGGCGGCTAAAACTCGGTCCAGCAGCAGCAAATCCCGCAGCTCCAGCCGGCAGGCTTCAAAGCCGGCCCCTGCGCCGAGGGCACCATCCAGATCATCATCGAGCCGCTCCAGGAGCGTTTCATCCAGCCGCAGTTCCAGCCGGGTAACAGCAAGCCGAACACCCAGCAGAAGCACATCCAGCAGGTCTATAACCAGCCGGACGCCAAGCAGGAGCATATCCAGCAGGGCCATAACCAGCAGGGCACCCAGCCGGAGCACGTCCAGCAGGTCTATAACCAGCCGGACGCCAAGCAGGAGCATATCCAGTCGATCCATAACCAGCCGGACACCCAGCAGGAGCACATCCAGTCGATCCATAACCAGCAGGGCGCCCAGTAGCAGCATATCCAGCAGATCCATTACCAGCCGGACACCCAGCAGGAGCAGTTCCAGCAGATCCATAACTAGCAGATCGCCCAGTAGTAGCATATCCAGCAGATCCATAACTAGCAGATCGCCCAGCAGAAGCATATCCAGCCGAAGCAGTTCGAACGGCAGGATCAGCTCAAGCATATCCTCGCGTATCGGCAGTTCTATTAGCACAAGAACACCATCCAGCAGATCCATTACCAGCAGAAGCACATCCAGCAGATCCATTACCAGCCGGACGCCGAGTACAAGCACATCCAGCCGAAGCCGTTCGAGCAGCAGGATCAGCCCGAGCATAACCTCGCGTATCGGCAGCACAATCACGACAACAAGGCCGTCCGTTCCCAACAGAGCCAGGCAGCCGGCTGCACGCTCAAGCGGAGCTTCGCGTATCGGCGGTTCGATCGGCACACGAAGCTCATCTGCTCCCACAAGAGCCAGGCAGCCGGCTGTAAGCTCAACCAGGCCTTCGACTTCATCCAGGTCCCGGACGTCTACTTCATCCAGGGTAAACAGCAGCAGCCGGTCGTCGCTTCGTTCGGAGCGCAGTCGAAACATCGGCACTGTTATCGGTAAAAGGACGCCGTCTGTCTCGGCTGCGAAGAAGCAGTCGGCTACGAGCGTGCGTTCGCCGGCAGTGAACCCCCCATCGCGTATCGGCAGGACAATCGGCACGAGAAGCACTACCAGCCGGACGGCGGGAAAAATCGCCAGCGTTCGCGAGCCAAGGGCTGCTACCCGCGGAACAGTCGGAAGCGCCGCCGGCAGTCCTAGGGACTCCAT
>SDBT01020925.1_pt1 | contig 10222 bp, 11 predicted proteins | sample 2277101 | NCBI WGS metagenome assembly SDBT01 (sample SAMN10404973, study PRJNA504765) | marine sediment metagenome | isolation source: marine sediment core GS10_PC15, 103 cmbsf | place: Arctic Ocean: Southern Knipovich Ridge | collected 2010
CATCGTCTTGCGCGGAATATATTTGTTGTTTTTAGCGGGTGGGGGTTTGGTTAGTTTCGAATTTAAGCCTTATCTCATTATGCCACGATAGCTCATTGGCTATTGACAAAGACGCCCGTCAGAACTAGGATTTGTTATTAGAGTAAAGCTACTGAAATTGAGCATAGAGAAACAAGACTATGGCTCTTCTAGACCTACTAAAACACAGAAAAAGTGTTAGGGATTTCCTAGATAGACCTGTTGAGCGAGAGAAGATAATGATGTGTCTTGAGGCAGCAAGGCTAGCTCCGTCCGCCTGCAATTCACAGCCGTGGAGATTCATAGTAGTGGATGATACGCGGTTAAAGAATAAGCTCTGCGATGCTGCCTTCACCGGTATATATTCGATAAATTCCTTTTGCAAAATGGCGCCAGTTATAGTTATCGGCATCTCCGAAAAGTCCAAGTTTTTGGCCAGAATCGGCGGGATGTTTCGAGGCACAAAATACTATCTTATAGATATAGGGATAGCTTGTGAGCATTTCGTACTCCAGGCTGAAGAACTGAACCTTGGAACTTGCTGGATAGGTTGGTTTAATGAAAAGGCGGTAAAATCAATATTGAACATCCCGCAGCGTAAAAAGATAGACATCGTGATAGCGTTAGGCTATTACGATAGGGAAAAGCTAGGGCCAGAACATGGCAGGGAGCCAATAGACAAAATCGCGTCCTTCAATGCCTATTGAGTCAAGCGACATCCCGATAGGCTACATCTTTTTCAAAGTCGTAACTACATTCCTCAAATATCATGTTCAACTTACAATAGGCGCATAGAGCTTCAAGCTGCCCTCAAACCTTACCGACCGAGCTTATTGCGGACTGTTAGTCCTTACTGTTATCACTCGCCTCTCTATGGTTGCAACTACACTCTGCACGCCCGGGGGGTTAATTTATGTTAAGGGGGCTTGACAAACGCAATAATATAATTATAATTAAAGGCCCAGCATATGACATAATGCTAAAACTCGACAGAACTGGTAATTAAGGGAAGTGTAGAGTCACTAATGATAGAGAGGCTATGAACCTTTTGGCAAGAGGGAGTGAAGACGCAATGATCAGGCAGCGAGGTACCAGCTTACTCGAGGTTCTAGTAGCACTGGGAATATTAGGGATAATAGCGGCTGCATTTCTGGCGGCGATATCCTCAGGGCTATCCGGCGCAGGATTAGTTGAGGAGCGCCTTACCGCGGAGAACCTGGCGCGTACTCAGATAGAGGATATCAAGAGCCTCCCTTATGATGACAGCAGCTACTATCCTGTCACCGTCTCCCCCCCGCTTGAGTACACGGTCTTAATAGATGTAACAGACCTGTCCCCTGCCGATTATCCCGACACGCTTCAAAAGGTAGTGGTAAGTGTGTGTCGGGAGGGACATACTGTGCTGGCAGTAGAAAGCTACAAGGCTAAGCGATGATGAATGGGTGGACCAGTCAAAAAGGTATGACCCTGCTGGAATTAATGGCAGCCATGGCCATTGCGGCTATGCTTATGGGTGGGGCGGTATTGCTTCTCTTTCAGGAGTACAGTGGAACTGACATCGCCAAAACCTCCGTTACTGTAACGCATGAGATAGGCAACGCTGCTCGGCGGATTAGTCAGGACGCGATGATGGCCGAAAGCACCGATCTTATAGATGGAGCTGACCCTGTGAACCAGGCAACACTATTCTGGATAGAGCGATATGATTTTGCCAATTTGCCTCATTCCAGTAGCTATGTGCTTTATGACACTGACCTTCGGCGTAACTATGATGGGATTGAGACTACGATAGCTCGAGATATTTCCAAGATCGAGTTTTCTCGGACTGGTCACCTCGTTACAGTGTCCATAAGCTGTACACCCCGATGGTGGGCTCCGGAGCGAACGGTGCAAAAAACGTACCGGATTTATCTCAGGACAGCGGAGGGGAGTTAGTCATGACGAATAAGAATTTGGGAAACATGAATAGACAGCGAGGGCACGTTTTAATCTTGGTTTTGATTGTATTAGCTGTCGGCTCATTGCTTATTACACCTATGCTCAGGTATGTGTTCACCGGACTTAAGGAAGCTGATATCTCAAAAGAACTTTTGCTCAAGCAGTATGCCGCCGATGCTGGGGTTGAGTACAGCTTGTGGCAGTTGAAGTACAACGTAGATGGCTTAACTGACCAGCTGAGTCCTGAGAACCCCAGCTGCAGCACCTCCATAACTGTGAACGGCATAGATGTGCCCGTCACTACGGAGATAAGTCAATCGCCGCAGTCGGGTAACGGTTCATTTACAATCCCACCACCTGAATCTGGCATTCATCTGGCCGTAGCCTTGGAGATAACGTCACCCTCTTGGTCTGGATCGGGACAGATAGCTTACCTCACCCATATAGTTTCTATTTATAACTACGGTACTTCTGCAGTGCACCTGAAGGCACTTCTCCAACAATTAGACCCATACCTTGAGTATGTGTCAGGATCCTACGAGGGGCCTAATGCCGAATCGACGAAAACCTATGTGAATGACCACTGGGAACTGCACTTCGACTTCAGAGAACCCCTTCCCAGACTTGGGACACAGGAGGCGATGTTCATCACCTTCATAGCCTCGGCAGAGGAGGACATGGGTGAGCATGCTTATTCGGGTAGTGGCGAGGTGAGCTACGCCGGGTTCGCGGAGGAGGAAGTACTCAGTTATTCTGGCGAATCTGGAACGGCAGCCTTTGGTCTTTACGATCTCACCATCACCATCGGCTCGTATACAGTTCTGGTTAACGTGGGCATTACCGAGGAAGGCGAAATAATTGTGCGCTCCTGGCAAATTCAATGAGTTGAATTAGACTCCTTGCCGAAAAGTATGCTAACTTTGGGATGACCTACAGTCTGCATGATGCCGAACAAAGGTTCCATTACGCACCTAATTGTAAAATCCAGCCAATGTTAGACTAATTCTCCCGCTAGCACCACTACCCTCTACAATCTCGTAACTACATTACACACACCCAGGAGTTTATCTCTAAGTTGAGGGTCTTGACAACCACACAAATGGGACTATAATTAAGTTACCTGTTGTGAAATAACCCTAAAAACAATAGATGCGGGTGGGGTGAAGATGATGGGGATGACATGAGGGCATCGGAACTGCTGCTTAGCGTGGCGGTAGTCGGTGCCTTTTTTGGGTTGAGTTGGAGAGTTATATAGCTTAACCATAAAGAAAGGAGGTGTCACATGGCAACCTATATTATTCTTAGCCGGATTTCCCCAGAAGCATTCCGAGACCCTAAAGACTTAGGAAAACTAGCTGATACAGTCTCGGAAAAGATTAAGCGTGACTGTCCTGGAGTCGTCTGGAAGGATAGTTATGCCACTTTGGGGCGCTTTGATGTCGTTGATGTGGTTGAGGCGGATAATCCGAAGGAGGTCGAGAAAGCAGCCATGATTATCCGTGCTTACGGGCATTCTACCACCGAGACGTTAGCGGCGACACCTTGGAAAGAATTCTTGGTCAACCTTTAACCGGATTGTTTGGACAGGTGCTAAGTTGTGCCAATGAAATTGACGAAGCACATTTATAGTTTTAGTGGCATATGGGGCACTGGCGTCTGGGGTGCAAATGTATATCTGCTGGTAGATAATAGTCTGACTCTAGTTGACACTGGATTCAAGGGCAGGCATAGACAAATACTCAAAGAAGTGAGGAAGCTGGGCTACTCTCCTTCTGACATAGCTAATATTATCATCACCCATCATCATGCCGACCACATTGGCAGTCTAGCCGTGCTGAAGGAAATTACCCGAGCCAAGGTTATAGCCCATCCGGCTGATGCTCCATACATCGACGGCCGTTTACCACAACCACGACCACCGACACCAAGGTGGTTAAGCAAGGCGCTGGCTCCTTTGCATCAGCTATGGGCTACTACTCCAGTAGCGGTGGATATATCAGTTAACGAGGGTGATGAGCTCCCAATACTTGGCGGCATTGAGGTATTGCATACACCAGGCCATACAGTGGGGAGCATCTGTTTATTTCTACAAGAGGAGCGGTTAGTCATTGCTGGCGATGTGCTGGCTAATAGGTTTGGATTGAGATTACCCTCAAAAGCGTTCACTGTTGATATAGCCCAAGAAATCAACTCGATAAATAGAGTGGCGAGTTTAGACTTTGATATTATTTGCTTCGGTCATGGTTTACCACTGGTGCATAAAGCTTGCCCAACTATTACTAATCTTGCTAAGATGCTGGAGGGTGAGTACCAAAGATTCGGCTAGGTGCAAGTTATTTTGGAGTGACCTTGAGATAAAAAGTTAGGGTAAAGGGAGTTTCCCAATGACAGTCAAGATTGTAACTGATAGTGTCTCTGACCTACCATCTCAGGTGGTTAAAAAACTAGGGATTACAGTAGTTCCACTAAATGTTCGCTTTGGTACCAAGGTCTACCGTGACGGTGTCGACCTGACTCCAGAGCAGTTCTTCGATAAATTAGTGCACAGCAAAACTCTACCGGTCACTTCAGTGCCATCGCCAGGAACCTTTGCTGAGATATATGATAAGCTGGCTGAGGAAACGGATGAAATCTTGGTCATTACTGTTACTTCCAAGCTCAGTGGCACGCATGAGGTAGCGCTACAAAGTGTTGGATTGATGAAGAGGAAATGCCGGGTAGAAGTTGTTGATTCCCGAGTGGCGGTTATGGCACAAGGATTTATAGTTATCGCTGCTGCCCGGGCAGCTCAGGCTGGAGCTAAATTTGACGAGGTGCTGGATATAGTCCAGCGCAACATTCCTCGGGCGGATTTCCGCGCCGCTTTTGATACTCTGGAATACCTCCAACGAGGGGGGCGCATTGGCAAGGCGCAGGCCTTTCTGGGGTCAATACTTAAGATAAACCCTATCATTGGTCTAAAGGAGGGCGAGGTGTTTCCTTGTGGCCGGGAACGTTCTCGAGCCAAGGCGATAGACCACTTATATAATTTTGCTATGAGCTATTCTCATATTGAAGAGATGGCTGTAGAGTATGCCATCGCTCTTGAGGAGGCGGAGATGCTGGTTGAGCGGCTTGGTTCTAGGTTTCCTAAAGAGCGTATCTACCGCTCAAGGACAAGCCCGGTAATCAGTACCCATACTGGCCCTGGTCTTCTTGTTGTAACTGTGTTAGGTGATAGACAATAACCGACACTTTGTAACACCGGGCCACCTCGCTCTGTGAGCTGCCACCACAAACAACCGAACCTCATCTTCCGAAATGCCTGTCATTATTGACAGCCACAACTACGGATACTATAATCTCGTTATGTGGAGCATATTATGCGGATACTGAGTTCGTCCATAAGGTTGCTAAGTAAAATTGCCCGGCTTTGGTTCATTCCTGCCTCGTTACTACTGGTAATGGTAGCACTATTTACCGCGAAACCGGCTGAGGCCGGCTGACCAGATACCAGTTTTAGCCTGACCGTGGATGTCAGCCCGAATGGAGGTGTTATAAAGGTAGACCAGGACGTTTCTTCTTATCCGGTTACCTACAGCTTTGAGAGCGGTACAAACGTTCGCCTTGAGGCAGTGCCTACCTTCGGTTATCGCTTCAATAACTGGAGTGGAGACCTGTCTGACACCAATAACCCCACTAATATAGTGATAGACTACGATAAGAATATTGTCGCTAACTTCTCTGTCAATTGGCATTTGCTCGGTGGTATTACCGGCAGTACCGGCCTGATAGTATTTCTCGTTATCGTCTTAATTATTAGACGCGGGTAGGGCTTTACGCATCGCAAAGAATATGAATCAAGGCATAATTGTTGTAGTATTACCCGACCGAGGAGACCGTTACTTGAGTACGGCACTGTTTAGGTCTATGTGCGCAAAGTGTCCCCCATAAAGGGGTATTGACAAAGCCCATCAATAAGGACTAAGCTTGAATTCCAACACTTAAAATACTTGAACTAAAATAATTGCGGTGTTAGTTTATGAGGGTGAGGGGATGAAAAAGGGCACTGGAATCGCTGTTTAACGGCGGTTGTTGGTGCCCTTTCCTGGTTTGAGCCATATGAATGCCAACGCCATCATACCTTTGCTGGGAGGGTGAACTGAAACCTGTCTCCTGCCAAGTAGTAGAGTATGAACTACCATGCAGAAAGAGTGATGGACGAAGCTGAAATTAACAAGCCGGTTAGCCCAAAAATGGAACAGGCAGCCATGCAGAGGGCAAGATACCGAGCCAAAGCGGCAAGGTGGGACCTTGATGTTGCCGTATTCTTCTTCGCCATTTTGATTATTGTCGTAATCTTACTATTTCAGGGAACTGGACTCGAGTTCGTGGCACCAGCTGCCATCGCTGGATTAGCCATGGGCTGGCTCATGGGATGGAAAAAGGGGAAGCAACTATACGAGCATTTCTACGATGAAGAAATATCAAAACTGGAGCAAGAGTTAAGAAAGACGGTTGAGGGAGCTGTAGAGGAAACGATAGAGGAGAAGGTTCAGAAGGCACTGCGACAGAGGTGGCGGTAGACCGTCGCGCTTAGATTCGCTTAACCTGTTTATGAGTAAACTAGATGATTTTAAGTCCGCTGCGTCCGCCAGTTCCGTCACCCGGCGTTATATAAAAATAAGAGGCGACGACCGGATTCGAACCGGTGAATAGGGGTTTTGCAGTCCTTTGCAGGCTGTCCTGCCCCGTGTTTTTTGGTGTTGAATGGACCCGTTTTGTAGCTAAAACGGGGCATAATAAAGGGGTTTGATACTGCCTGGTTACAGCCCATGCCACCAAGTTCGTTAGCAAATCCGTTAGCAAAAATCCAGTATCGGGGCTGATCTAAAAGCGGCTTCTGGGAGGGCGTTTGGTTCTTGCGCAAGTAGAGGTCGGTTGCACATCTTGGCTTTTTGTTGTGGCATACCCCCCAGCTTTGCATGCTTGGGTGGGTGGCCCCAATTAAGCCCGTACATTACCTGTTTTTCACATGATAGACTATCGGTAGTACAAGAACTGTTATAATGAAAATGGGATTAGTGGCTATCGGTAGCTCTGACGCAGGCCGGTAGATATTGTTAATTACTATTATACTATTACAGTAGTTGCCAAGCCTTTTGAACATAACGATGATTACCGAACAGGGTTTGCTGGAGCTTGATCGAAAAATCGACTCTTCGATTGCAACTCAAAGTCTTTTGTCGCAACCGAGAGATATCGCGTTAGTACATCTGCTCCGTTATTTCGAGGATTACGTTCGTCTCTATGCACCGAAGTCCTTAGATCCTGAATCATACCAAGTTGCTGTTAAAAACGGGCAGACTGGTCCTCTACTCCTGGCGGCAGATGACTGACAATCGGAGGCTTCATGCCTATATATTGGTTTCTATTAGCTTTTGCCTGTTATTTCGGTATGATTTAGGCAGTCACAATGTGTAGATACTGGCCCGACTGGACAGCCTGAGATGGTTAGCTGAATCGGAACTAGGTGGATTGGGAGTGGGTCAGAAATGATAACGAAATTGGCGACCATATGCTTGGTTTAGTGATGCGCTACCACGAATACTAGGAAATAGTTGGTAGCATCGGTCTTGTTTACACGGAGGAAATATCTGATGAAGAAGAAAACCGAAGAGATGAGTGAGAGGAAGAAGGAGTTTAGGACTACTGTTGATGGAACTGTAGTTAACAGAGTATATACACCGGCTGATTTGGAGGGGGTTAAAGAGGGGAAGATCGGTCTCCCTGGAGAATATCCATTTACCAGACATATAATGCCAACTGGTTATAGAGGTAGGCTATGGACTATGCGCCAATATGCAGGATTCGGCATCGTGGAAGAGACAAATGAGCGGTATAAGTATTTGTATAAACAAGGGCAAACCGGCTTTAGTGTTGCTTTTCACCTACCCACTCAGGAGGGATATGATTCAGATCATCCCTTAGCTACCGGAGAGGTTGGTAAATGCGGGGTTGCTATCGATTCGCTCCAAGATATGGAGCGGCTCTGGGAAGGTATTCCGCTGGCTGAGGTAAGCACATCGATGACGATTAACGCCACGGCACCCATTATACTAGCCATGTATATCGCTGCTGCGGAAAAGCAGGGGGCAGATAAAAGCAAACTTAGTGGAACTGTTCAAAATGATATGCTAAAGGAATATATAGCCAGAAATACGTATATTTTTGGACCAACCGCATCTATGCGATTGGTCACCGATATTTGCTCCTACTGCGCCCAAAATATGCCTGAATGGAACTCGATAAGTATTAGTGGCTATCACATGCGGGAGGCTGGTGCTACCGCAGTTCAGGAAGCAGGCTTTACCCTCGCCAACGGAATTGCCTATGTTCAGGCAATGATAGATAAGGGAATGATGGTTGACTCTTTTGCCCCACGATTCTCCTTCTTCTTTGCTGCGTATACTAACCTCCTTGAAGAAGTTGCCAAGTTTAGAGCGCTGCGTCGGATGTGGGCTACGATAATGAAGGAAAGGTTTGGTGCTAAGAACCCCAGGTCTATGATGTTAAGATATCACGTTCAAACCGATGGCTTTACTCTTACCGAGCAGCAACCGCTTAATAACATCGTAAGAGTAACCCTACAGGCTCTGGCTGCGGTATTGGGGGGCTGCCAATCTTTGCACACCAATTCATTTGACGAGGCTCTGGCTTTGCCCAGTGAGCAGGCAGTGCAAGTTGCTCTCAGAACCCAACAAATCATCGCCCATGAGAGCGGTGTTACCAATACCGTTGACCCGCTTGGAGGCTCATACTATATAGAATGGTTAACCAATCAGGTAGAGAATAAGGCGATGGCATATATCAATGAAATCGATAAAATGGGTGGTGTCCTGAAGGCTATAGAGAAGGGATACATTCAAAAAGAGATTACGAGTTCAGCCTATAGCCATCAAGAAGCAGTAGATTCTGGTGAGCAGGTCATTGTTGGCGTTAATAAGTTTGTAGTTAAGGATAAGCATATACCACCGACTTTGGAGATTGGTATAGAAACTGAGAGAAGGCAGATAGAGAGATTAAAAAGATTAAAGGAGGAAAGGGATAACCAAACGGTAAGCGAGGTGCTGGATAGAGTACGCAATGTGGCTAGAGGCAACGAGAATGTTATGCCAGTACTGATTGAGGCGGTTAAAGCTTACGCCACCGTCGGGGAAATAAGTGATGCCTTGAGGGAGGTGTTTGGAGAATACCGAGAGCCAAGTATACTCTAGATGAGGGTCTTTGCTATGCAGTATAGAAAAATACGAGTCTTGATGGCTAAACCGGGACTGGACGGTCATGATAGGGGAGTCAAGGTAGTAGCCCAAGGTTTAAGAGACGCTGGCATGGAGGTAATTTATCTTGGATTGCGGTTAACACCGGAGCAGATTGCTGAGGTAGCTATACAAGAAGATGTAGATGTGGTTGGTCTAGGTTGTCTGTCCGGGGCTCATATGGCTTTGTTTCCCAAGACAGTGGAGCTTATTAGACAGAAGGGTGGTGAGGATATCCTGGTTATAGGTGGTGGCATTATACCCAAGAAAGATGTCCCCAAGCTAAAAGAGACTGGCATTGCCCAGATATTTGGTCCGGGAACACCCCTTGATGAGATCAGCAAGTCTATCCAAACAAATTTAGGAGAGAAGGGTAATGATAGAGAAGATTAACCATATTGGGATTGCCGTGAACAGTATTGAAGATGCAGCAAAATTATATACTGAGGTATTGGAGTTAAAGGTTAGCGAGATAGAAGTTGTGGAAGATCAGAAGGTGAGGACGGCGGTGATTCCAGTAGGTGAGAGCAGAATTGAATTACTGGAATCAACCGATCCTGAGGGACCAATTGCCAAGTATATTGAAAGAAGGGGGGAGGGGTTGCATCATTTGGCTCTAGAGGTCAGCAATATCCAGGATGCTCTGGAAACACTAAGCAAGCGAGGGGTTGCGCTCATTGACGCAAAGCCAAGAATTGGTGCCGGTGGTCATAAAATAGCCTTTCTTCATCCTAAGGGAACCAAGGTGCTGATTGAACTAATTGAGCCAAAAGCCTCCCCCCACTTGACAAAGGGAAGGGCAGCGATATAGGATAGTTCACATTGGCTGAAAAATTACCAACTTTTGAACGCAACCTCTGGCTTTTGTTTGCTAGCTAGTTTGGACAAGGGGGGTGGTGTTATATGAGAGAATGAGACAGTAATAAATAATTGGTAACTCTGAGTTTTAAGGAGGTAAATCGTGAAAA
>SDBT01020926.1_pt1 | contig 10222 bp, 7 predicted proteins | sample 2277101 | NCBI WGS metagenome assembly SDBT01 (sample SAMN10404973, study PRJNA504765) | marine sediment metagenome | isolation source: marine sediment core GS10_PC15, 103 cmbsf | place: Arctic Ocean: Southern Knipovich Ridge | collected 2010
ACAAAAATTGGAAAAAAAGTGAACTTGATGTAACCTTTTATTAAAAAACAAGTCTATACTTTCGAAATGGCACAAAAATTTGGAGAGTGGTATCTGCAATGACCGATATTCAAATGATGGAAGCAGCACCTGAAGGAGATGAAGGACGGTTCAGGATTGCCTTCGACTCATATCACCTTGGTTCGATTAACGGCGGCGGACCCGAGTTCGTACTTAAGACCATGCGCGGAGACATCCTGATCAGAAAAGCAAAATAGTTTTTTGGGGTCAGGCCTGCAAAACATGACTTATTTTTTTTCTAGATGAAATATGTCATGTTTTGCAGGCCTGACCCCAATTCTTGAGGGTGGCGCGTTTGATTCTGTCTTCCTGGGGAAAGACACCGATTCCCGCACCTTCGGGCACGCGGATTGTTCCGTCCTTTGTGATATCTATCTCAGGCTCGATCAGGTCCTGAGAGTAATACCTTTTACTCGCTGAGATGTCGTTAGGGAATTTAAAGTTGGGGAGGGTGGACAGGTGGATGTTGTGGGCCCTGCCAATTCCTGATTCCAGCATTCCTCCGCACCAGACAGGGATTGACCTCGCTTCACAAAAATCATGAATCTTTCGCGCCTCAAGGATTCCGCCGACACGTCCGACCTTGATGTTTATAACCCTACAGCTCCCCATCTCCAGGGCCTTTCGAACCGTTTCTACAGAGACTGCGCTTTCATCCAGACAAATCGCCGTCTTCATTTCAGCCTGCAGCCGGCTGTGATCCCAGAGATCATACGCAGGAAAGGGCTGTTCAAGCATGAGAAGATCAAACTCATCGAGCTCTTTCAACAAATCCTTGTCCTTAAGAGAATACGCCCCATTGGCATCAGCTTGAAGGAGGATATCGGGAAAACGCTTCCTTATGGCCCTGCAGATATCCACGTCCCAGCCCGGTTTGATCTTGATTTTTATTCTCAGATACCCTTCCTGTAAAAAAGCCTCAATCCTGTCCAGCAGCTCATCGGCCGTGTCCTGTATCCCCACACTAACTCCGGAAGGGATGTCCTTCCTCTCTCCATTATATAATTTCCAAAGAGGCTGATTTTTCTGCTTAGCTGAAAGATCCCACAGTGCAAGTTCCATCCCGGCTTTGGCCATGGGGTGTCCCTTGTATTTCTGCACTTGATCATAAAAAATCTGAGGATCGATCACTGACAAATCAAGAACAAGAGGAACGAGGTACTCTTTGAGAATCATCCAGGCCGTTGATGTTGTCTCATAGCTGTAATAAGGACTTCTATCGGCCACGACCTCTCCATATCCGCACAAGCCCCCGGCATACACCCTGACGAGGATAAACGTCCGGCTTTCTTCCCTTCCAAAGCTTGTTTCAAAATAGTGGACATAGGGGAGTTCGAGGAGCGAGAGTTCAATCTTATCGATTTTCATGTTCAATTGGTCATCTCCTGTAAATTGACACCTTTTCTATTTGCCAATTTTTTATAAATTTCCAAGATTTTATTGGCCATGGATTCGGCGGAAAATCTTTGGTGTACGACCTCGTTTCCCAACTGGCCAAATTGCAAGGAGAGGGAAGGATCCCGGTAAAGCTTAAGGATGGCCTCTGCCAGCGCTTCCGGACTCCGTGGAGGAACAAGTAAGCCAGTCTTCCCATCGACTACAACCTCAGGAATTCCCCCAACATTTGTTGCGACGACCGGGAGTTTGTGTGCCATGGCATCCATGATGGAACTCCCCATACCCTCTAGGTACGAAGAAAGCACGAAGAGGTCCAATGAGGCTAAAATCTTGGGGACATCCTCTCTAAATCCCAAGAAAAAGACCCTATCTTCAACATGGATTTCCTTGGCCTGCCTGGTTAACGCCATCAAAAGCGGGCCCTCTCCCACGATGATGATTTTAATCTTAGGCGCTTTGTCTTTGAGTATTTTTGCCGCATCGATTAAATATTTATGGCCCTTGTGATCTGCCAGATGAGCCACAATCCCGACAAGATAATCATCCTGAGCCAAAGAGAATTCCTTTCTCAGATAATCCGGTTTTTTTATGTCCTCCGGAGGTAAAAAATCGATCCCATCGGGAACGACATCGATCACTCGAGAATCGATACGGCTTGCGATAAGAACATTTTTTACTCCCGAAGAAACGGCAATGATCGAATCGATGCCCTTTTTGTATTTTCTCTGCGAAAATGGATTTTTGTTTAGGGCAAAATCCACCCGCCTTGAGATGACTCTTATTGGAACTTTAGCTAAGGAAGCCGCATAAGAACCGGCAGACAAGGAGCGTGCATCATGAAAATGGACCAATACACAATTTTTCCTCTTCATCACCTTGGCCAAATGGAAGGCGGCGGTTAAGTCAAATTCATTTCGTATTTTAATGGGAATGACAGGAAGGTTGGCCTCAAGAGCTTTTTTCTCCAAAGGGCAGTTCGGTTGCACCACAAATTCTAAAGGATAGCCCTTTTTCTGGATTTCCTTGGCCAACAAAAGCGATTGTCTTTGGCCTCCTCTCCATTCTTTACCCGCATCAACTTGGAAAAGCCTCAATCTTTTCTCCTTTTTTCCAAAATTCTCTCAACTTAGCATAACGAAGAAATATGGAATATCCATGAAGAACAGACACGACAAATCCGGCAAACCCATCCAGGATACCGGCCTTAAAATAATAGGACTTGATGAATCCAAAAATAGGGAGTAAAACAAGTCTCCTCCATCCACACTTTTTTTGTTTGGCATAAAGCTTTCGTGCGGCAAGATCGGAAAATTCATTTATTTGGTCTAGATGTTCATGAATGTTGCTGTAGGTAAAATGCAGGAGAGCTCCCTTCAATTTCCGGACCTCCCCCTCTAGAACCAACCTTTCATGCACAAATTCTCCTTTCCAATAGGCTTTATCTTTGCGGAAAAGGCGTAGTTTTCTATCCGGGTACCAGACAGTGTGTTTGATCCATCTTCCTAGATAAAAGACCTGCCTCGGCATGGAAAACCCGGCCGCCTCAGGATCTCTGTCGCTGTCTTTTAATTGAAGTAATTCTTTATGGAGCTCCGGTGAAAGCCTCTCGTCTGCATCCAGGGAGAGGATCCAGGGGAAGGATGCTTTTTCGTTGGCAAAATTTTTCTGGTCGGAATAATTTTTCCATTTTCGCTGGAAAATATTTTTTGTATATTTTTTCGCGATTTTAATTGTGTCATCGGTGCTGTAGGAATCGACAACGATTATCTCAGAGGCAATATCCGCCACACTTTTCAGAGTCGGTTCAAGCCTGCTCTGTTCGTTATAAGTGATGATGACAACAGTAAAATCCATTGCTATTATCTTATTATAAGAAATATTAAAGGGTCAAGTTAGCGAAAGTTTTCGATTTTGATATTTCGCATCGCCAGGCTTGTTCCAAGGACATTTTCCATCCTCGCCAGCGCAAGATTGTAATCCACCAGCGTTTTAATCTCACGAGACCTTGTGTTGGCCAGTTCTTCCTGGTACTGGAGGACAAAGTAGTTGGTTGAAAGTCCTACGCTTAATTTTTTCTCTTCAGCCTCCAATCTCTTCAAGGCATGGCGGCTCGCGATTTTAAGCGCCGTGTATCTTTTAGCCAGGGATTCAATATCCCGAATGACGTTCCGGACATCCAGCAAAACCTGCTTTTCTCTGCTTTGGAGTTCGAGAAGGCTTTGCTCGAGTTCCATCTGTGCCACAATATAATTGGCTTTGGTTAAAAAATTACTGATGGGGACAGAGAGAGTCAGGTTTATTGACCAGTTGCTGTGCTTGATCTTGAAGGCATCCCAAAGAGAATTCCAGGCATCTTTTTCTTCTGTTCCGATCACGACCCCAAGGAACGGGTTGTTATCCAGATAGAGGAGCCTGTCGCCCGATATCCCGGGGCTCCAGAATGAAAATTGGAGATCAAGACCGGGAAGCAATTGGTTTTTGGCTCCACTCAAATTGAGTTCCTTGGTTTTAATCGTCCCTCTGCTCATGGTGAGATCAGGCCGGTTAGACAGGGCAGTCCGGATGGCCCCTGTCAAAGAGAGGCTCTGTTTTTCAAAGCTCGGCCGGTCCAGAGGGATGATATTTTTCGGCTCGATCTCCTCGACTTCCAGAATATTGAGGATAATTTTAAGGCCGTCTTCATTCTTTCTGATCAAAGCTTCGGCCTGTAGAACATCGGCTTCTCGAGAGGCAACAACGGCTTCTGCATTGAGGACTTCTATTTCCGCCAGTTTTCCGACTTCCACTTCTTTCTTGTTCTTGGCAAGCAGATCCTGGGCCAGCCGGAGTGAATGTTCCGTAACCTTATAATTTTCTATTGCATAAACCAGATTCCAGTATGCATCCTGCACACTATAAATGGTCTCCATCAAGACAGATTCAAACTGCCGTCGGGATATATCCAGATTGTTTTGGGCGACACGGATTTCTCTGTGGTTCACTTTGTAGCCAAAATCCCTCAGAAGCGGTTGGGAAAAATCGATCTGCAGCGTGTTCCCATACCTCGGATTGATCAGTTGAAACAGCTGGTTTGTGTCGGATTTGTATCCGGTCAAAGAAAGGGAGAGGTCCCCTCCGGTAGAGATCCGCTTAGCCACAGCCACAGAATAATCTGAGGATTTTGTAATGGAGGTGTCGCTGGCATCCAGAAACCAGTAAGAGGGGCTTTCCGTGCTCCGGGTTCCTAAATTGAGATCAAAACGGGGCATAAATATTTCTTTGGCCCGCGTCACATACATTTCAGCCAGACCGGGATTGATCACCTCAACAGCCACACGGAGGTTATTCTCGAGTGCCTTTATGATACAGTCCTCCAATGATAAGGAGAGATCACCCTCCTCTAAAGCCCCTACGGAACCGGCAGACAAAGCCATCAAGATAACAAGACATAAACACGTTTTGAATGTCATTTTACTCCTCCAGACACATTTTTTTTGACCGGCAGACAAAATAGAACAAGCTTAGACGTTATTTTATCACATAAGTTGCCTGTACTTCTCGCCTCGAATATAATATACGTAATTTATACCGGCTTTGTTTTCACAGAGCCAAGGAAGCATATATTGGCAACCCCGGAGCATTTGAATATAAGCCTGATTAAATGAAAAAAAATCCTTCACCTATAGTTTTTTCTATGCTTCTTTTCTGCTCTTTACTCCTCGCTTACCTGTTTTCTACTCTTGTACAAGTTCACAGCTACACCATCGAAAATCATTCATATCGCTTCAATGTTTTCCTTTTTGTGGCGGCCGCTGTACTCGCTTTTTTTGTTCTTCTCATAGCCTGGTTGTCTACCTCGAAATTTTTGTCTCAGCATTTTGAAGTCAGTTTGGCTCGAACACAAAAATTAGATATTTTGAGCTATATTCCTTTGGTTCTGCTCCTTCTTCTGCCTTTTGCTCATTCCCGCTACGTGGACCACCAGGATTTTTCCGCCAGGGCGGCACTTTTTGGATTCTCAATACTTGCCGGCATTCTCTCTATTAAATACATGGACTACCAAAAACTAAAAATAGAAAAACCTGATTTCACGCAAAATTTCTGGAAAAAAATATCTTCCTTCTCTATAAGAAAAAAGCTCGCAGTCCTTTTCATTTTGGCTCTTGTTGTATTCAACTTCGGATCTGTGCTGATGAAAAAAGGAGGCCTAAGCTACTCTGGCGATGAACCGCATTATCTTCTCATCACCCACAGCCTGCTGCAGGACGGTGATTTTAACCTGTCAAACAACTATGCGAATCAAGATTATGCCACCTATATGCCGGAGGGCGTCAATCTCGATGTCCATCTAGCCCCGGGAACGGACGGCTACTCCATGCATTCCCCGGGAGTTTCAATCCTTCTCTTCCCTTTTTATGCATTGGGAACTCTTTTCTCCAAGAGTGTTCTGTTTTACTTTGTGCGATTTGGTATGAGCCTATTTGCGGCGCTCCTTGGTCTTCAGATTTTTCTCTTTGCTCGGCAGGAATGGAAAAACGAAAAAATCGCATGGGCTCTTTGGTTTGTTTTTCTCAGCACCTCTCCGATCTTTTTTTATTCTCTCCATATCTATCCGGAAATCATTGTATCCCTTTTTTCTCTGACCATATTCCGTATGCTTCGATTTACAAGTTTTTTTACAAAGCCAAAACTTCTTTTCATCGGATTCCTCCTGGGTTCTTTTATCTGGCTGCACACGGTCAAATACATGTTCATCCTGATTCCATTCTCTCTGTACTGCCTCTGGATTCTGCTCAAAAAACAAAAAACCGGATGGAAAATCCTCTATTTTATGGCCGGGCCGGTGTTTCTTATACTTCTGCACACACTTTTTTCGTACAGCCTTTATGGCTCCTTGTCTCCTTTTTCGGTATCACTGAAAGGAACCGCAGCATCAATCAAATCTGTAGGTTTTATTCAGAGATGGCTTTTTGACGTCCCCTGGAAATTCAGGTTCGAAACACTCCTGGGATATTTTTTCGATCAAAGAGATGGCCTTCTTTTTTATGCTCCGGTCTATTTTTTCGGATTTTTGGGAATGATAGAGCTGGGCAGGAGGGATTTCCGAAAACTTTTGACTCTTCTTTTCCTGACCGCTCCCTATGTTCTCGGATTGGCTTTTCTAGCGCAAAGGGGAGCGTATGCCCCCCAAGCACGGACGCAGGTCGCTGTTTTTTGGGTTATGGGTATTTTCCTGGGGTATTTTCTTGTCCATAATGCCAAAAAAATGTTTACTTATATGTTTTCTGCCGCGCTTATTTTTAGTTATGTTGTTATTTATGCCCTCCTCAAAAATCCTTGGGCCCTATACCAGCCGACAACATCGGGAGAAACGCAACGGGCTGGACAACTGTTTATCCATTTAAGCAATCTCCATTTTTATCTCCCCCAGTTTTTGCCATCCTTTCTTAAGATAGAAAACCGAGGCTGGCTGCCAAATTACATTTGGATATCTATCTTTGCTCTATTTATCACAGGCTATTTGGTCGTTAAAAAGCGGCCATTCAAATTAAGGCCTGCCGTTTATGTAGGGATAGTCTGTTTGACGTTAGTGCTCGTCTTTCTCTGGGCCGTCCTTTTCCCTCAATTCATCCTTCAATCTCCCACAAATATGACCCTTCCGACAGGAGAAAAGCTGACTTTTTATTCATTGGGGAGAGTGATCAGAATGCCCTCACCCGGACAATTCCAACTGCCCAGAGATCAGCGTTCCTATGTTTTTTATTTTTCTTCCTGGCGTCCTCTCGATAAATTTATGCTCCACTTCGGATCCTTAGACGGCGAGTTCGATGTGGACATAAAGTACTTTGATAAGAGTTTATTTAAGGATCAAATCTCTAGAGAAAAAAAATCCATTCAAGTATCTCTGTCCTCCTATTACCGATTTAAGAAACGATATCTCTATCGCTTGAGCATCGAACTTCATAGGACTTCGGGAGTGATCGCCTACACCCACCCCTTCCTCTTCTCTTTGGGGGAACCATTTCCAAAACCGTGATTTCAAGAACGAGTTCTGTAAAGTGATGAGAAACCACGTTGCGTTTTCCCCAGCGAGGAAAACTCACTCGATCTCCGTTCCTCTCTCTCATTTCCCCAATAGGGAAATGATCCATGCCCGCTCGTCCTCCGATACGGATTTCTCCATCATCTTCCCACAACTCTAAATAGAATCACGGTTTTGGAAATGCTTACACTTTGGGTCCCGACTTGACATATGAAGGCAATTCTATTATTTCTCAGGGGGTGAGAATTCATCCAATTAAATCGGCGCCCATAGCACTTTTCTTTATCGGGCTCGGGCTTACTTTTTTTCTGACACTTTATTTCCAGATTCCCAAGCTTTCGATAGAAAATCATCAGTATTCCTTCGCTGTTCTTCCTTTTCTTCTCACATTAATTGGAAGTTGTATTGTTCTTTTCTTGCTGTGGAAGCTTCTGGCTCTGTGCGACCGGCATTTATTTTCTGTAGAGAGTCAAGTGGCCCTCAGGGAAAATATTTTCCCACTCCTCCCTATGAGTTTTTTCCTTCTCTCTCCCCTATGTCTTAAGTACTTTATGCTCCAGAAAGACTTAAAGGTGCGAATGAATCACCTGCTGGTGTTCGTTTTAGCCGCAGTTTTCCTCACAAAAATCTTTCAGCTGAGTACAAAAGTGAATTTTTTTTCCTTTTGGGAAAAGAGTGCAGCCCGATTCACGAGTCTACCACGCAGGAAAAAATTGATTCTCCTCTTTGTTCTGGCATTTCTGGTCTATCAGCTGTGCACCGTCGCCATCGTTTCCAAGGGTTTTGCTTTTTCGGGCGATGAACCTTGGTATCTCATGACAACTCACAGCCTCTACCAGGACCAGGACATCAATGTCGCAAATAATTACAACCAGAAAGACTATTTTCACTTCTATCCTAAAACACTCTATCCAAACATCACTTTGGGCATATACGGACGGTACGGCAAGAAAGGCACGGACTGGATTTTCCCCATAAACCAGCCTGGCATTTCCGTCATGATGCTTCCATTTTATGCCCTGAGCCAGCTCTTCAAAGATAACGGAAGAGTGCTTATCTTTATCATAAAGGGAAGCTTGGCCATCTGGGCGGCCCTGCTTGGAGTTCAACTCTTTCTCCTTGCGAATGACTTGTGGAAAAAGGAGAAATTATCACTCATCCTGTGGTTTTTGTTTTCTTTGTCAGCCCCTGTCCTGTTTTACGCCTTTCATCTCTATCCCGAAATTCCCATCGCTCTCTTTTCAGTCTATCTATTCAGGAAAATCCTGGCGAAAGGGCCGTTTTCCACACGGCAGTACACGTTTTTCGGTTTTGTGCTATCGCTGTTCATCTGGTTTGGCCTGAAGTACAACATGATCTTTTGGCCCATGCTTCTCGTTTCAGTATATCTTCTTCTCAGGGAGCAAAAAGCCGGGAAAAAAATATTAGGATTCCTGGCCTTTCCGGCCTTGTCACTCGTTCTTTTTTACCTGTACGTCCATGCCCTCTACGGTACATATAATCCAATTTCACTCTATGAGGGCGTGCTCACTCCGGAAAAAATCGCAGCCTTTAAACAAACCCTCTTAAAGATTCCCCTCATGCTTCGGATCGACTCCTTCTTCGACTATTTTCTCGATCAAAGAGACGGACTCCTTCTGTATTCGCCCATGTATTTTTTTTCTTTTCTTGGAATCGTGGAGGCATTCAGGAAGGCCAAAAAGGAACTGGTTATCCTCCTCTTCCTTTCAGTCCCCTTTATCCTCAATTATGCTCTACTCTCTCACAGGCAGGGTTCCAGCCCCCAAGGTAGGGTGTTGACACCCATCATTTGGATTATGGCTGTCTTTATCGGTTATTTCCTTGTCTATAATAAAAAGAAGTTTTACTCTGTTCTATTCAGAATCGCATGTATTCTAGGGCTGATCACAACAGCCATTCTTCTTTCCCGTCCCTCATTTCTCTACCAACCCACCACGCATGACTTCACTTTCCGTGGAGGGGATTTCTTTATCAACCTGAGCCACCTCGGTTTTTACCTACCCAATGTTCTTCCCTCCTTCATCAAGGTCAACAACCTGGGTTACTGGCCCAATTATGTTTGGCTTGGACTTTTTGTTTTGTTCTTTTTGGGATACATCCGGAAATTTACGCCGCAAAAAACTCTTTCCTATCCTCGCCACACCATCTTCATTATGGCCGGCCTCCTTTTGCTTTTCGTTTGGTTTTCTCTTTTCCCTCAATTTACGCTTCTTAACCCGGTCAACGTCGGTTATGACACGGGAGAAAAAATCACATTCTATTCTCTGGAACGCCACCAGCAGATGAGAGGACCGGGCAAATTCCTCCTGTCCAAGGATGTCCACACCTACATATTTAACTTCACGTCCTGGAGAGAATTAAAGGATATCACCATCGATTTTGGGTCTCTGGATGGGACATTCAAGGCTACTCTCAAATTTTTTGACAATATTCTTTTTGAGGGAGAAACGTCCAAGGAAATGAAAACCATAAGAATCCCTGCGCCTGCGGCTTATCGCTACAAAAAAACTAATCTCTACAGGATTCGCCTTGAATTGACAAATATGTCTGAATTTTCGGCGGCGGATAAACCCTATCTATTCACGATCCAGCCATTAGATTAGCCAAGATCACTTCCCAGCGAAATTAAAGAATTCGGTTCTTCTCCCAATGAGTTGATGCCGTTCAAGATTATCTGATTTTTCCCGCCTTTTTGAGCTTTGAAGGGTAGGCGTTTAAATC